>SMUY01045309.1_pt1 | contig 50986 bp, 48 predicted proteins | sample 2456441 | NCBI WGS metagenome assembly SMUY01 (sample SAMN11095931, study PRJNA526329) | marine sediment metagenome | biome: Marine sediment; feature: Surficial sediment; material: Deep marine sediment; isolation source: Hadal surficial sediment | place: Pacific Ocean | collected 2014-11 | depth...
CAGCCAGACGACGGTTGCACCCTCGCTTTCCAGCTGCCTGGCCACCGCCAGCGCAGGGAAGACGTGACCGCCAGTGCCGCCGGCCATGATCAGCACCGACAGGGACGCGTGTGGGCGTTGACCTCCACCCTGGCTCATGACCGCCCCCGCAGCTCGTGGTCGACACGCATCACCAGCCCCAGGGCAAAGCTGTTGACCACCAGACTGGAGCCGCCGTAGCTCATGAGCGGCAGCGCCAGCCCCTTGGTAGGCAGGAGCCCCATGTTCACGCCGATGTTGATGAAAGCCTGCAGGCCAATGAGCAGGCCCACGCCGTAGGCCAGATGAGCCCCGTACTCGTGCCCGGCGCGTTCGGCGCGGGTGCCGATGGCAATGGCGCGCCAGACGAGAAATGCGAAGGTCAGGATCACCACCAGCACGCCCAGCATGCCGAGCTCCTCGGCGAGCACCGCGAACAGAAAATCCGTATGCGCCTCGGGCAGGTAGAACAGCTTCTGCACGCTGCTGCCCAGACCCACGCCCAACCATTCCCCACTGCCGATGGCGATGAGCGCCTGAGTGAGCTGGAATCCGCTACCGAAAGGGTCCGCCCAGGGATTCATGAAAGACAGCAAGCGCTCGACACGATAAGGCGCCGCCAGCACCACCGCAGCCATGCTGACGGCGACGAATGCGGCCCAGCCGACAAAGCGCCAGAAAGGCACGCCGCCCAGGAACAACATGCCCAGCGCGGTGGTGAACAGCACCACGGCGGCACCGAAATCCGGCTCGAACAGCAACAGCACGCCGATCACGGCGAGCATCGACATGGGGCGGATGAACCCGCCCACGGTGCTGCGCACCAGCTCGCCGCGCCGCACCAGATAGCCAGCGAGATACAGAACCATGAACAGCTTCATCGGCTCCGATGGCTGCAGATTGAACGGTCCCAGACTCAGCCAGCGCATGCTGCCGTTGACTTCCCTGCCGACTCCGGGAATGAACACCAGCACCAGCAGCAACGCGCCCACAGCCAGCAGCACCGGGCTGAGGCTGCGCCAGGTTTTTAATGGAATGCGCGTCGCCGCCAGCATCAGCGCCAGACCGATGGCAACGTAGGCACTCTGGCGCCAGAAGTAATAGAGGGGATCACCGAGCTCGCGGGCTGCGATGGAGATGGACGAAGAAGCCACCATCACCAGCCCTAACCCTAAGAGTGCCAGCACCGCGATGATCAGCTGGGCGTCGTAGCGAAGACGCAAGCCGCGAATACGCTCGACCTGCTCGTGGGACCAGGCTTGCTGCACGGTCGCCGTTCTCATGACGCCAGCACCCGGCGAACCTGGGCGGCGAAGGCGTCGCCGCGTTCCTCGTAGCTCGTGTACATGTCGAAGCTCGCGCAGGCCGGCGCCAGCAGCACGCTGTCACCCGGCCGCGCCCGGGCACGCGCGATTTCGACGGCATCCGCCATGCCGTCGGCCTGCACGACCTCGGCCACACCTTCGGCCACCGCGGCAATGCGCCCGGCGTCGCGGCCGATGAGCAGCGCGAGACGCACGTAGCGGGCCAGCGGCTCCGCGAGAGCGGAGAAATCCGCGCCCTTACCATCGCCGCCGGCGATCAAAATGAGACGCTTGTCGCTATCCAGGGGGCTATCGAGACGACTTTCGAGGACCTCATCGGGGCGAGCGGCAAGCCCTGCTATCGCTGCCACTGTGGCGCCCACGTTGGTGGCCTTGGAGTCGTCGATCCAGCGCACACCGTCGGCTTCGGCCACCAGCTGGCAACGATGGGGCAAGCCGCGGAAATCCATCAAGGCGCGCGCCATGGTCTCGTGGCAGACACCCAGGCGGCTTGCGATGGCCATGGCCGCGAGCCCGTTGGCGAGGTTATGGCGTCCCGCCACCATGAGCTTTTCGGCGGCCAGAATGGGGGTCTCGCCGAAGCTGAGAGCATCACCATGGTCGCCGGGCAGAAGACCGAACTCGCCAGCCCGGGGAACACCGAGGGTGTAGAAAACCACCTCGCGACGCTCAAGCGCCATGGCCGCGACCCGCCCATCGTCGCGGTTGAGCACCATGGCGCCACGGCCGGCGAAAATCCTGGCCTTGGTGCGCGCGTACTCTTCCATATCGGCGTAGCGATCCATATGGTCGGCGCTCAGGTTGAGCAGCGCGGCGACCCGCGGCTCCAGTGAGTCGGTGGTCTCGAGTTGAAAGCTCGATAGCTCCAGCACGTACACCTGGGGACGCTCGCCATCGAGCAACGAGAGCGCCGGCTCGCCCAGGTTGCCGCCCACAGCCACCCGCCTGCCGTCGAGGCGCAGCATGTCCGCGACCATGGTGGTCACGGTGCTCTTGCCGTTGGAACCCGTGATGGCAACCACCGGCGTCGCACCCACGGCGCGCGCAAACAGCTCGATGTCGCCGCACACCGGGATGCGCGCCGCCCGCGCCTGTGCGATGGCGGGCTCCGCCAGGGACACGCCCGGACTCACGACGATGTCGGCTACATCCTGGAAAGCCTGCCGGGGGAATCCACCCAGGGTGACGCGCACCTCGGGAAACTCTTCGCACACGGCAGCCAAAGCCGGCGGCGAAGGCCGGCTGTCCACCGCCGTCACGCGGCGGCCCAGGCGTCGCAGATGCCGCACACAGGACAGCCCGGTCTTGCCGAGACCCACCACCAGCGTGCCGGGGTCGCTGCGCTGGGTGCTGCTGCCCTCAGTCATTGCCTTTCATCATTGCCTGTCAGCGAATCTTCAAGGTCGCCAAGCCGACCATTACCAGAATCATGGTGATTACCCAGAAACGCACGATGACCCGGGATTCCGGCCAGCCCTTGAGCTCGAAGTGATGGTGCAGCGGCGCCATGCGGAAAATGCGCTTGCCGGTCAGCTTGAACGACACCACCTGCAGGACCACCGACACCGTTTCCATGACGAACACGCCACCCATGATCAGCAGCACCAGCTCCTGGCGCGTGACCACCGCCACCACGCCCAGCGCTGCGCCCAGCGCCAGCGCACCGATGTCGCCCATGAACACCTGGGCCGGATAGGTGTTGAACCACAAGAATCCCAGCCCGGCCCCAACGATGGCGCCGCAAAATACCACGATCTCCCCGACTCCTCCGATGAATGGAAAGCCGAGATAGTTGGCGAAGGAAAAGTTGCCCACCACGTAGGCGAAGATGGCCAGCGCCCCCGCCACCATCACGGTGGGCAGAATCGCGAGTCCGTCCAGGCCATCGGTGAGGTTGACCGCGTTGCTGGTACCGACGATGACGAAGTAGGTGAGCAGGACGAAGCCCCAACCGAGATCGATGGCGACGTCCTTGAAAAACGGCACGATCAGCTGAGTCTCGGCGGGAAGGGTGGCCGTGTAATAGAGGAACAGCGCGCAGCCGAGCCCGATTACCGATTGCCAGAAGTATTTGTAACGCGCGGACAGACCTTTGGGATCGCCTTTTACGATTTTTTTGTAATCGTCCACCCAGCCGACGGCACCGTAGAGCAACGTCACGATCAACACCACCCATACGAAGCGGTTGCTCAAATCCGACCAGAACAGCGTGCTGGTGGCGATGGCCACCAGAATCAGCGAACCCCCCATGGTCGGCGTCCCGGCTTTGGCCAAATGGCTTTCCGGTCCGTCGTCGCGCACCGTCTGCCCGATCTGAAATTTGCTCAGGCGGCGAATCATCGACGGGCCCACGATCAACGAGATCGTGAGCGCCGTCAGCGCGCCGAGAATGGCGCGCAGGGTCAAGTACTGGAATACGCCGAAGCCGCTGTGAAACTGGCCCAGGTATTCGGTTAGTTTCAAAAGCATCGGTTAATCCGAAGTCAACGCCGCCACCACACCTTCCAGCCCCATGGAGCGCGAGCCCTTGATGAGCACCGTGGTGTGCGGTTCGAGTGTTTCTTCCAGCGTCGCCACCAGGGCATCCATGGATGCATAGTGGCGCGCGCCCTCACCGAAACTGGTGCTGGTCAAGCGGCTCAATTCACCGATGGTCAGCAGCCGTTCGACGGAATAGTCACGCGCCAACTGCGCCACCTGCCGGTGGTAGTCGCAAGCCTGGTCGCCGAGCTCCGCCATGTCGCCGAGCACCAGCCAGTGGCGGCCGGGAAACCCGGCCAGCACTTCCAGTCCCGCCTTCAACGAGGCGGGGTTGGCATTGTAGGTATCGTCGATGATGCATATGCCATCGCCGATGGACTTCGGCTCCAGGCGCCCCGGTACTGGTCGCATGCCTTCGAGCCCGTTGACAATGGCTTCGGGCGTGGCGCCCACCGCGAGCGCCGCGGCGGTGGCGGCAGCAGCATTCGCGACGTTGTGCCGTCCGGGCAATGCCAGGCGCAGCCGGATCGGACCGGCAGGTGTGGTCATCTCGATGCGGCTCCCGGTGTCCTCCTGACACCACTCGGCGCGCACCTCCGCAGCACTGTCGATGGCGAAGCCAATACAGCGCCGGGAGCCTGCGAGGCGGCGCCACAGCTGCGCGAAGTCGTCGTCGATGTTAATGACCGCGGTACCGTCCCGGTCCAGATTTGCGAGCAGCTCACCCTTGGCCCGCGCAACTCCTTCGATGCTGCCGAAGCCCTCCAGGTGTGCGGGCGCGCACTGGGTGATGACGCCCACGTGGGGGCGCGCCAGGCGCGCCAGGCGCGCAATCTCACCGGGATGATTGGCGCCCATCTCGATGACCGCCAGGCGGTGCTCGTCGTTCAACTCCATCAGCGTCAGCGGCAACCCAATCTCGTTGTTCAGATTACCCCTGGTCGCCAACACCCGGGTGCCGGCGCTCAAGATCGCCGCCAGCATTTCTTTGACCGTGGTCTTACCGTTGCTGCCGGTCACGCCGATAACGGGAAGCTCGAAACGATCCCGCCATACGCCGGCAAGACGACCCAAGGCTTGCAACGTATCGCCAACCCGGATCAGCGGCAACGACGCATCCACCGTCCGGGATACCAGGGCCGCCGCCGCGCCACGCCGCCCGGCTTCAGCCAGGTGCTCGTGGCCGTCGTGGTTGGGACCCTTGAGGGCGACAAACAGCTGTCCCCGCATGCAGCTGCGCGAGTCGGTGCTGCAGCCGAGAAACACCGAGTCACCGTCACTGCAGCGCGCCGCCAACAGCTTGGCTGCTTCCGCTATCTGCATGCTTATCACGTCCGCCGGGCCTCCAACGCCGCGCGTACCGCCGCTGCATCGCTGAACGGCAGCCGCCTGCCACCGGACTCCTGATAATTCTCGTGGCCCTTGCCGGCTACCAGCACCACGTCGCCGGACTCGGCCCCCAACACCGTCCATCGAATGGCCGCGGCGCGATCGCGCTCGCTCGACACCTGGAACCCTTCCGGGATACCGCCGCGAATGTCGTCGATGATGCGATCACCACTCTCACCGCGGGGATTGTCGTCGGTGAGCACGATAGCATCGGCCAGGGCCGCCGCCGCCGCACCCATCATCGGGCGCTTGCCTCGGTCGCGGTCACCGCCGGCGCCAAATACGCACCAGAGCTTGCCGCCACACTGTCCGCGAAGGCTCTCCAGCGCCCGCGCCAGAGAATCCGGAGTATGCGAATAGTCCACCACCACCAGAGGCTCGCCGGCGCCGCCGCCGAAGCGCTGCATGCGTCCGGCCGGTGCCTGTACGCGGGCCAGGCGCTGCAACGCCGTTGCCAGCGGCCAGTCCATGCACAGGAGCACGCCCAGGGCCGCCAGCAGATTGTAAGCGTTGAAGCGTCCCAGGAGCGTGCTCGCAAGCCGGCCCTCGCCGAAGGATCCTGTTACCGACAAGGTGATGGCGGAATCGCCGGGATTGGCCACGTGGCCGCGAAGCCACGGCGAATTGCGCGGTGCAGGCAACGTGCAATCGCGCGTCGCCACACCGTAGGCTACTGTCTGCACGCGCGCGCCGCAGTGTTCGAGCAGCTGCGCGCCATAGGCGTCGTCCTCGTTGATGACCGCGTAACGCAGTGCCGTGCAGTCGAAGAGCTTGCGCTTGGCGTCGCCGTAGGCCTGCATACCGCCGTGGTAATCCAGATGGTCACGGCTGAGGTTGGTGAACACCGCACCGTCGAAGTCGACGCATTCGACGCGCCCTTGATCGAGGGCATGGGAGGACACTTCCATGACAACCTTGCGCGCGCCTGAGCCGCGCAACTCCGCAAGCTGCCCGTGCACCGCGATTGCGTCGGGGGTGGTCAACCGGGATGGCTGCAGAGCACCGTGCAGCCCGTGGCCGAGAGTACCGAGCACGCCGCAGGCCTTCTCCCCTTCGCCGCTGGCCGCGGCCATGTCGATAGCCTGGGCGATGAAGTGCGCCACCGAAGTCTTGCCGTTGGTACCGGTGATACCGATCACCTCCAGATCCCGGGACGGATGATCGAAGAAGCGACTGGCAAGCAACCCGATGCATGTCACCACGTCAGGCACGCGCACTTCCACGACGCCGTCCCCGCGCCGCCGGCAGCCCGGTTCACCCTCGCGCACCAGCGCCACCGCGCCGGCCGCCACGGCATCGTCCAGGAAGCGCGCTCCGTCGGTGGTGGCGCCACGGCGGGCCACGAAAATCTGGCCCGGCAGGGTCTCGCGGCTGTCCGCGGCCAGGCCCGAAACCGCCACGTCGAGGGTATCGGGCACCTGGACCACACCATCGAGCAGACCTGCCAGTCGCCAGCTGGTCGACAATCGCTGGGCGGCCATCATTGCACCACCCCGGCGCGTGCTGCGGGCAACAATGCCGCATTCGGCGCATACACCCAACGGGTGGGCTGTGCCGGCTGTGGGCCGAAATCAGCCTTGCGCTTGATCACGGATGGATCATCGGGAGGTACGCCCAGAACGCGCATGGCGCGCGCCATGATTTCCGCGTACACCGGCGCCGCCACCTGGCCGCCGTAATATTCCTTGCCGCCGGGCTCGTCGATGACCACGACCACGACCAGTCGTGGCCGCGTCATTGGCGCCATGCCAGCAAACACCGCGAGATAGCGATCCTCGGCATAACCGCCGGAAATCGACTTGCGCACGGTACCGGTCTTGCCGCCAACCCGGTAGCCAGCCACCCGCGCGCGTTGCGCCGTGCCCCCCGGTCCGACCACGGATTCCAGCATCTTGGCGATGGACCGTGCGGTGGCGGCGGCCATGACCGGAACCCCCGCCACCGGCTGGTCGATGCGCTCGAAGGATGTGCGCACGAAGCGTCCGTCGTTGGCAAGCACCGTGTAGGCCTGCGCCAGCTGCAAGGCGCTCACGGACAATCCGTAGCCGAAGGAAAGGGTCGCGCGGTGAATATCGCCCCAGTCGAAGTAGTGCTTCAGCACACCTTCAGCCTCGCCGGGAAAGCCGCTGCCGGTGCCGGAACCGAAGCCGACACGGGTAAAAACCTGCCACAGCTGGCGCGGTTCGAGCGCCAGTGCCACGCGCGCGGCGCCCACGTTGCTGGATTTCTGGATCACCGTGGCCAAATCGATGACGCCGTAGTCGCGCGGATCGCGCACCGTGTACTTACCGATTTTAAATTTCCCAGGCTTGGTGTCGACCTTGGACGACACCTGGAAGCGCCCGCTCTCCAGGGCGGCGGCGATGGTAAAGGGCTTGATCGTCGAGCCCGGCTCGAAAACATCGGTGACGGCGCGATTGCGGTAGCGCGAGCTCACGCGTTGGGCACGGTTGTTCGGATTGTAGGCGGGCTGGTTGACCATCGCCAGGACTTCGCCGGTGCGCGCCTCCAGCACCACCACCGATCCGCCGCGCGCTCGGGCGCGCTTTACCGCCCCCAGCAGCGCCCGGTAAGCAATATACTGAATGCGCCGGTCCAGGCTCAGCACCAGATCGCCACCGGCCTTGGGCAAGCGAATGCTTTCCACTTCCTCGACGATGCGGCCCAGGCGATCGCGCAGCACCCGATGGGCGCCGCTGACACCCCGAAGGCGCTCGTCGAAGGCGAGCTCCATGCCTTCCTGGCCGATGTCGTCCACATCGGTGAACCCCACCACGTGGGCCGCGACCTCGCCGAGCGGATAGTAGCGCCGGTACTCGCGCTGAAGGTATACGCCGGGCACGCCCGCCTGCTCGACCTTACTCGCCAGTTGCGGCGCCACGTGGCGCTTCAGGTACACGAACTCCCGCCCGCCCCGTTTTGCCAGCAAGCGCTCCAGCTGTCCGAGGTCGAGACCGAGCAGGCTCGCCAGCTCGGGCCAGCGACGGGGCTGGGCCGCCAGCTCACGGGGATTTGCCCACACCGAGTCCACCGGTGTGCTGATCGCCAGCGGCTCACCGTTACGATCGAGAATTCTGCCGCGGTGAGCGGAAATCGCCTCCACGCGCAGATGGCGGGCGTCGCCCTGACCGATCAGAAAGTCCTTGTCGGTGTGCTGCAGATCCACCGCGCGCCACAAGAGCCCGCCGGTGATGACCAGCAACAGCACCTTCACGAGCCGGCGCCGGCCGGGAAAACCCGCCTCACGATCGCCCTTCACACGCATTTCCTCATGGGCTGACCAGCACCACTTCGGCGGCCGTCGGCATACGCAGATCGAGCGCATCGAGCGCCAGACGCTCGATGCGCTCGTGGGTCGCCCAGGTGCTCTGCTCCAGCTTCAGTTGTCCCCACTCCACCTGCATGGCGTCACGCTCGCGCTCGAGCTTGCGCAACTCCACGAATTGCATGCGCCGATAGTGCTGCACATACACCAGCGCCACGGCGGAAACGAACAGCGCCACAGCCAGGGCCACGGCCAACATCAGCCGCGGACTCATGGGCACCGCGCCGCGATCCGCAGCACCGCACTGCGCGCGCGCGGATTGGCGCGTACCTCATCGCTGCTGGCGCGAACGGCACGCCCCACGAGGCGCAATACCGGTGGCGGTCCGGGCGGCACCACGGGCATGCCCCTGGGCGCCGTCGGCCCGGTCGCACGTGCGCGCATGAATCGCTTCACCCGGCGGTCCTCCAGGGAATGAAAGCTGATGACCACGAGCCGGCCTTCGGCGGCAAGTATGTCGGGCGCTTGCGCAAGGGCCGCGTCCAGGGCTTGCAACTCGCTGTTGATGTGAATGCGTATGGCCTGAAAAACGCGGGTTGCCGGGTGCTTGCCGCGTGCCCCCCGGCGCACGCCGGCGCGGGGCCTGGCCCCGGCGACGATGTCCGCCAGTCGCCGGGTGGTCTCGATGGCTGCGTCGGCGCGCCGTTCGATGATGGCGCGGGCGATGCGCCTGGCGTGGCGCTCCTCCCCGTAATCACGCAGAACCCTGGCGATCTCCTCCTGGCTGGCGCCCGCCAGCCACTGGGCAGCACTCTCCCCGACACTTTGGTCCATGCGCATGTCCAGGGGGCCATCGTCCTGAAAGCTGAATCCTCGCGCGCCGTCATCGAGCTGCGGCGAGGAGACACCGAGATCGAAAAGCATGCCGCTGACCTTGCCCATCAGCTGGTGCGCGGCTGCCACCGCCCCGACGGAATCGAAGTTGGCGTGCGCGATGCTCACTCTGGCGTCCTGGGCCGCCAGCGCGCGGCCAGCCTCCACCGCTTGGATGTCCCGATCCATGGCGACCACCCGCCCGAGCGGCCCGAGCTCGCGCAGCAGCGCCCGGGTGTGACCGCCGCGACCAAAGGTGCAATCCATGTAAATGCCATCTGCCTGCAGTGCGAGTCCATCAATGACCTCGGCGAGTAGAACCGGTGTATGGGCGGGACCATGGGCGTTGCTCATGTCCCCTAGAGAACCAGCGCACGCAGCACATCGGAAGGCTCCTCGTGAAGCTGAGACACGTTATCCAGCAGCTCGTCGCGGCGCAGGTTCCAGCCCGCCTCGTCCCAGAGCTCGAACTTATCCACCTGGCCGACCATCATGATGCGCTTGTCGAGGCCGGCGAACTTTCTCAGGGTCTGGGACAACAGCACCCGGCCGTTGGCGTCCATGTCGCAATCCGCGGCATGACCGATGAGCAGGTGAATCACCGACTGGGCCTTCCGGTCCAGGGTCGGCAGGTCCTTGAGCTCGTCTTCGATGCGTTGCCAGCGCGGATAGGGGTAGACGACCAGACAGCGCTCCAGCAGACTGATGGTGACGATCAGCTTGCCGCCACACAGCTCCGCCAGCCGCTCCCGGTAACGGCTGGGGATCACCAGTCTGCCCTTGGCGTCTAGGCTGAGTGAACACTCGCCTCGAAACACGTCCTATCCCCGATATTCCCTAATGATCCACTTTTACCCACGATCCCCCACACGGACGGAGTATGGTTACTGAGATCCGCCACTGTCAAGAAAATCGCCCCTAAATCTGGCGAAATCTTGCTTATGAGACAGTCACTTAGGGACGAATCGTGTCGGATCAGAAGCACCACGCCTCAACCCCTGAGAGGGAACTCGTTACCCATCATCCGGTTGACACCCGTACTTAAAGCAACTTATCAAGAAAAAGGGTGGCACGACCTGATTTCGCCCGATATCGGGGCTCTGAGGTCGAAAACAACGGGGATCCCCTCAGAGGCTAGAGGGAACAAACCGAAGAGTCGTCGGTTGGGTTGAGCGTAGCGAAGCCCAACCTAGGGGCTTGCCCGTAGGGCAAGTGGGAGCCGGCCTGTAAGCCGGGTTCTGTCGTGGACAGCCATTCATCTGGGATGTACGTCACCGCACACCTCAAGCGACCTACCCGGGAGCCGTGCGGGCCGCACTACGCTCCCCTATTTGGTCTTGCTCCGGGTGGGGTTTACCCTGCCACCGGTGTTGCCACCGGCGCGGTGCGCTCTTACCGCACCATTTCACCCTTACCGCACCATTGCCGGCGTGGCGGTATATTTTCTGTGGCACTTTCCGTAGGCTCGCGCCCCCCAGGCGTTACCTGGCACCCTGCCCTGTGGAGCCCGGACTTTCCTCCATGCCCAGCGGCGTAGCCGTGGCACGGCGACTGTCTGGCCGACTCCCGGTAACCAGTGTCGGACTTGCGGATAGCCAGATCAAGACCGCCGCCGGCCCGCGGCACTATTTCTCCTGGTCCCCGTTGCCGGAATCTTCTTTGCCGGCCTCGACAAGCGCGATGGCCTGTCGGTAAAGCGCGTTGCGCTTGCCGCCGGTGAGGCGCACGGCCACGGATACGGCCTGACTGACCGTCAGTTCCTCGACCAGCACGCCCAGCAGCTCTGTGGTGGATACGCTGGTCGTTTGGTCGTCACTCTCGGTGGGCGCCGCACCGGCGACGACGATGACGAACTCGCCGCGGCGTTGCTCGTCGTGCTCCGCCAGCCAAACATGCAGCTCGGCCAGTGTTCCACCGATCACGGTCTCGTGAATCTTGGTCAGTTCCCGGGCCAGTACCGCGGGCCGTTCGGAGCCGAATTCCGCGGCCAGGTCCGCCACCGCCTGCAGGACGCGCCGCGGCGACTCGTAAAAGACCAGCGTGCGCGGCTCCGCCGAAAGTCCTTGCAGATGTCGGCGGCGCGCGCCCGTTCTGACGGGTAGAAAACCCTCGAAGCAGAATCGGGCCGTCGCCAGACCCGCGACGCTCAAGGCGCAAATGACGGCGCTGGGCCCGGGGATGGGAATAATCGCGTGCCCCTGCTCGCGCAAGGCCACCACCAGACGAAAGCCGGGATCGCTGATGAGTGGTGTCCCGGCGTCGGAAATGAGCGCCACGCGCTCGCCGGCGGCAATGCGTGCCACGATGCGCGAGACCTGACGCGATTCGTTGTGCTCGTGAAACGACCGGCACTTCGTGCCAATGCCGTAACGGGCGAGAAGCGTCGCGCTGTGGCGCGTGTCTTCGGCGAGAATCAGATCCACGGAGCCGAGCACGTCCAGCGCACGGCTGCTGACATCCTGAAGATTACCGATGGGCGTCGCGACCACGTACAGGGCGCCGCTGCGCGCCGTGTCCCGCGTTATCCTGTTGCTGGCATCAGCCGATTTGTCGTTAGCCACCGTGGCAATTCCGTTTTGGCACCGAGCCTGGACTATTGGTGCGAGTCCGGGCTTGCGCGCATTCTACGCTCTGGCCGCAAACGCGTCGCAGTGCGGCGAATGGACCCCTCCGGTGTAGTCTCGGCTCACCACGCTTGTCAGCCAATAGCGCGCGTTTACTGCCGATGGCGACAATGGGGTGGAAGCGAGCGCGTCTTTGCCGCAGAATTCACGCCGGCCCTCGCATTGAACGCAAAGCAACGCTCGAGGTCCGAGCCGACATACCATGCTTAACGCGCGCACTCTCAGCACCGCAATACTCGCCGCCATTCTGGTCGTGGGGTGCGAGAGCGTTCCCCAACGGTCCGAAACCGGCGACCGCGAAGCAACCCGCATTGCCCGTACGCACATGGAGGCCGGTGAATATCTGCCGGCGGCGCAAGCATACATGCGCCTCGCCGACCTTTCCCGAGGCGATGCCGCACTCGCCTACCGGCTGGATGCCGCATCGGCGTTCGTTCTCGCCAAGCGATCGGATACCGCGCTTCAGATTCTCGACGATATTCGCGGGCAGTCGCTGTCCAGGAGTCTGCAGATCAGAAAGAACCTCGTGCACGCGCAACTTGCGCTGGTCGAGCAACGCCCGGAAGAGGCTCTGAAATTTCTCGATGCGGCACCGGCTGACGATGCTCCATCGGATCTGACGGCGCGGTACCACAACGTACGTGGCGATGCATTGGAGGCAACCGGAAAGCACATCGAATCCGCCCGCGAGCGTGTTCAACTGGAGTTGCTTTTGACCGACAGTGCCGCGCTCAATGAGAATCGCCGGCGTATCTGGGGATCCTTGACCCAGCTTTCGCCTCAGGCTCTGGAGGCCGCGCATATTCCGCCGCCGAGCACCCTGGGCGGATGGATCGAGTTGGCGGCCATCGGTAGCTCCACCGTCACCGATCCCAATACGCTCGGCCAGGCCATCGCCCTGTGGCACCATCGTTATCCCGGCCATCCGGCCGGTGACAGCGTCGTGCCGATGCTGATGGACGACAGCACCATCGCCTGGGCACCGGCCCGCACCGTGGCGCTGCTGCTTCCCTTCGAAGGTCAATTCGCAAAAGCAGCGGGTGCGGTACGGGATGGATTCCTGGCCGCCTGGTTTGCAGACCAGAACACCGAGACACGCCCCACGGTACTGGTGCGCGACACATCGAGCGGCGACATCTGGAACATCTACAACCGAGCCATCGAAGAAGGCGCCGAATTCGTCGTTGGGCCGCTCAGGCGCACCGCGGTGACGCGCCTCGCCGAGTCGGCCGGTATGCCGGTACCGACACTGACCCTCAATCATGCCGACGCCGCTACCAGTGTGAGCACCGAGGCGGCGATCATCAAACCGACCAGCGGCCTGTTCCAGTTCGCCCTGTCGCCGGAATCCGAGGCACGGCAGGTGGCCGAATACGCCTGGTTCGCCGGCCACACGAGTGCTGCCGTGCTTACGCCGGTGGGCCCGTGGGGTAAGCGTGTTGCCGCTGCTTTCGCCGACGCCTGGGAAGATCTTGGCGGCACGGTGGTCGAATTTCAAAGCTATTTGAACGACGGCTCCGACATGTCGACACCGGTCAGAAAGTTGCTCAATATCGACGACAGTAACGCACGCTATCGTTCACTCACGAAAGTGCTCGGCAGCAACGTGGAGCAGGAACCCCGCCGGCGACAAGACCTGGATTTCGTGTTCATGGCAGCTTTTCCCCGCCAAGCAAGGCAGTTGCGGCCACAGCTGGAGTTCCACCAGGCACAAGATCTGCCCGTCTATTCCACTTCGCACATTTATTCCGGCATCGTGGATCCAGGCGCGGACCGGGATATCGACGGCATCGTCTTCGGTGACATGCCCTGGGTGCTCGATCCGGCGGCCAGCGGCGGAGCGCTTCGCCGCGACGTAGGGGCGCTTTGGCCCGATTCGGTGAGCGCTTTCGTGCGCCTGTACGCTTTCGGTGCCGACGCTTACCGCTTGGTGGCTGAACTCGGCAAGCTTCGTGCTCAGCAATACGCAGAGTTCCAGGGCCTGACGGGAAGCCTCTCGCTCAGCGAAAACAATCGAATCAATCGCCGGCTCCTGTGGGCGCGGTTCAACAGGGGTACCCCACGAATACTCGACGGCGACTCCACAACGAACAGGCAGTGAATACAACCCGTGCAAGCAGTGTGAAGCGCGGTGCTTGGGCCGAAAGTCTTGCTTGCCGGCATTTACTCGGCCAGGGCCTGCGATTGGTAACGCGGAATTATCGTTGCCCACACGGTGAAATCGATCTTGTCATGCGGGACGGATCCACCATCGCCTTTATCGAAGTACGGCTGCGTAATCGCACCGACTTCGGAAGCGGCGCGGAAAGCGTTGATGCCAGAAAACAGGCTCGCTTGTTGTCGAGCGCCGAACACTACCTCCAGCGACACGCTACACTTCTTACCGACTGCCGCTTCGACGTTGTGTCTATACTACAGAGGGGCAATACTCAACACTTAGAATGGATACGAAACGCGTTCAATGCATGAGTCGATTCATTCTCGATCAAAGGAGATGGCTGTCATGTCAATACGAGCACGCTTGATCACTCTTCTCCTGGTAGGATTCGCGATTTCTATACAGGGTTGCGCAGGCCTGGTAATCGCCGGGGGTGCCACCGCTGGCGCGATGGCCAACGATCGCCGTACCTCCGGCGCATACATCGACGACGAGTTCATCGAGTGGAAAATCATCGACGTCTTGTACCAAGACGAGCAAATAGACGAGCAGACCCACCTCAACGCCACGAGCTACAACGGCATCGTCCTGTTGACGGGAGAAATACCAAACCAGGAGATGCGCGTGAAAATCCATGAGAAAATCAGAAGCATCCAGGGAGTACGGCAATTGCACGACGAGACGTCTATTGCTGCACCCAGCTCGATGATGTCCCGGTCCGGAGATACCTGGATCACCAGCAAGGTCAAGACCGCGATGTTGACCGATGATACGGATATGGGCGCGCGCACCAAAGTGGTCACGGACAAGGGGGTCGTCTATCTGATGGGAACGGTTTCCCCGCAAGAGGCGGACAAGATCACCGATATTGCACGGCGAGTTGGTGGCGTTCAGAAAGTCGTGAAAGTATTCGAATATCAAAGTTAGCCGTTTTTGATCGCATCTCGGTAGATTGCCGCGTCCCGCTCGCTGAAACAGCAGGCAACGATTTCGGCGAACCGGCCGTCGAACTCGCCCATGACCGAAGTCGCCAAGACGGCGGCTTCGAGCCTTGGATAGGCGTAAACACCAGTGCTGATGGAGGAAAACGCGATACTCGTGATTTCCTGCTCGATGGCAAGCTCGAAACAGCGCCGATAACAGCTTTCGAGCAAAGCTGCTTCACCATTCTGCCCCCCCTGCCATACTGGTCCGACAGTGTGAATCACGAACCTGGCCGGCAGGTCGTAAGCACCCGTGAGCTTTGCATTCCCGGTCTCACAGCCACCGAGGGTCCGGCACTCCTCGAGCAGCAGTGGTCCGGCCGCCCTGTGGATCGCGCCATCCACACCGCCGCCGCCCAACAGTAACCCATTGGCGGCATTGACGAGGGCGTCGACTTGTAGTTCAGTGATGTCTCCAACCTTGATGGTAATCACGACACCCTCTTGAAATTCTGAATCACCGTGTGGGTTGCCCAGGAAAATTTGCTTCTCGTGCTCGCGCTCTTTGCCGGCGTGCTGAGTTTCTGGCGCAATACGCTGCGTGCCCGAGAAGAGGCCATCCGTGTCAGTCGCGCGGCCTGCAAGAGCCAGGGGCACCAGTTTCTCGATGACACCGTATCGTTGACGCGCCTCGGTTTCAGCCGCGGCGCTGGGGGCTGGCCGCTATTGCGTCGCACTTATGCGTTCGAATTCAGTGCCGATGGCCACGATCGCTTTGTCGGCAGCGTCACGCTTTCCGGGTCGCGGGTCGAATCGGTCTATCTACCGGAAGGCGCCCGGGAATTCTGAGTTACTTTACGATGCGCAGTGCCGGCTGGGCCTTGTCCTTCTTCTCGGCCTTGTCCTTGCAGTTATCACCCGGTTCGGGTGGAGGATCGTCCTGGTGCTCTTCCTCACCGAAGGACATTCCCGCGCCGTTCTCCTTGGCGAAAATCGCCAGCACGGCGCTGGTGGGCACACTGACCTGAAACGACTTTCCACCAAATCGTGCATCGAACATGATCCAGTCGTTTTCCACGGAAAGCCCGTGCACCGCGGTGGCCGAAATGTTCAACGAAATCTGGCCGTCTTTCACGTATTCGGATGGCACGCGAACGCCTTGGGCGTCGGCGTCCACCACAATATGTGGCGTCAGATCATTGTCGAGGATCCATTCGTGAATAGCACGAACGAGATACGGACGACTGGAGGTCATGGGGATATCCGGCACCTTCGCGCGCCCCATGTCAGCGCTCACCCATCTCCCGCTCGGCATCAGAAAGGCTTGCCTCGAAGGCTTCCCGCTCGAACAAGCGCTCCGCGTACTGAAGGAGTGGTTTCGCCTGCCGCGGCAGGCTGATTCGATAGTACGGCAAACGCCACAGCAGCGGCGCCAGATAGCAATCCGCGAGAGAGTAATCATCGGACATGAAATGAGTTTTCTGTGTGAACACTGGGGCGACTGCGGTCAGATGATCGCGCAGGCTCTTGCGGGCGGCGTCGGCGGCTGCACGGTCGCCAGCTTCGATCGTCGATACCAAGCTGAAAATATCCCGCCTGATTCTGTACCGATACAGTCTGTTGCTCGCCCGGGCCACCGGGTCCACGGGCATGAGCGGTGGATGAGGAAAGCGCTCATCCAGATACTCCATGATGATCTGGGCTTCGTAGAGCACGAGTTCCCTGTCGACCAAAGTGAGTATGGTGTTGTATGGATTCAGATCATTCAGATCCTCGGGCCTCTCGTCTGCCGCGACGGTGTGGATTTCCACGTTTATCGCCTTCTCGGCGAGCACGAATCGAACGGCATGACTGGCCGGATCGATGGCGTCCGAATACAACGTCATCACGGATCTACGATTGGCTAGCATAGCCATGAAACAGTCTCCAAGAGCATCCAGTCACCCAATTGATTGTAAAACCCCGAGCCAGGGATTCAGCAGACGTCGAAACCGCGATCCGGCCAGCCACAGGCGACCAACCGCTCCCGGCGCCTGACTCAATGCACGTCTCTCCAATAGTCCTTGTAGAGAGCTCGCGCGAGCAGAGCGAAAACAGCGAGGAATATGATTACCCAGTAACCTATCTGGAAACGTACGAGCTTGGCGGGCTCGCCCACATAGTCAAGGAAGTTTACCAGATCTCGAACCGCCTTTCGGAACTCGGCCGGCTTCATTGAACCCGGAATGGTGACCTCCAGCATGTCGGTCACATGGGTAGTATAGGTAGTGTCCCCATCCTTGGCGACGATCGCCGTCTGCAGCCTGAAGCCTTTCGCGTCAGGTTCGATTCCCTCGATGTGCTCGGATACGACATCGGCCGGGCGCTCGGCCAAAATGTAGCTTTGCACACCCTGTAAAGGCCACAGAATGTGTGGCATTCCGACCTCGGGAAACATGATGTTATTGACGCCGAACGGCCGTGCCGGATCGGGATCCGCGTAGAAGGTCGTCAGGTAAGTATAAAGCCAGTCCACGCCACGGGCGCGGGCAATCACCGACAGGTCCGGCGGCGCGACGCCGAACCAACCTGACGCATCGTCCGCTTGCATGGCGATGGTCATCGGGTCGCCGATCTTATCGGTGGTGAACATGAGGTGCTCCGCAACCAGATCAGGTCCAAGTCCGATGTCATCCGCCAACCGGCTGTAGCGCATGAACTCCATGGAATGGCAGCCCATGCAGTAATTGACGAATATTCTGGCGCCGCTCTGCAGGGACTCCTGATTCGAGATGTCGGTATTGGCACTCATCGGCGGCGCGCCACCGGCGCCCAGGGTCACGAGCGGGAAAAGACCGAGTGCAATCGCAGCTATGATCCGGTTCATCTTCACGTCAGCCGCTCGGGAACCGGTATCGGCTTGTTCAGCTTCGTGTACATCGATCCCAGCACGAACACCACATAGTAACCAATGACCAGAAGCGAACTCACGAGTATCAGAGTTCCTTTGTCCGAATCGAATCGGATGGCGTCGAAGAAAATGAACAGCACAGCGACGATGCCAAGCACCGTGTAGTTGAAGTTCAGCGTGCGCTCCTTGGTATAGAGCCACATGATCAGGAAGAAGGAGAAGTACAGCTCACCGAGACGGAAACTGAGCTCGGAACCGGCCCGCGTCGGCGCCTGGGTGCCCAGGTACCCGAGAATGAGAAACGTTAATGCGAACGTGCCCAGCAACAACCTGAACAACGGGCCGCGGTAGCGAATGGACTTGATCGGATTTCGGTCCAGCCACGGCAGGACGAAGAAGATCAGCGTCGATGCAAACATGGCAATCACCCCGGTGAGCTTGTCGGGGATTGCCCGCAAGATGGCGTAGTAAGGGGTGAAATACCACACCGGCGCAATGTGTTCCGGCGTCTTCAACGGATTGGCAGGAACGAAATTCGGTTGCTCGATAAAGTAGCCGAAAAAGGTCGGCGCGAAAAACAGTACGGCAGCGAACGCAATCAAGCACACTGCGACGCCCCAGATATCCTTCACCGTGTAGTAAGGATGAAACGGAATACCGTCCCGCGGGATGCCGTTCACGTCCTTGTTCTTCTTAATCTCGATACCGTCGGGATTGTTGGAACCGACCTCGTGCAGCGCAAGGATGTGCGCACCCACCAGAGCGAGCAGGGCAAGCGGCACGGCTGCCACGTGCAGCGCGAAGAATCGATTGAGGGTCGCGTCCGCAATCACATAGTCGCCTCGAATCCACAGCGTGAGCGGCTCGCCGAGCCCGAACGGCAGGGCGCCGAAGAGTGAAATGATCACCTGCGCGCCCCAGTAGGACATCTGCCCCCACGGCAGCAGGTAGCCGAAGAAACCCTCGACCATCATGAGCATATAAATGCCCATTCCGAGGATCCAGAGGAGCTCGCGGGGATTCTTGTACGAGCCGTACATCAGGCCCCTGAACATGTGCAGATAGACGACCAGGAAGAAGAACGAGGCGCCGGTGGAATGCATGTACCGGATAAACCAGCCCATGGGCACCTCGCGCATGATGTACTCGACAGACGCGAAGGCTTCGTCGGCGCTCGGCTTGTAGAACATGGTCAGCCAGATCCCGGAAGCGATCATAATCACCAGCATCAGCAGGGCCAGGGATCCGAAGTAGTACCAGAAATTGAAATTCTTGGGCGCGTAGTACTTCGCCAGATGCTCGTTCCACATCTTGGAGAGAGGAAAGCGCGCGTCGGTCCATTCCAGCAGTCCAGTCAGCATGGCTTTCATCAGGCGCTCTCCTCACCGGCGCCTATGAGAATGCGCGTGTCACTGAGATATTTGTGGGGCGGAACCACCAGGTTGGTCGGCGCCGGCACGCCGGCGTAGACGCGGCCCGCGTAGTCGAACATCGACCCGTGGCAGGGACAGAAAAACCCACCCGGCCAGCCGGTGCCCAGGGGGGCGGCATCCCGCCTGACACGCAATGGCGAGCATCCCAAGTGCGTGCAGATCCCGACGAGCACCACAATTTCCGGCTTGATGGAACGGTATTCGTTCCTCGCGTACGTGGGCTGCTGATTCTGGGTAGATTTCGGATCCCGGAGCCGATCCTCGACGCCGGACAGCGCCTCCAGAATTTCCGGGGTGCGGCGGACGATCCACACGGGCTTTCCGCGCCACTTCTGGGTTAGCATCTGACCCGGCTCGATCTTGCTGATGTCCACCTCGACGGGCGCGCCGATGGCGCGTGCCCGCTCACTCGGTTGCCATGCCGCCACGAAGGGCACAGCCACGCCGACGGTGGCCACGCCACCGACCACCGCTACGCTCGCGGTGAGAAAGCGACGCCGACCGGCGTCCACATCGGTACTCATCGTCTAGAGTGCTCCTTTTTCGGGATCGCCTTTGGAGGTGCTATTGTTGTCGCGATTTCGGGCGTTCCAGGCTGGATTCGAGGCGCTTCCCTGACCAACGGTCGAAACTTGCTAAGAATCCTATAAACAACTGGTGGAGGTCAAGAGGATGCCTCCCCGGGACAACCACGGGCACTCGGGGGCGAATCATATGCGATCGGTCACGATGTTCAAGTTTGTCCTCCAGTCGGTAACCGCCGGGCTCGCCCTGGCCTTCGTCGTTTTGATCCTGAAGCCCGAGTGGATTCCGAATCCGGGCGGGGATAAAGCCCGGGCCCCGGCGAGTCAGAACGACGTGGTCTCCTATGCCCGGGCCGTGGCCATCGCCACGCCGGCGGTGGTCAACGTCCACGCCGCCAAGGCCGTTACCCGCCTGCCGAGCCCGCTTTTGAACGATCCCTTCTTCAAACGCTATTTCGCCGACACCTTGCCCGCCTCGCCCGGGCAAATCGCCCGTAGCCGCGGCTCCGGCGTGATCATGAGCCCCGAGGGATACGTTGTCACCAATCATCACCTGATCCGCGGCGCCGACGAGATCCGAATCATGCTCCAGGACGGCCGCGAAGCGAGCGCCACCGTGTTCGGGACGGATCCCGACACCGATCTGGCAGTGCTCAAGGTAGAGCTGGGTAACCTCCCGGCGATTGCCATCAACGAGACCCGCCAGCCCCGGGTGGGCGACGTGGTGCTCGCCATCGGCAATCCCTTCGGTGTCGGCAAGACCGTCACCATGGGCATCGTCAGCGCCACCGGCCGCAGCCATATCGGCCTCAATACCTTCGAGGATTTCATCCAGACCGACGCGGCCATCAATCCAGGCAACTCCGGGGGTGCCCTCATCAACCCCTATGGCGAGCTCATCGGCATCAATACTGCAATCTACTCCGACTCCGGCGGCTCCCAGGGTATCGGCTTCGCCATCCCGGCACCTCTCGCCCTCCGCGTCATGCAGGAGATCATCGACCACGGCTACGTGGTGCGCGGCTGGCTCGGCATCGAAGTGCAGGCATTTGCGGAAGCGCAAGCCGGTGGCCCGACGGCGGTAATCGTGGTCAACGTGCTGGCAGAAACGCCCGCCGAAAGGGCCGGCCTGCAGGCCGGAGACGTTCTCACCCGGGTTGACGACACGCCCGTCACCGATCCTCAGGGCGCGCTCAACGCCATCGCCAGGGTGAAACCGGGAAATCGGGTTTCCCTGGGAATCGTGCGTGACGGAGAGCCGCGCGAGGTGGTGGTAACGGTGGCGCAGCGCCCGCCTGAAGGATAATCTGCCGGCGTATTCGGCACCACAGAGGTGGATCACTATGGCGCACGATCTGCGATTTCAGGTCGTTGTCCTCCCGAACACCGACTGGAACGCATTGCTGGTGCGCTTCTTAGCTGTCGAGGAGCTGGGATTCGACCTGGTCGGAATGGCCGATCACTTCGTCGATTGGACCAATCCGCCCAGTCCCTGGTTCGATCTATGGAGCCAGGCCGCAGCGGTGGCGGCGAACACCAGCCGCATCAGGCTCTCCACCTGCGTGGCGCAGATCCCTCTTCGCAACCCGGCGATGTTGGCCCGTCAGGCGCTCTCGGTGGATCACATTTCCAATGGCCGGCTGGAGCTGGGTCTCGGGCTGGGGCTCCCCATCGATCCCTCCTACGCCATGATGGGCATCCCCAACTGGAGCAACAAGGAACGCGTCGCGCGCTTCGGGGAGTACGTAGAGATCGTCGATGGGCTGTTGACGAACGAAGTCACCAGCTACAAGGGCGAGTTCTACCAGATCGACGCGGCGGTGATGAACCCGCGGCCCGTGCAAAAACCCCGCCCACCCATCATGATTGCGGCCATGGGACCGGTCATGCTGAAAAAGGCGGCTCGCTATGCCGATATCTGGAACAGCCTCAGCTTTGCCGAGGACTTCGACGATCAGATGAATGAGACGCGCCATCGAATCGAGCAGGTCGATGAGCACTGTGCTGCCATCGGCAGAGATCCGGGAACGCTGAGGCGCTCCTATTTGATGTTCGATGCTAAGGCGCGTCCCAGTGGCGGGTTGATCAAATACTACGAATCGGAGTCGATGTTCACCGACATGGTCGAACGTGTGATGGAGTTGGGAGTGACCGACATCGGTATGTATTATCCTATGCGCGAAGAGCAACTACCGATGTTCGAGAAAATAGCGACCGAGGTCATCCCGAAGCTTCGGCGGCAATAATTTCTTCCAGAGTCTGGAGAAACGCCGCGTTCTCCTCCGGCCGGCCCACAGTCACGCGTACGCAGTCACGAAGCAACGGGCTCGCTGCGTGCAGATCCTTTACCAGCACGCCATGCTCGCGAAGCCGCGCCACCGTTTCGGTACCGGTCCCCGGGCAGGTCCGAAAAAGCAGGAAGTTGGCCTCACTGGGCCAGACCTGAATGCCCTGCATGCCTGCAAGACGTGTCAACAGATCGTCCCGGTCGCGAACAATCCGCCTCGTCTGTTCCTGAAACAACCCATAGTGCGAAAGAGCCAACTCGGCGCTCACTTGGGTGAGAACGTTGAGATTGTAGGGAAGACGCAGCTTGTCGAGCTGACTGGTCCACGCCGGCGCACCGGCGAGCAGACCGAGGCGCAACCCGGCGAGTCCGAGCTTCGACACGGTGCGCAATACCAGCAGATTGGGTCTGGTCTCGAGCTGCGAAAAGAAGCTCACGCCGGCGAACGGCGCATAGGCTTCGTCGACGACCACCACACCGGGCGTTGCATCCAGAATGGCTTCCACGTGCCGCGTATCGAAGAGATTACCCGTGGGATTGTTCGGATAGGCGATAAAGGTGAGCGCCGGCTCGTGCTCCCGAATGGCTTCCAGGGTTTCCTCCAGGCGAAGACTGAAATCCGCTTCGTCCAGCGGCACGCTCACGAAGCGGCGCCCGGTGGTCCGCGCCACCAGCGCGTACATGGCAAAGCTCGGATCCGGCGCGAACACGACGCTGCCCGGCCCGCCGATGGCCAGTATCAGCAGCTGGATCAGCTCGTCGGATCCGTTTCCGAGCACGATGCCCGCAGATGCCGGCACCGCCAGGACCGCGCGCAAGCGCTCCTTCAGCGCCGTTGCTTTCGGGTCCGGATAGCGATTGACATCGACACCGCGCAGCCGCTCCAGCCATTCATCCTTGAGCTCTGGCGGCCACGGATAGGGATTCTCCATGGCGTCGAGCTTGATGAGTCCAGCCGACTCGGCCACGGCGTAGGCCGAAAGCGCCCGCACCTCCGGCGCGATCAGGCGCGCGATGCACTCGTCCGGGGATTCGCCGCTGGTCACGGCCACTGACGGTTGCTCATTTGCCTGCGCCGTCTCGCATGCGCAGCTCCGCCGAGCGGGCGTGGGCCGTCAGTCCCTCACCGCGGGCGAGCGTTGCCGCAACCGATGCCAGACGCGCCGCACCTGCCGGCGAGCAGCCGATGAGACTGGTGCGCTTCTGAAAATCGTACACACCAAGAGGTGAAGAGAAACGTGCCGTGCCCGCGGTTGGCAGAACATGGTTGGGGCCTGCGCAGTAGTCGCCCAGAGCCTCAGGCGTATGGTGGCCTAGAAACACGGCACCGGCATGACGGACGCCTGGCAGCAATCGCTCGGGCTCGGCCACTGAAAGCTGCAGATGCTCTGGCGCGATGCGGTTGCTGAGTACGATACCTTCATCGAGATCACGCACCTTTATCAACGCGCCACGGGAGCGAAGTGCCTCGGCAATGATGTCGCGGCGCTCCATGCCCGGCAGCAGTTGCTGAATGGCCGCCTCGACGGCATCGATGAAAGCCGCGTCAGGGCACAGCAGGATGGCGCGAGCCAGCTCGTCGTGCTCGGCTTGGGAAAACAGATCCATGGCTATCCATTCCGCCGGGGCCCCGCTGTCGCACAACACCAGGATCTCCGAGGGCCCGGCAACCATGTCGATGCCGACGACCCCGAAAAGCTGTCGCTTGGCTTCAGCCACATAGGCATTGCCGGGTCCCACGATTTTGTCCACCGTGGGCACCGTTTGGGTCCCGAAAGCCAGCGCCGCCACGGCTTGCGCGCCGCCGATGCTGAACACGGTGTCCACGCCGGCGATATGGGCGGCTGCCAGCACCAGCTCATTGAGCTCCCCGTCCCGGGCCGGCACGGTCATGATCACTTCGCCGACACCGGCAACGCGGGCCGGTATGACGTTCATCAGCACCGACGACGGATAGGCCGCCTTACCGCCGGGCACATAAACACCGACGCGATCGAGCGCCGTGATCTGCTGCCCGAGCAGCGTGCCGTCCGGCTCCCGATAGGACCAGGAATCCTGACGCTGGTGCTGATGGTAGGTGCGGATGCGCTCGGCGGCGAATTCCAGAGCGTCTCGTTGCGCAGCGTCCAGTGTATCGAATGCCGCGCGCGGACGAGCATCTTCCACCCGCAGGGCCGACGCATCCGTGGCGTCGAGCCCATCGAATCGCCGTGTGTATTCGAGCAGCGCCGCGTCGCCGCGCACCCGGATGTCCTCGATAATGGTGCCGACGGTGTTCTCGACGCCGGCATCGCGCCGCTGGTGGGCATCCAGGAGCTCGCGGAAGTGTTTTTCAAAATCCCCGTCATCGCTACTGAGCCGCCGCATGTTGCTCACGGCGCCGGCGCTCGTTGCACACCCGACCCGCCCGCACTCGCTACGGCTGTGGCCACCGCTTCGGCCAGGCTGTCGATGATGGCCTTCATGGGTGCGTGTTTTATTTTCATGGAGGCCTTGTTGGCGATCAAACGCGAGCTGATGGCACACACTTCCTCGACTTCCACCAAGCCGTTGGCCGCCAACGTGCTGCCGGTATCCACCAGGTCCACGATGCAGTCCGCGAGACCCACCAGCGGCGCAAGCTCCATGGAGCCGTACAGCTTGATGATCTCGGCCTGCACGCCGGCGGCGGCGAAGAAGCGTCTGGTGCTGGCCACGTACTTGGTTGCCACCCGAGGACGCCTGGGCAACGCATCCCTGCCCCGGCGGGCAGCCACCACCAAGCGGCAACGCGCGATGCGCAGATCAAGGGGCTCGTAGAGTCCCCCACCTCCGTGCTCCAGCAACACGTCCTTGCCCGCGATGCCGAGATCGGCCGCTCCGTGCTCGACGAATGTCGGCACATCCTGAGCCCGCAGCACCAGCAGCCGTATGTCGCCGCGGTTGGTGTCGAGCACCAGCTTTCGGCTGGATTCCGGTTCGTCGCCAGGCCGTATGCCCACCGCATCGAGCAGCGGCAACGCCTCGCGATATATGCGGCCCTTGGAAATGGCGATGGTGAGCATGAATCTGAATTGAAAATCAGCCGGGTACGCGTCGAATGCGGGCGCCCAGCTTGGCGAGCTTCTCCTCGATACCTTCGTAACCCCGGTCGATGTGATAAATACGATCGACGACAGTATCACCCTCGGCCACCAGCCCGGCCAGCACCAGGCTCGCCGATGCGCGCAGATCCGTCGCCATCACAGGCGCAGCCGTCAGCCGCTCGACACCCTGCGTTACCGCAGTATTGCCCTCGAGACGAATGTCCGCACCCATTCGCCGCAGCTCGTGCACGTGCATGAACCGGTTCTCGAAAACGGTCTCCGAGATCACCCCGGTACCGCTGGCCACCGCGTTGAGCGCCGTAAACTGCGCCTGCATGTCGGTGGGGAACGCCGGATAAGGTGATGTACGCACCGACACTGCCCGCGGACGGCGCCCCCTCATGTTCAGCCTGATCCAGTCATCACCGATCTCGAGATCGGCCCCGGCCTCTTCGAGCTTCTCCAGAATCGCTTCCAGCATCGCCGGGCGCGTGTCCTTGATCTTTATATTGCCACCGGTAATGGCGGCCGCCACCAGAAAAGTGCCGCTCTCGATGCGATCCGGCAGCACGTCGTAGTGGGTTCCAGAAAGTGACTCCACGCCTTCGACGGTAATGGTATCGGTGCCGGCTCCCTCGATCCCGGCACCCATGGCGATCAGACAGTTCGCCAGATCCACCACCTCGGGCTCGCGCGCCGCATTTTCGATCACGGTGGTGCCCTTGGCGAGCGTCGCAGCCATCATCAAATTCTCGGTTCCGGTAACCGTGACCAGGTCCATCACCAGACGAGTGCCCTTGAGCCGCTTGGCGCGGGCGCGAATGAAGCCGCCCTCCACCTGAATGTCGGCGCCCATCTTGGCGAGACCGTGGATGTGCAGATTGACGGGCCGCGAGCCGATCGCGCAGCCCCCGGGCAGCGACACGAGTGCCTCGCCATAGCGGGACAACAGCGGCCCCAGGACCAGGATCGACGCACGCATGGTCTTGACCAGCTCGTAGGGTGCGTAGAACTCGCGAATACTGCTGGCATCCACTTCGATGTTCATGGTCTCGTCCACGACCAGCGTGACACCCATGCGTCCCAGCAACTCCATGGTCGTGGTGACGTCGTGCAGGTGCGGAATGTTTCCCACCGTGACGGGGCCGTCGGCAAGCAGCGTGGCGGCGAGGATCGGCAAAGCGGCGTTCTTCGCCCCGGAGATCCGAACCTCGCCTTCCAGCGGCACGCCGCCCGTGATGATGAGTTTGTCCACGTTCTGGTTGTCGTCCTGCTCCGCTGAGTTTCTAGCCCTGCAAGGCCTGCCATTGATCCGGGGTATAGGTCTTGAGTGACAGCGCGTGCACGGCATCGGTGTCGAATCGACGCCCGAGCGCTGCGTAGACCAGGCGATGCTGCGCGATCATGTTCTTGTCGGCGAAGGCATCCGACACGACGATGGCGGAGAAATGCCGGCCGTCTCCCGACACCTCCACGTGACTGACGGCTAAGGCCGCTTCGATGAGCGTCTTCAACTCTTCCGGATTCACGATGTTGCCAAACCCCGTTTCCCGACCAGCGCTTGCTCGAAATTGGCTGCCTCGGCGAGCGCAAGCATCTGAGCCGGCAGATGCAAAAAGTCGATGCGGGCACCCTGCCGGGACGCCTCACGCATCCATTCCACCAGTAGCGCGAGGCCGGCACTGTCCGTGTGCGTCACCTGGGCGAGATCGATCTGAAGAACCGTCTCGCCGGAGAACATGTCCATGCTCTGCCGCCACAGGTCGGTCACGGAGTCGAAGGTCATCGCCCCGTGCACGCCATAGGTGCGCGTGTCCTGGCGCTCAATTTTCGCGCGCGGCAAATTTGTCTCACCAGGTGCTGCTCCCATGACCGTCAGTTGCCGCCGTCTGCGGCCTTGTTGTACAGGAACTGGCCGATTATCTGCTCCAACACGATGGCTGACTGGGTCAGCATGATCTCGCCGCCGTCGGTCAGGAATTCTTCTTCGGCGCCCGCCTCGAGACCGATGTACTGCTCTCCAAGCAGGCCGGCCGTGAAGATGCTCGCCGATGTGTCCAGGGGGATGCGCACGTAGCGGGGGTTCACCGAAAACTGAACAACCGCCTCGTAGCGCTGGTCGTCGAATCCGATGTCGGTGACGCGGCCCACACGCACGCCGGCCATGGTCACCGGAGAGCGAACCTTGAGCCCGCCGATGTTGTCGAAGCGGGCTGTCAGACGGTACCCGTCCGGCCCGGTAAGCTCGGCGAGATTGCTGACCTTCATCGCCAGCATCAGCAACGCCGCCAGTCCCAGCGCGACAAACAACCCGACACCGATCTCTACCGTCTTACTGTACATGGTTTATCGTCCAGAAAAATTCTCTAGTTGAACATCAATGCCGTCAGCACGAAGTCCAGACTCAGCACCGCCAGCGACGAGTGCACCACCGTACGCGTGGTCGCCGCGCTGACACCCTCGGAGGTCGGCAACGTATCGTAACCTTCGAACACCGCGATCCAGGTTATGACCACGCCGAACACGACGCTCTTGATGACGCCATTCAATATATCGTCGTACCAGTCCACCTTAGACTGCATCTGCGACCAGAAAGCACCTTCATCGACACCGAGCAATCCAACGCCGACGAAATAGCCGCCCAACACGCCCACCGCGCTGAACATGGCAGCCAGCAGAGGCATGGAGATCACGCCGGCCACGAAACGCGGGGCCACCACCCTGCGCAAGGGATCTACCGCCATCATCTCCATGCCGTCCAGCTGCTCGGTGGCCTTCATGAGGCCGATCTCCGCGGTCAGGGCAGAGCCTGCCCGTCCGGCGAACAGCAGCCCCGCGATCACGGGCCCCAGCTCGCGCACCAGAGACAGGGCCACGAGCACACCGAGGGATTCCTCGGCGCCAAAATCAACGAGAGTATTATAGCCCTGCAAGCCCATCACCATGCCGACAAAGACGCCGGACACGACCGTGATGATCAATGACCTCACACCCACCGACCAGATCTGGGCGACCACCAGGCCCGGGCGAAACACCAACGCAGGAACCGCCGCCAGCACGTAGAGGAAAAAGATCGTGCCCCGCCCCAGGCGCTCGAAAAAGCTCAGACCTGCGCGACCCAATCGACGCAGTAATTCAATCAAGGACGCGATCATGGGCGCGGCCCCGACATCAGCTCATCGATATAGTCACGGCCCGGGTAGTGAAAAGGCACCGGTCCGTCGGCCAGCCCGCCCATGAACTGCGCGACCCATTCCGAACCGGACTTGCTGAGTTCCTCCGGCGTGCCCTCGCCGACGACCTTGCCGCCAGACAGCACATAGATGTAGTCGGCGATGGAGGCGGTCTCCGGTACATCGTGGGAGACGATGATGCTGGTCAAGTGCAGCACCTCGTTGAGACGGCGAATGAGCTGCACCAGTATGCCCATGGAAATCGGGTCCTGGCCGGAAAAGGGCTCGTCGTACATGATCATCATCGGGTCGAGGACGATGGCCCTGGCCAGAGCCACCCGTCTCGCCATTCCGCCGGAAAGCTCCCGGGGAAAGAGGTCCCGTGCGCCTCGTAGCCCCACCGCTTCGAGCTTCATGAAGACCAGATTGCGGATCATCGCATCGGTCAGATTCGTGTGCTCGCGCACCGGAAAGGCGACGTTCTCGAAGACGTCCAGATCGGTGAGCAGCGCCCCGCTCTGGAACAGCATGCCCATACGCCGGCGAAGTGCAAACAGGCGGTCACGGGAAAGGGCGTGAACGTCCAGACCGTCCACCGTTACGGAGCCGGCGTCAGGCTTCAGCTGCCCGGCGATGAGCTTCAGCAGTGTGGTCTTTCCGGTACCGCTGGGGCCCATGATGGCGGTGATTTTTCCCCGCCGAATGTCGATATCGATGCCATCGAAAACAACCCGATCACCGCGTGCGAAATGGAGATCCTTGACGGCAACCAACGGTTTCGGGGGCGTAACGCCCGAGGGTAGCTGGCTCTCGGGTTGATTCAAACGGACCCCATCCGTCACGGCCTCGCGTCGGCCTCTGATCCTTCTTTCTGAACCGGCATCATATCGGTCTTGATGACACCGAGTGCGAGCGCCGTCGTGCTGGCAATGTAGATGGACGAGTACGTGCCGATGATGACACCCACGATGAGGGCGATGGCGAACTCATGGATCAGCGACCCGCCCAGGAAGAACAACGTGACCAGCACCAGCAGTGTCGTCAAGGAGGTTATCAAGGTGCGTGACAACGTTTGATTGAGGGATGCGTTGAATATCTGGACGGGTGTGCCCTTGCGCATGGTTCGGAAATTCTCCCGTACGCGGTCGAACACGACAATGGTATCGTTGAGAGAATAGCCGATGACCGCGAGCACCGCGGCGAGCACCGTGAGATTGAATTCGAGTCCCAGGACTGAGAAGAATCCTATCGTGATGATGACGTCATGGAACAATGCCGCCACGGCGCCCAGGGAAAATTTCCACTGAAAGCGCAACGTCACGTAGACGAGAATCGCGCCAAGAGCGATCAGCATGGCGAGTCCGCCCTGCTCGGTCAGCTCTTCACCAACCTGCGGGCCAACAAACTCCACGCGCCGCAACTGCATGTCATCGCCGCCGTTTTGCTTGAGCACACGTAGAACATCGCTGCTGAGCTCCGCCTTGCTGAGGTCACCGCGGGGCGCGAGGCGCACGAGCACATCATGGGTCGTACCGAAGTACTGGACGACCGCCTCCGGGAAGCCCGCCGCCGCGAGATCGCTGCGCACCTGAACCAGATCCGCGCTCTGGGGATAGCCCACCTCGATGAGCGTGCCACCGGTGAAATCGATGCCATAGTCGAGCCCGCGTACGCCAATGGAGACCAGCGAAACGAGCAACAGCAGGCCCGAAAAAATCATGGCCCGCTTGCGCTGCCCCATGAAATCGATCTTCGTCTGTTTCTTCAGTATTTCCATGTCTAGATCTGCAGCTTCTTAACTCGCCGGCCTCCGTAATAGAGGTTGATGACGGCGCGCGTTCCCATGATGGCAGTGAACATCGATGTGGCGATACCGATAGAAAGTGTGATGGCGAATCCCTTGATCGGCCCGGTACCGAATCCGAACAGCACGATAGCCGCAATCAGCGTCGTGATGTTGGCGTCGGCAATGGTAGAGAATGCCTTCTTATAGCCGGCCTCGATGCTCGCCTGAGGTGTGTTGCCGTTGCGGATCTCCTCGCGGATCCGCTCGAAAATCAGCACGTTGGCATCGACCGCCATACCGGTGGTGAGAACGATTCCTGCGATACCGGGCAACGTCAGCGTCGCCTGCAGCATCGACAGCACGGCGACGATCATGACCAGGTTGAAAGTGAGCGCGAGATTCGCCACCAGGCCGAACACCCGGTAATAGACCCCCATGAAAACGAGCACGAGAACGAAGCCGATAATGACGGAGCGGAAACCCTGCTCGATGTTCTCCTGGCCAAGGCTCGGCCCCACGGTGCGCTCCTCGACAATCTCGATGGGCGCGGCGAGCGCGCCAGCGCGCAGCAACAGCGCCAGATCGCGCGCTTCTTCGGTATTATCCAATCCAGTGATCTGAAAACGTTTGCCAAGCTGATCGCGTATGGTCGCGATGTTGATGACCGTTTCCTCGGTACTGGACTTTTTCACTTTTTCGCCATTGATCACGAGCGTTTCGGTCTTGTTCTCGATGAATACCGTCGCCATCGGACGGCCGATCTTGTCGCGCGTGCGCTTCGAGAACAGGCTCGCGCCTTTTCCGTCCAAGGTAATGAACACTGCCGGTGTTCCAGTTTGCGAATCGAGGCCCGACGATGCGTCGGTAATGTAGTCACCGGAAAGCATGACACTGCGCTTGAGCAGAACCGGCGTCCCGTCGCTTTCCCGGTAAAGCCGCGCGGTGGCAGGGACACGCCCGGCGAGGGCTTCCTGCACCGAGTGCTCGGTGTCGACCATGCGGAATTCGAGGGTCGCGGTGGCGCCGAGGATTTCCTTCGCCTTGGCCGTGTCCTGCACACCGGGCAACTGCACGACGATGCGATTGCTGCCCTGCTGCTGAATGACTGGCTCAGCGACCCCGAGCTCGTTCACCCGATTGCGCAGGGTCGTAATATTCTGCTGCAGCGCAAAGCGCATGACTTCGTCCGCCGCCCGCTGGTTCAGCCTCATCAGGAGCTCAGGCTTCTGAGCGTTATCGCGTTCCGTCACGTCGAGCTCCGGAAACTCACGCCGAACGAGATCGTAGGCCTGCTGGCGGGTGTCGTTATTGCGGAAACGCACGAGCACGCCACCATTATCCCGGCGCGTGATGCCCGCGTAGCGAATCTTTTCCTCGCGGAGCATCTGGCGTAGATCGCCGGCGTATCTCTGCTCCGCCAGGCGAACCGCTCCCTCCATATCGACTTCCATGAGGAAATGCACGCCGCCGCGCAAATCGAGACCAAGATACATGGGCAGAGCACCGAGATTTCCGAGCCATTCGGGCGTCGCCGGCGCCAGATTCAGCGCCACCACGTACTGGGATCCGAGCTCGCCGGCGATGTAATCCTTGGCCTTGAGCTGGGTGTTCGCGTCGGCAAAGCGCAGCAGCAGGTTGCGATCGTCGCGCTCGACACGCAATGCTTCCATCCCGAGGCTCTTCAGCCCGTCCACCAAGCGTCCTTCGAGGATCTGATCGATGGGCGCGGCGCGATCGGCCTTCACCTGCACGGCAGGGTCGTTGCCGTAGATGTTGGGCAGGGCGAAAAACAGGCCCACCACCAGCACCACCACGATCAGCAGGTATTTCCAAGCAGGATATTGATTCATCTATCGTCGCCGGGGAATCGGCGCCGCACTGCGATGCCGGGTCAGTCTAGGAGGATTCCGACTTCAGGTGGCCTTTATGGTTCCCTTGGGCACCGTCGACGCGACAGAGCTGCGCTGGAGCTTCACATCCACGCCTTCGGCGACGTTCACGGTCAGGAAATTATCGCCGACCTCGAGCACCTTACCCAGAAGACCACCGCTGGTGACCACTTCGTCACCTTTGGCAACGGCCGCGACCATCTTCTTGTGTTCCTTGGCACGCTTCTGCTGGGGGCGAATGAGCAGAAAATAGAAGACCGCGAACAGCAAAACCAGGAACATGATATCGCCGTAGGGCGCGCCCCCGTCGCCGCCCTGAGCGTATGCGTCGGAAATGAAGAAGCCCATGCTTGAAACCCCGAGTCGTCGTTGTGAGTGTACCCAGCGCGCGATTATGACATCTCGCCTGGAGCCTTGCGAGGGGCCAGGCGGGCATAAAACGCAGCCACGAACCCCGCCAGCGCCCCGGCTTCGATGGCATCTCTGAGGCCCCGCATCAGCGACTGATAGTAGTGAAGATTGTGGATGGTTCCGAGGCGCGGGGCGAGGATCTCACCACAACGGTCCAGGTGATGCAGGTAAGCCCGGCTGTAGTTGCGGCAGGTATAGCAGCCGCAGTCCGCATCCAGAGGGCCCGTGTCGTCCCGATTCCGGGCATTGCGTATGCGCACCACGCCCTCGGGCACGAACAGGTGACCATTGCGCGCATTGCGGGTGGGTAACACGCAGTCGAACATATCGATCCCGCGCCGCACCGCCTCGACGATGTCCCCGGGGGTGCCGACGCCCATCAGGTATCGCGGCTGCCCGGCGGGCATTTCGGATGTGATGTGATCGAGCACCTGCTCGCGCTCGGCACGGGATTCGCCCACGGACAGCCCGCCCAGGGCGTAACCGTCGAAGCCAATCTCCAGCAACCCCGCCAGGCTGCGGCGGCGCAGATCCCCCAGCAGGCCGCCCTGGACGATGCCGAATAGCGCCGCCTCGCTATCCCCATGGGCCTCCCTGGAGCGGGCCGCCCAGCGGAGCGTCCGCTCCATGGATTCCCGGGTCTGGCACGGAGTCGCCGGCAACGGCGTGCAGTCGTCGAAGGCCATGACGATGTCGGCGCCCAGGCGTCGTTGCAACTCCATGGAAGTCTCGGCATCCAGGAACACCGGATCGCCGTTGACCGGCGAGCGAAAAGACACGCCCTCCTCGCTGATGCGGCGCGTGTCGCCGAGGCTGTAGATCTGAAAGCCGCCGGAGTCGGTAAGGATGGGTTTGCGCCAGTGCATGAAGTCGTGCAGACCGCCGTGGGCCTCGACCCGGTCGGCCCCCGGTCGCAGCATCAGATGGAAGGTATTGGCGACGATGAGCTCGGCACCGCAAGCCTCGAGCTCCTCCGGCGTCATCGCTTTGACCGTCGCGTAGGTGCCCACCGGCATGAACACCGGCGTCTCGACGGTGCCCCGGGGGAAATCCAGGCGTCCCCGGCGCGCCGCGCCGTCGCTGGCGATGAGCTGGAAGCGCATATTGCTCACGGAGCCCTGGCCGTCAAGAACATGGCGTCACCATAGCTGAAGAAGCGGTAACCCTCGGCCACGGCATGGCGGTAGGCGGCCATGACAATCTCGAAGCCCGCGAAGGCGCACACCAGCATGAGCAGCGTCGACTCCGGCAGGTGAAAATTGGTAATCAGTGCGTCCACCGAGCGGAATCCGTGGCCCGGCTTGATGAACAATCGCGTCTCGCCTTCGAATGGCGCCAGCTCACCGCCGGCCGACGCGCTCTCCAGCGCTCGCACCGTGGTGGTCCCCACCGCCACCACCCGCCCTCCCCGGCCGCGGGTCCGGGCCACCTGCTCGCAAACCCCCGCCGATACCCGGGCATATTCCGAATGCATCACGTGGGCGTCGATGTCGTCGCTGCGCAACGGTTGAAAGGTGCCCGCGCCAACCCTCAAGGTGATGAAGCTCGTCTCGACGCCCGCTTCCCGGAGCGATTCCAGTAAGGCCTGGTCGAAATGCAGTCCCGCCGTGGGCGCCGCCACCGCGCCATCCTCGCGCGCGTAAACCGTCTGATAGCGCTCCTCGTCCACGGCCTCAGGCTCGCGACGGATATAGGGGGGCAAGGGGATCCGGCCGCATTCCTCTATGAGCGCTGCGACGCTGCGGCCGTTCTCCAGCTCCAGCTCCAGCTCGAAGAGATCGTCACGGCGCCCGCACACCAGGGCCTCTACCCGATCGTCGATGAGCAGGCGGCTACCCACCCGCGGGCTGCGGCTGGCCCGCAGGTGCGCAAGCACCCGGCGGGCGCCGATGATCCGCTCGACCAGCAACTCCACCTTGCCGCCGGTCGCCTTGCGGGCGGCGAGGCGCGCCTTGATGACCCGGGTATCGTTCATCACCAGCAAGTCGCCGGCCTCGAGAACGCTGCCGAGCGCATGAAAGCGGCGATCGTGAAGCCCGCCACCGGCCCCGTCCACCAGTAGCAGACGGCTCTCCCGGCGGCTCGCCGGCGGATACTGGGCGATGAGTTCTCGCGGCAAATCGTAACGGAAGTCGCTGGCACGCATGCGCGGCGATGTTAGCAGATCGCCCTCGCGGCATCGGCGACCGCACTTTGCCCCCGGGCGACGGTGTTCCTTATACTACCCGGCCCGACTTCCACCCGAATCGTGCCGGGGTGGCGGAACTGGTAGACGCGCCAGACTCAAAATCTGGTACAGGAAACTGTGTGGGAGTTCGATTCTCCCTCCCGGCACCAACCTCGATGAACGCGAGCATCATGCGCACGAACAAACCGACATAGATGCCGATGGGCATGATGCCGGTCAGGCTGCCTGCAGCTCGCGGCGCACCGCCTCGGGAAAGCCGGCAATGTCAGCGGGCGCCAGTGGGTACTGCGGCAGGTGCTTGGCGATCAGCCTGGCGACCGCCTCGGCCATCATCGCGTCACGGCGACGTTTGACTCCGCGATCGCTTCTCTCACTGAGCCACAGCTTGTGACGCACGAACGCGCGAGGGTCGGGAACTCGCATGGCGGTGATGACATGACCGAGTTCGCCGATGACAACACGCTCGATGACGTCAGCGTCGGCCAATTCGTCGAGGGCGTCAATGCGGTGGGGAATCAGGTCGGTGCGCACGAGCCTGGGTTCCTGGAACCGACGGTCGGGCGCCAACAAGTCCACCGCATAGCCTTCGGCATTGATGGCCCGGAAGCGCAGTTTGTTGTGACGCCGGAACGTCCGGTCGACACTCTGTAGGAAGCCCAGCAGCCCGCCACCTGCGAGGGGGCCCATGAGTTCAAGACGCGCACCGGCGTCCACCATAATATCGACGTCGCGCGTGGCGACCACCTCACTTTCGAATTGCACTGCCGCCATTGTCTCGTAAGCCCACAGCGCATGGGTGCCGACGACCGTCACCTGGTCACGCAAGTCGGGCTCAGCGTTTACGGCCTCCAGAACCTTGACGGCGACGCGCGGAACGCGGCCGATGCCCAGCGCGCGAGCCAGCCTGCCCTGCACGCGCAAGCGATCGGTGAGGCCAGTCACGCGCTCAGCAGCCGCAGCCTTGGCGGCGATGAATTCCTGGAGGCGCGACTCGGTCGCAGCGTTGCGCGGCCCCAGCGATTCGGCGCGATTCGTGAAGCGACGGTAGAGGTATTCGTGCCCGTTGACCGTCTTCCAGTGCATCGTGCCGGCGAAGGCGCGCTCATCGTCGCAAGCTTCGCGGTAAGCACCGTAGGCCTGCTCGGTATCTATATAGGTGCGAGCTTGATCACCGTCTAAATCCCTGAAGTACATTGATTTATACCAAAATCCTGATATTTTCGAATTATTGGTATAATTCCTTTTAAAGTCAATACTTACGAGCGTCGAATACGGTGATAAGCACCAGGCCGACGCCAGGCTCACAATCCGGTATCGGAAATGATGCGGGAGTTCGATTCTCCCTCCCGGCACCATACCCAAGCCTGGCGGCCAGGCCGTGGCTCATGCACTCAGCAGCCTGTCGATTTCGGCTGCGGGCGTCGCGTCCGCTGCCCAGCCGAAGCTTCCCTGTTCGCGCATCTCGGCACCTGCCCGCAGCAAAGTCGCGATCACGGCACGCGCCAACGCACCACCGATGCTGATGCGCTTGGCTCCGGCTTCGCTCAATTGCGCCACGGTCACATTCTTGAGCGGAGGCGCTAGAACGTTCACCGGTTTGCCGACGGCGCCGGTCACCGCGCGCACCTGTTCCAGGGTCGTCAGGGCGGGGGCGTATAGAACGTCAGCCCCCGCGTCCTCGAATGCCTGCAATCGACGGATGGTATCGTCGAGATCATTCCGTCCCCACAACAGATTCTCGGCACGGGCCGTTAAAGTGAAGTGAAAATCCAGCGACCTGGCCACCTCGACGGCCGCCCGCACGCGTTCGACTGCCAGGTCGAAGTCATAAATCGGCTTGCCGGCATCGCCGCTGAAGTCCTCGATGGAGCCGCCCACCACGCCCGCTTCGGCTGCCAGTCGGATGGTATCGGCCGCCGCCTCGGGACTGTCGGCAAAGCACTTTTCCAGGTCGGCGCTCACCGGCAGGTGGGTCGCGGCACAAAGTGACCGGCAGTGCGCGATCTTCTCTTCCAATGACACCGCTCCATCCGGGCGTCCAATGGAATTGGCATACCCCGAGCTGGTCGTTGCCAACGCCTGAAAACCCAGCGCGGCAAGCAAGCGCGCCGAGCCGGGATCCCAGGGGTTGGGAATGACGAACGCGCCACTGCCCTCGTGCAGTGCCCGAAACTTCTCCGCCTTTTCTGCCTGTGTCGCCATTCCGACCTCCGTTCGCCGCGGTAAGCTGCCCGGGCATAACCGCCAAACCATGCCCAGATTACTGCATGGGGTGTGCGGGATCACACTGCCGGCACGGGCGCACGATGGTAATTTCCCACCAGCGGACATGGGGAATCCAACCAGGGGACACGCAAACTTGCAGGATTTGACCGGGATTGTCGTTGTGTCCTCTCTGACGCTTGCAGCGGTCCTGGGCTTCGTGGCGCACCGCGCCAGCGTGTGCACGGTCAAGGCGGTCGCCGAGGTCGTCAGCACCGGCCAGGGCTACATGTTTCTCAGTTTTCTCAAAACCGTCCTGTGGGTAATGGCGATCACCATCCCTTTCGTCTGGTGGTTACCGGAGGCTCATGGAGGGCAGCGCTCCTGGGGGATATCGGCCACTGTCCTTTTGGGCGGCTTTCTGTTCGGCATGGGGGCGGCGCTGAACAAAGGATGTGCCTTCTCGACCCTGAGCAGGCTTGGCGACGGTCAACTCGCCATGCTGGTGACCCTGGCAGGCTTCTGTTCCGGGATCTATGTGACTACCCAGCTGCCCGACGGATACACCTCGCCCCACACCATATTGCTGGAGCCCGCGCTCACGACTTCCAACACCTGGACCATCGGGCTCGTGGGTGCCCTTTGGATTTGGGTCATGTGGGAGGGATCCCGGCTGTGGCGCAGCCGGCGCGAGAATACACCATGGTGGCAACTGGTGGGCGCACATCGTTATCGGCTGTCGACGGCCGCGGCCGTGCTCGGGATCGCCAGCGGGATCCTCTATGCGCTGCATGGCGCCTGGGCGTATTCCGGCACCATCAGCGCGGAAATCCATCACGTGGCCGCGGGAGGCCCCGAGCCTTCCACCATGCTTGTGAGTTTTCCGGCCGGACTCATGATGGGGTTCGGCGCCGCACTGGTGCCTGGCAGCAATGACGTGCTCATCCTGCACGCCATTCCGGGGTTATCGCCTCACGCGCTGCCGGCCTACGCGGCGATGGTAATCGGCATCGCCCTGCCGCTGGTGCTCTTGCGTGTGATTCAGGGCACGCCCATGGGGGTGGACTGTGGCGGTGACATTTGCCGATCCGGCATCGAGCGCGATCAGACTGACTGAGCCGTTTCCGGGAGTGCCGGCTAAGATCACGCGGATGCGGAATCAGCGCGCTGCTGACTATCGTACGTCGGCATCCTCCAATAATCGTCTGGCGTACTCGGCGGGTACGCCGAGATTGGAGCCACCGTACTCCGGAATGATGGCGGCATTGACAGCGATGACTTCGCCGTTGATGTCGAGAACGGGTCCACCGCTGCCACCGTATGTGGTCTCTGCGTCATAAACGACGGTTGCCCGAGTCACCTGCCCGATAATGCCGCGGCTGGCTAGTGGTTGGATAAACTGCTCCCCGGAAAGTCGCGCGGCCACGGCCCAGAAATCGAGATCGTCGCCGTTCTGTAGTTTCTCTATGAAGGCGTCACCAGTCTGCGCCAGCATCGATCGCAACCCGGTCGGGTAGCCCATGACGATCGCCTCGTCACCCGGCTTCGGCGGCGTGTCGCTCAAGCGCAAGCGCGGAATGTCGCCCGTGACTCCCTGACACTGCAGCACGGCGAGATCGGCATCGTCGCTGGCTTTGAGGAGTCTTACCGGAAACGGCTCCCGGATGTTCGGTAGATAGCCAATGAACTTGATCGACACTGGCTCCATTCCCTGTTCGCCAAGCGCTTCGACGCTGGCATCGAATTCCCATGGCAGGGCGACGTGACGATTGGTCAACAATGCTCCCGTGGCGGTTACGACAAACCCGGTTCCTGTAAATTGCCGCTCGGCCACCGGGCCGTCGCCTTCCAGCGTCAGCATAGGTTGGCCGCGGGGCGAGAATAGCGAACGCCCTTCGTCGTCCACCGCGTGTCGCAACATGCGATTTGTCGCCGTTTCTCGGAATCCGTACGCCCCCTGCAAGAAGACGATTGACTGCATCGCAGACGCGATGACCCGGGCGCTGGCGTCGGAACGCTCTTCGAGTACCGCCAGTCTTTCGGTTGCCGCGGTAAGGCGATGACCCAACTCCTGGCGCACGGCGTTGAGATCGCCCGGTTGCAGCGCCTCTTGTCTTGCGCGGGCCAGGGCGCTGGCGAAACTTTCGAGCCGTACGGCGTCGCTTTCCACCTGTTGCTGAAGGCGAACGGTGGAGCGGCTCTGGTGAAATGTGGTCGCCGCCAAGACAATGATCGCTGCGATCACGGAGAGCCGGAACAGGACCGTGGTCTGGCGCGCGAAGCCTCGAAACATGTCACGAAGCGCACGGCTGAAGCGCACTCCAAAGGGTTTGCGGCTCACGCGCGCATAGTCGATGCAGTCACTGACGATATCGGCAACGGACTTTCCCACGGGGCTTCCTTCCTGGTAGAGCCGGAAGCGGGACAGGGGGCCGGTGTCACCGAACTCGATCAGGTCGCGATGTTCCAACCGTTTCGCTGAGATGCGCTCACCGTTAACCCAAATGGCGTGTGCGTCCCGGGGTTCGATCTCGTAGGTTCCTTCGGAGCGGTGCAGGCGCGCGATGAGGTCGCCTTCCGGCTGTTCACCACCGGATTCGGTTATACGAACCAAACGGTCCTCACTCAACGACACGTCCAGTGCAGCACCACTCAACCACGTCGCGGTACCCCGCGCCGACCCGGTCAGGTGTTCCAGCGAGGCGATCATGGCCATTCTCGTGGCAGTATCCGCTGTTTTTTTGCCCATTTGGCTCCCCTCCGCAGTTTCTTCGGCGGAGACTGGGAAGTTTGATTTTGCCAGTTACTTCCTTGGATCAGCAATGCGAAAATAGGTTCGACAGCCGCCACTATTGCGTCGCGGGTGATCGAAGTAAACCGTGCGATATCACACTGCTTGCCTGCCGTCAGCAGCGTAGTCTCTTGCACATGTCCTACCCATGCGCTGCGGCGCAGCCGATTGAGGGGAGGACGAGTGACATATCAATCTAGAGGTAATCATCATGCACTCTATGGGTAAGATTCTGAAATCCTCGCTGGTCGGCGCCACCCTGCTGGCCGCGGCGGCAACACCGGCACTGGCCGCCAACCCCGTCGCGGCGACCGTCGACGTGCTCGTGGTGCGGCCCATCAGCTTCCTTGGCACTGTAGCCGGAGCGGGTCTCTGGGCCGTCACCTCGCCGTTTACTTTCATCAACGGCACGGCAGCGGAAAACTATGATCTGCTGGTAAAGACACCCGGCGAGTACACGTTCACGCGTCCTCTGGGCGAGGATCTCTAGCGCTATCGGCGCCGATGACGTGGACGCGGCGGACGTCCAGGGATGGTGCGTCCTGAAGCGGCGCCAACCCGAGTCTAGCCCCCGTCTGCCGCCCCCTGGTGCACGGTCATGACCAGATCCCGGGTCTCTACCCGGGCCCCCACGCCGGCGACGATCTCTTCCACTACGCCCGCGACCGGCGACGGCACAGCCGTCTCCATCTTCATTGCCTCGATAGTGAAGAGCCGGTCGCCCGACTTCACCGTTTGTCCCGCCGTGACCGCGACGGTCACGATCATTCCGGGCATCGGCGCACCGATCTGTCCTGCATCCTCCTCGTCGGCCTGGCGGCGCGTCTGAACGCTGGCGGCAAGGGATCGATCCGGCACCTTGATGGTGCGCGGTTGACCGTTGAGTTCGAAGAAAACCGTTCGATGACCATGGTCGTCCGGTTCGCTCAAGGCCACGTAGGTCACGATCAGGGTCATTCCCCGCTGAATGTCGAATGACACCTCCTGCCCGGGCTTGAGGCCATAGAAAAACAGCGGCGTGGGTAAGACGCGCACCTGGCCGAACTTGCGCCGGTGCTTGTCGTAGTCCAGGAACACAGCCGGATACATCAGATAGGAAGCGAGATCGCGATCGTCCACATGGCGTCTGAGCTTATGCGCCGCCTGCGCGCGCTCGGCGTCGAGATCGACGGCACTCATGGAGGCACCCGCGCGTTCCGTCAGGGGCTGCTCGCCCTTGAGTACCTTTCGCTGCAAAGCCTTTGGGAAACCGCCGGGAGGCTGACCCAGGTCGCCGCGAAAAAATTCCACTACCGACTGAGGAAACGCGATATCGCACTCAGGATCGCTGATCTCCTCTGGCGTAATATCAGCGCTGACCATGTACAGCGCCATGTCGCCGACCACCTTCGACGTCGGCGTCACCTTGATGACGTCGCCGAATAAATCGTTGACCGCCGCGTAGGCCTTCTCTACGTCCCGCCAGCGCCGCTCGAGTCCGAGAGAGCGCGCTTGCTCGCGCAGGTTGGTGTACTGGCCGCCGGGCATGCCGTGCTCGTAGACGCTCGCGGCGCCGGCGCGCATGTCGCTCTCGAACGCCACGTAGTAGCGGCGAACGCCCTCCCAGTAGTGAGCGACGTCGCGCATACCCGCCTGATCGAGATCGGGATCGCGGGAGTGGTTGCGCAAAACTTCGACGATGGCGCCAAGGTTGGGTTGCGAAGTGAGGCCGCTCATGGGATCCATGGCGCCATCGACAGCGTCGACGCCTGCCTCGACGGCGGCGAGCACACTGGCAACGGCCGATCCGCTGGTGTCGTGAGTGTGGAAATGGATGGGAACACCGACTTCCTGCTTGAGGGTCGAAATCAATTCATAGGCGGCTGCCGGCTTACACAACCCCGCCATATCTTTGATGGCGAGGATATGCGTGCCCGCAGACTCGAGTTCCTTGGCGAGCTTCACGTAGTAACCGAGGTCGTATTTCGTGCGGCTTGGATCGGTAAGGTCACCTGTGTAACAGATAGCGGCCTCGCATAGCATCCCGGCCTCGCGCACAGCGTCGATGGAGACCCGCATATTCTCGATCCAGTTGAGGGAATCGAAGATGCGAAAAAGATCGATGCCAGCGTCAGCCGCCTGGGCAACGAAATACCGCACGACATTGTCCGGGTAGTTCCGATAACCCACCCCGTTGGCGCCACGAAACAGCATCTGCAACAAGATGTTCGGAACGCACTCGCGAAGTGCCGCGATATGCGCCCATGGATCCTCCTTCAGGAATCGGAGTGACACATCGAAGGTGGCACCACCCCAGCATTCGAGGGAAAAAAGCTCGGGAAGCAAGCGTGCATAGTGGGGCGCAATTTTCAGCATGTCGTAGCTGCGCATGCGGGTCGCAATCAACGATTGATGGGCATCGCGGAAGGTCGTATCGGTCAGCAGCAACCTTGGAGAATCGATCATCCAGCGGGCGAAACCGTCGGCGCCCAGCGTTTGCAGCTGCTGCCGGCTTCCCGGTCTCGGATCGCCCGGCGGAAGCTCCGGCATGACGGGGTCGAGCAGCTCGTCCGGCCTGGCCCGGCCGGCAACCTCCGGATTGCCGTTCACGATTACCTCGCCGATGAATGTGAGCAAACGCGTCGCGCGATCCCGGCGCGGAGGAAAGTCGAACAGCTCCGGCGTGTCGTCGATGAAGCGCGTCGTGTAGTCATTGCTGCGAAACTTGGGATGCCCGACCAGCACCTCCAGAAACGGCAAGTTGGTCGCCACCCCACGGATGCGGAATTCGCGCAGCGCACGCAGCATTCGATCGATGGCTTCCTCCGGCGTCGGCGCCCATGCGGTCAGTTTCTCCAACAGTGAGTCATAGTGGGGCGTGATGAGGGCGCCGGAGTAAGCGGTGCCGCCGTCGAGACGAATTCCGAAGCCGGCGGCGCCACGGTAGACCGATAGCCGCCCATAGTCGGGGATGAACTTGTTGCGCGGATCTTCGGTCGTAATTCGGCACTGAATAGCGTGACCGGTCGCCCGGATGGCCTCCTGGGGCGGCACGCCACTCGCGGTCGACCCAATCTCGGCTCCCGCGGCGATACGAATCTGCGCTTTCACGATGTCGATGCCCGTCACCTGCTCGGTGACCGTGTGCTCGACCTGAATACGGGGATTGACCTCGATGAAGTAGAAACGGCCGGCGTCGAGATCGTAGAGGAACTCCACCGTACCGGCATTCTCGTAGCCCGCTGCCTGACCGAGACGAACGGCCGATTCACACAATGCGTCCCGCTCTTCAGTGCTCAGATACGGTGCCGGCGCCCGCTCCACCACCTTCTGATTGCGACGTTGCATGGAGCAGTCCCGCTCGAGCAAGTGCACGACGTTTCCGTGATAGTCGCCGAGGATCTGGACCTCCACGTGTCGCGCGCGGCGCACCAGACGCTCCAGGAAGACTTCGTCGCTGCCGAACGCGGCGAATGCTTCGCGCCGCCCCGCGGCCACCTGCTCGGCGAGCTGTGCCTCGCCCTCCACCACCCGCATGCCACGGCCACCGCCGCCCCAACTGGCCTTGAGCATGAGGGGATAGCCCACCGCTTCGGCCAGCCGTGAGGCGTCGGCCGCGTCCTCGGGCAACGCCTGGGTGGCGGGAACCACCGGGATGCCGGCCCGCTCGGCCAGCCGGCGTGCTTCCAGCTTGCTGCCCAGGAGCCGCATGACGTCCGCCCGGGGCCCGATGAAGGTAATGCCGACGGCCGCGCAGCTGTCGGCCAGAGCGGGATTCTCTGAGAGAAAGCCGTAACCCGGATGAATCGCGTCGGCGCCCGCATCCAGGGCGATCCGCAGCACCTCGTCGATATCGAGGTAGGCCTGAATGGGGTCGAGTCCGGCGCCCACCAGATAAGCCTCGTCGGCCTTGAAGCGGTGCAGGGAGAAGCGATCCTCGTGGGAGTAGATGGCGACAGTGCGAATGCCGAGCTCACTCGCGGCACGCAGTACCCGGATGGCAATCTCGCTGCGATTCGCAACCAGCAGCTTGCGAAACAATCCGTGACGCCGCTTGCTGCGCTTCGCCTCGCTCATGGCGACGCCCTCCACCACCTGCCGCGCGGACTGCCGGCTCTCGAGCGTACAGTGCCTCAATCAAGACGCGCGCGCCAGTCTGAGAGAAAGAGCTATCAGAAAGCTGGAGCCAGCTTTACTGCGCAATCAGCGGCGTACTGAACTATGAAAGCAGCGAATGACGCGAGTCAAATTTCAAGTCTCGTCGACACTCAGCGCGTCGATCAGTGCGCACATGCGCCGGTGGTGGGAGCCCGGCCAGTAGATCCTCTTGCAACCCGGACAGCTGCGGAAACGATCGTAGTATTCGGCTGTACCGGCCGGCAAGCGATGGGCGACGTCGTCTTTGTCAACGTCCGCGAGCTCGGCGTTGCATTCCATGCAACGGGTGAACGGCGCCATGGCAGCGAGCAGATCCAGGCGCGTGACAATTTCTTTCAGCTGGCGTTGCGGCTTTACCTCGTGCACGTAGCAGCCGTGGGTGATGACTCGGTGCTTGAGCAGCTCGCGGTCCCGGGTCAGCACGATGCGCCTTTGGTGAGCCCCGAGTTCGGCAATCTGTGCATCATCAAGTGCCTCGTCCAGGTGCACGTCGTAGCCGAGCATGCGCAAGTATCGCGCGAGCGCGGCCAGGTGAGCATCGGCGATGAATCGAGGCGTGCGCAGGGGGCGCTCGCGTACCCGCAGCAGCGGCGTGATGTCGAGGGATTCGAATTGTGGGTAGACGCTGACTCGATCGCCGTCGCTCACGAGATGCGAGAAATCCACCGACTCGCCGTTCACGAAGATGAGCTCGACCTCGGTATGCGGAACACCGATTGCTTCGATGGCCTGCTTGACGGTCGCTCGTCGCGCGCACTGGTAGCGAAAGGCGTGCTTGCGCCGCTCACGCGGGAGGAAATCGTTGAGCTCTTCGTAGAATCGAAACTCGGCGACCGTAGTCATGAGAGTCCGCCGAATTGGCAACGGATCAGAAGTGTAACAGAACGGTCCCACGAATCTGCGATGGGATCGCAGGAGTCCTATCTGGCGTTTGCCAGGTCCCGAACCACGCCTTGGAGTCCATGCACGACGCGTGCAAAAGCATCGTAAACGATGATACCGGGTCGATCGGCGGGGCTGTGGTACTGCCCGTAACGAAACAGCGCCGTGTCCGTCACCATGATACCCGGATAGCCCGACTTCCAAAACGACCACTGATCCGACCACCCGACACCTGTCATCCAGCCCGGCGCCGCCAGACCCTCGGAAGGAAACTCGGCGTGGGAGCGAAAGCTGGCTACGGCTTTTCGCACCAGATCGCGTGATTTCAGATTGCCCACGAAGCCGATGAAGTTGCCTCTATCGGGATAGAAAAGACCGAAGGGAAACGGATAATGCTGGCTACCGTCCTCATCAGAATAGTAGCCGATGGTTTCCAGCGACAGCATGGCCGTGATTCGCTCACCCTTACCCGCCGCCCGCTCGGCATAGCGACGACTGCCCATGGCATTGGTATACGTGTAGGGCGGCTCCTCGTTGACGAATGCGACGAAATGGATGCTGCGTGACGACTGCTGTGAACGGAGCATTCTCGCCAGCTCGAGCACACCGGCAACGCCGGTGGCATTATCGTTGGCGCCGGGCGAACCGACTACTGAATCATAGTGAGCGCCGATTACGACGATTTCATCAGGACGTTCCGTTCCGACCTTGACGACCTCGATGTTACTCACCGTTTTACCCTGCACGCTGAAGCTCTGCAGGTTCGGCTGGTATCCGATGGATTCGAAAAGATCGGAGATGTATCGCGCCGAAGCTTCCAGGGCTGCATAACGACGGAGGTTGCGCTCGCCGATGGTGCCGGCGAGGGTTTGCACGTGCCCGCGAAGATTGTCCCGCAGCCGTATGTGCTCCGGGGTCAGAACCGGCAGATCATCATCGTGGGACGCGCCCGGCATTGTTACTATGATCATTCAGCGCAGCGTGACGTCGTTTACACTCTACACCGTAAGGTTACCGGAAGGCGCGCGCATCTATTTGAAGTAGTGCCGGATGCCGATTTGAATCGCGGTGTTTCCCGCGTTTTCCGCCTACATGAGGCCAAAAACGCCCGAGCGATGGTGCAGACGATAAACAAGCTGCCAATCCTTGTACTTCGGGAGCGCAAAGGTGGCTTCGAGGGCCATGTAGTGTAAAAGCCTGCGGTAATTGCCATTCGGGTCATTTGGATCGATCTCGACACTCGGAACGTCCGTGGCGTAAGACAGACCTCCTCCCAGTCCGAATGTCGTACGAATGGTATTGCTCCAGGGAAAGTTGCTCCAGCGGGCCATGATGTACGGATTGAACAGGAATATCGTGCCGGCCGGATCATCCTGATAGGTGATGTTCATGGCCACGTCGACGGTGCTCAGCACGGGATCCATGAACTTTACGAAGGGGTTGTCATCCTTGAGGGTGTAGCCGATCTCTCCCGAATACAATTTCGCTTCGGCCCATCCGAAGTTGAAAACAACATCGTCCACAAGGGATGCATTGGTCATGCGTCCGTAGAGCAGCACCCAATTCCAGGATCCGCCTACATCGTCGGCTGACGAAGAGGGGCCTTCAGATCGCTGCTCCAAGTGTCGCTGGAGTCCGAATCGGAAATGGTGTCGGTATTGGTATCACTATCGGTGGACTGGGCCGGGGATGCGATGCTCATACCAAGCAGAACGGCCAGTACCAGGGCACGAGCGCCCTCGAACAATGGATGAGGAACCATCGGTAAATCTCTTTCGGGGGAAATAGTAAGCAAGAGCAGACAGTTCAGTATAGTACCAACTCTCGGGCGCCGACAGAAGACCGGCCGAGTCTGCACGCTATGGGGAAGTGTGTAACATGCAGACTTCAACCGCCTGACGGGACGAAAAAGCGCATGTTGTCCCCCACCACCCTGCGACCCTGCTCGCCATCCGCCCCCAGGAGGCTGCCGGGCTGGACATTCTCACCGACGGAGAGATCCGCCGCGAGAGCTATTCCAACCGCTTCGCCACCGCGCTGGAAGGCGTGGACATCGACAATCCCGGCACGGCCCTCGATCGCACGGGCCACCCGAACCCGGTGCCGCGAATCGTCGGCGTGATCCGGCGCAAGCATCCGGTGGGAGTCGAGGACGTGCAATTTCTGCGCGCCAATACCGATCGCTCGATCAAAATAACCGTTCCGGGCCCTTTCACGATGAGTCAGCAGGCGCAAAACGATCACTATCCATCGCAAGCCCACGCCGCCATGGGTTATGCCGATGCAGTCAATGAAGAAATCAGGGATCTGTTTGCCGCCGGTGCCGATGTCGTTCAGGTGGACGAGCCTTACATGCAGGCACGTCCGGAACAGGCACGAGAGTACGGACTGGAAGCACTGAATCGGACCCTGGATGGTATTTCCGGAACCACGGCCGTGCACATCTGCTTCGGCTATGCCGCCATCCTCCACGATCGGCCGTCGGGCTATTCGTTTCTATCGGAGCTTGCCGCGTGCGCTTGCGCCCAGATCTTTATCGAAACGGCCCAATCCAATCTCGACTGCGCGGTGCTGGAGAAACTACCCGGCAAGAAAATAATGGTTGGCTGCATTGATCTGTCGGATATGGCCGTCGAGGATCCTGACACTTTCGAAAAGCAAGACTGAAAATGGACAGTGCATTAATTAGGTAAACTGTTCCAAGATCTGCCGCCAACCCCGGAGGCGAAAATGGCAAACGATCAGAACAAACCCGTGCAACCGGTCAGTGGCACCACCGTGCCGCGCTACGCTGGCCCGTCCACCTTTGCCCGACTCCCGGAACTGAGGGACGTGCCCCGCTGTGACGTGGCGATCCTGGGTGTCCCATTCGACGCCGGCACCAGCTACCGGCCCGGAGCCCGCTTCGGGCCCCAGGCGATCCGTCAGGCGTCACGTCACCTCAGAACCCAGTTTCATCCGGCTTACGGGGTCGAGCCCTTCATGGAACTACAAGTCGCCGACGCGGGCGACGTCGCCTGCAATCCATTCAACATCGCCGAGGCCATCGAGCAAATTCAAGCGGCGGCCACCGACCTTCTTGGCAACGTCGGCGGAATCGTCAGCATGGGCGGTGACCACACAATCGCCCTTCCCTTACTGCGCGCCGTCAATGAGCGCGTGGGACCCGTTGCGCTGGTGCATTTCGATGCCCATCTCGACACGTGGGACACATATTTTGGTGCACCGCATACCCACGGGACTGTCTTCCGGCGGGCGGGTGAAGAGGGGTTGTTTCTCGACCATGCATCGATACACGTTGGTATCCGAGGTCCGTTGTACAGCCGCGATGACCTGAAGCGCGACAAGGAACTGGGCTTCAAGATCGTACACTGCGACGACTTTGAACTGGACGGGATAGACAAGGTCGTGGAACGCATTCGCAAGCGCGTAGGCGACCATCCGCTCTATTTGTCGATAGATATAGACGTCCTGGATCCCGCCCACGCGCCAGGTACCGGGACGCCGGAGATCGCGGGAATGACCACCCGGGAACTTCTGAACGTGCTACGTGGGCTGGCAGGTCTGAGTATCGCTTCGGCGGACGTCGTCGAGGTCGCCCCGGCTTACGATCATGCCGAGCTCACCTCTCTGGCGGCAGCCACCGTAATCTACGAGCTCGTCAATCTCTTCGCCCGCTCGCCAGCCGATCGCCGTCGCGCAAGCGAGGGGTGAAAAATGTCGATACCGACCTTTCTGTTCGCGAATCAATGACCGAACTGCTTCGCGTATTCGTTCAGGCGCTTCTTTATTTCCGGGCTTTCGAGCACGGCGGAATTGACCACATGGGCGGGCGGTCGGCCGTTCATCACTGCCTGCACGGCGGCAACATCGGCAGCGCCGTTTCCAGCCATGCACTGGTCCGTCCAGCAAAGTGCGTGAGGAGAGAGAATCACATTGTCCAGGGATAGAATTGCATCGTCTTCATCCGGCGGTTCCTGCGCCAATACATCCAGACCAGCACCTGCAATGCGTTTCGCCTGCAAAGTCGCGAGTAGCGCCGCCTGATCAACGACCGCTCCCCGGGAGGTGTTGATGAGAAAGGCGCTCGGTTTCATCAAATCCAGCATGGGTGCATCGACGATGCCGCGAGTGGTCTCATTGAGTGGACAACTCACACTCAGGATGTCGGACTCGCGGAAAAGCTGTTCCAGCGAAACAAGCGTCACGCCCAAGGCAGCCGCCGTCCCGGCGTTGGCGTAAGGATCGTGAGCGATGAGGCGCATGTCGAAGGGCTGCACGAGCTTGAATACCTCTACGCCGATGTTCCCCATGCCAAGGGAGCCAAGTGTGCGCCCCACCAGCCCGAAGCCGTTGTACTGCGCCTTGCGCGCCCATCCGGCGGGGCCTTCTCGAGCGATGCGATCCTTTGTCATGAGCCGCGAAGTCAGCGCAAGCATCAGCGTGATGACGCTGACCGCAACCGGGCGCCGCACACCGCCCGGCGTGATGGCCAGCGCAACGGCGTTGCTGGTGCAGGCCTGCACGTCGATTCGATCGTAGCCGACACCGAAGCGCGCAATCAAGGTCAGCCGCCCGCTCCCATCGAAGGTCTCTTCCGTCACCGCTTCCAGCATCAGAATCACGGCATCCAGCCCGGCAGCGGTTTGGGCATCGAGACGGGCCGTGTCAGGAAGACTGACGCATTCGATACGGGAATCGTCATCCAGCGGCGACAGGTCGAACTCGGGGATGACCATCTCGCCCGCGGCTGTGCGAACCCCCTGACTGATGCCCACCCGGAATCGGTTCATGCGCCGATCATCATTCACAGGCAGCGCGCAACGACTCGAGCTCCGAGCGCAGCGCATTTGTATACAGCTGGGTATCGGTGCCGATGGCGATGAAGTCGTGACCGCGGGCGTAGAGTGCCGCGCCTTCCTCGGCGTCCTCGGCCACTCGACCAAGGGAAATACCGCACTCGTTCGCCGCCTTCGCGATGTGCTCCACCGCCTCGACGTAGTCCGGGTGATCGAACTGACCGGGTATTCCGAGGCTGGAGCTCAAGTCCAAGTGCCCGATCCACAGGCCGTCGATGCCATCCACCGAAGCGATGGCGTCGACGTTCTCGGCGCCTTCCCGGGTTTCCACCAGTGCGAAGAGCACGGTGCGCCGGTTCGCCGCCGCAAGCTTGTCGGCAACCGACCCGCTGCTGTAACGGTCGTGAGCGATCCCGAGCGCCACGCCGCGCGCGCCCATGGGCGTGTACTTCGCGCACTGGACGATACGCCGGGCTTCGTCGCCCGAGCCGACCATCGGCAGGATCAATCCTTCGGCGCCGGCATCCAGCGCCCTGGCGATGTTCTCGTAAGAACGCCCCGGGGGCCGCACCAGCGCTGGAATCGACGCCGCTTGTAGGTACTGCAGAGTGCTCTTCAAAGCGCCGATACCGAGCCCGCTGTGCTCGGTATCGAGAAACACGAAGTCGCTGCCGCCGGCAGCCAGCAGATGGCCGATCCCGGGAACCGCGAACTCCCAGACAAGGGTGCCGGATTTCAGGGTCTTGCGACCCACCATGTCGCGCAAGCTGGCTCGGTGCATGGGGAGACTCCGTGAGAATCAGCAAAAGGGGAGGCGATGCTCCCCATTAGACGATGGAAAGCCATGGGGCACAAACCATGACCGTGGGCACGGCCGAAGACCGGCGCAGGTTCCATGGCGCGATACGCTGTTGCTGGAAGCGCGAGCCCGTGGCGCGGTGGCCCTGGTGGCGGATAACTCCGGACGCTGGATGCGGCAATGTCACACGCCTGAGCATCGGGAAGCGGAAGTGATGGCGGCCGTCGACGTAAAGTGACGCAGCGCTAGTGACTTCTCAAGTCATTCAAAGCGGCGGCAGCAGCCTCCCGGACCGGACGATGATGGTCTGTCAAGGCTTGCTGCAAGAATCGGATGGCGGCGTCACCGCCGATATCACCAAGCGCCTCCACGGCCTCCTCCCGAATCCCAGCATCGTCATCATGCAATGCGGGAGCTACCGCTCGCGCTGCGTCGTGTCCCCCGATTTCGGCCATGGCAACGATGGCGGCCTCGCGCACATCTTTCACGTCGTCATTCAGCGCTTCTTCGAGAACTTGTAAGGCAGTGTCGCCTCCCATATCACGAAGCGCCTCCACGGCCTCCCGCCGAATCGCAGAATCGTCATCGTACAATGCGGGAGCTACCGCTCGCGCTGCGTCGTCTCCCCCGATTTCGGCCATGGCAACGATGGCGGCCTCGCGCACATCTTTCAC
>SMUY01152168.1_pt1 | contig 50750 bp, 46 predicted proteins | sample 2456441 | NCBI WGS metagenome assembly SMUY01 (sample SAMN11095931, study PRJNA526329) | marine sediment metagenome | biome: Marine sediment; feature: Surficial sediment; material: Deep marine sediment; isolation source: Hadal surficial sediment | place: Pacific Ocean | collected 2014-11 | depth...
AATAGCGCAGCTCCTTCGCCAGCGTTTCGCCCTCGGCGCGCTGCTCCTCGACGGTGATGTTGTTCCACTCCTTCCTCAGCTTGCCAATAAAAAGGGGGCTCGCGCCGTCCTTGCCGCGATACCCCGCGGTCAAAAAGGGCGAGATCTGCGCGAGCTCCTGCTTAGTGAGAAGCTGGATCGGCCGCGGTCGGACCAGCGCTACGCGACCCACCAGCGAGATCAGCAGGATCACGATCAGGAGCCCCACGTAGTTGGCCGGGCGCTTGAGCTCCCGAACAATCCGCTGCTTCGAGACCGTCTGCAAAGCCGCGTGCTCGATGGCCTCCCGCGCGCCCTCGATGGCAGTCTGCGAGGACCCTTTGCCCATGCCCGCTTCCTGCGCGCGCTCGCGGATCAGCTGGGTGAGGGAGGCGTAGAGGTACTTATGCTTGATGGCGGAGAGTGCGCGTGCCTCGTTGTAGCAACTGGACGCCACCAGCGTCCGCATGACTCGCTGGACCTCCTGGCTCAGGTGGCGGATCCAGTCGCCCTGGAGGGCGGCCTGAGCCAGGCCGATCTCCTGCAGCCGCTCGGCCCCCTCGGGAAGCTGCTGCAGCACGACCGCCGTCGCAATGATCACTCGAATCAGTCTCGCGGCGGGGTCATCCGAGTCCTCCCGGTACGCCTTCCGCTCGCTGTCTCCGAGCGTCGCCGGGTCCAGCTCCAGGACCATCAATCCCGGCAGACCCGGGGCGGCCTCCTCCCCCCGGACGCGAAGGGCGATCGCCTGCTCGACCTGCGCGATCCCCTGCTCCTGACTGCGCGCGACCTCCTCGACGCTGTGCGCCTCCTCCTGGGGCTCGGGCTCCGCTTCGGTCTCGCGCCCCTCCTCCAGCTCCTCGTCCTCGAACTCGATCTCGGTGCTGAAGAGCAGATCGGCCTCGGCGATCCGGTCCGACGTTCGCTCCTCGTCGAGCAGCTCCTCCTGGCGATTCCAGACCGCGATGTTGTAGGCCACCGCATCGTTCAGCACCTCGGACAGAAAGATGCCTTCGCCAAGATCGAACTTCAGCGCACGCACCTGCTCGAGTGTGGTCTGGATCTCTTCGTTCTCCTGCAGGTATGCCGCCGCGGCCCGGAACTGCAGGGCAGCGTCCTCTGGGTCGAGACGAGGGTTGAGCTTTTCCCGCTGAGCCGCGCCGAGAGCCATGACCACCGGGCTGATCTTGTCGGGATCTCGTACGAGGCTCCGCACACCGTCGCGCATCTCGGACGAGAGCAGCGTCAGCATGTACTCCGCGACGCGAAGGCGCGGATCGTTCCCGGCCGCATGGCTCGCACACAGGTTGAGGAGGGCGAGCACCTCCTCGGGATAGGTCGTCGCTGTCGCGGGAAGGGTCGCGCGGAGCTGAGCCAGCGATACGGAGTCCAGCGCCTCGACTATTCGGGATCCAACCTGCTGGAGGAGCCCGTCGACCTCGTCCAGGGCGGCGGTCCGTTCCGAGCTGAGCGTCGGCTCTTCTCCGTCGGCGCTCGGCTCGGCTTCGCTGCCGGGGCTCTGGGCGAGAGCGCGCAGGCGCGCGAGCATGTCGCGGACCTGATCCGGCGGAAAGAGCTGATCGGCGTCGCGGAGGGACGGTGCGAGCGCTCGCTGCGCATTTCGAAGCGCAGCAAAGCGCTCGACGCGTTCGTGGACGGCCCCTTTGAAGCCGGAATCCGCCGCATTCATCGGTCAGTCATCCACTTCGCCCCGGCTTCGTATCGAGCATCTCGACGGAGACTTGAGTCGGGACGGTCATCCGACTACACGACCGGACACGCGCGACGCCAAGATGCTGTGGCAGGGGAGAGCTGGCAAGACCCAGCCGAATACATGACCCCACCGAGGGCAAACCGGGGGGGGATCGCCCAGGGTGGGTTCAGGTGCCGGCCAGCCGCCGGCCGTGCCCAAAGCCGGCAGGCGGCCTCGGGTTAGTCGCTGCCGCCGCTATTAGTCGCTGTCGCTGTCGTCCGCGTTGTTCGGGTTGTCCGTGCCGTAGTTCGTGCTGTTGTCGGTTCCGTCTCCCTGACCGGGGTTGGTTCCATCGCCCAGACCCGACTTGTTGTTGTCACCGGGGCCCGCAGCGCTCGGCCGCGTGATTTCAGCCGAGTTCCCGAAGATCTCGTCCGACAGTAGCAGGACCTCGCCCGGCAGCACTTCTCGATCTGCCGCGCTGATGCCCGCGGTGAGCAGGACCAGTGTGAATCCGAGCGCCAACACCAAGGGTCGGCCTCGTTCGACTATTTGCTTGAGTCTCATCTCATTTCTCCCTTGTTTCAAAAAACCGTTTCACTCGACCACGATCACGTGGCTCTCGAGCAGAAGAATGTCCAGGATCGGATCCTCCCCCATCAGATCGCCCGTGGCGGTGGCCCAGAAGTTTCCGCTGGGCGCCCCCAGGTAGGGGTAACTAGCCATCTCGAAGCGGTAAAAGGGTCCGTCGATCGTGTTCGCATCGACGCGCGTGCCGCCCAGGACCTCGTACCCGATCTCGTCGAAGGAGCCGCCGTAACGCCCCACCTCGGCGTAGAACGTGGTCTGGGCGATGTGGACCCCCCTGAGCCCGAGATACGCCTCGCCGCGCTTGGTGCGGTACATGAAGTTCTCGAAATTGGGGAAGGCGATCGAGGACAGGACCCCGATGATCGCGAGGGTGACCAGCAGCTCTATGAGCGTGAAGCCATGGGCACGCCTCGTCGTTCCGCCACGAGGACGCTGGAAGGCGCGCACAGTAGCCAGCATGCTCATTCATCACTCCCTTCGGCAGCCATTCGACCCGCCCGCCCGTGAGCCCGGCGAGTTAGGGCATTAGCTTTGCGTCACCGCCTTTCGACGGCTTTGCCTTTTCGAGAAGTGGGCTTGCTCATCGAGCCCAGTCTCCCGCACGCCTCGGTAACGTCCCTCAGAAGGCTACAAAGGCGTACAAACTTCCCCATCGGCAACCGCTGGTAAGTTCTTTACCTCGTGCAAGCGGAGCATCCATCGGAGCCTCCGCGACCGGGCCGTCCAGAACCCGCTGCATGGGAAATCGCTTCGCGGACCCAGCGCTTGACGGCCGCTCTGCCTTCTAAATGCGGGTCGGCGCGGGAACGCTTCGGGAGGCGCTGTGTTCTTCCGATCTAGTGTTCTGTTCCGCGCGGGACACTAGGGGGGGCATCCCTTGCTGCGACAGGTCATCGGCTCGATCCGTGAGTCCCTTATAAGATGGGGGGACGCCGCAGGGGTCGCACCCCGTTTGGCGGCCAGCGCCGTGCGACGCGGGATCCTGCCGCTTGGTTTCTCAACCCTTGCCACCCTGCGCAGGGAGGGCCTCTCCGACCTGCACTGGAAGGTTCTGGGGGATTCGCTGGTGCGCTTCTTCCGCGAGTCCGGCCCTGTCCTCACCAAACTCGGCCAGCTCCTGGCAGTGCGTAACGACCTGCTACCCCAAGCCGTCTGCGCTCGCCTCGAGGCGCTCTACACGGGCCAGCCCGCGATGCCGAAGCGGCAGCTCAGGCGGGTCCTGAAGCAAGCCTATCCCTCGGGAAACCCGTTTGCGGAGTTCCACGCGCGCCCCATTGCAGTGGGCTCGATCGGACAGGTGCATCGAGCCCGTCTGCCGGACGGATCGCCCGTCATCGTGAAGGTCATTCGGCCCGGGATGGCCCGGGCCATTCGCCGTGACCTGAACGCGGCGCGGGTGTTCACAAAGCTGTTCTTCATGCTCTTCCGCCGCGATCGCAAGTCGACGCGTCTCATGGTCTCGAGGGCGCTCGAGGACCTCGCCCAGGCACTCGAGCTGGAGTCGAACCTGGAGCATGAGGCCGAGACGGTCGAGGACTTTCGAAAGCGCCTGGCCCGCAATCCCAACGTGTACGTCCCCATCTGTTACCGGGACTGGTCGCGCCGAGACATCCTGGTTTTAGAGGAACTCACCGGGAAGCCGCTCTCCCTGGTCCGGGAGCAGAGCAAGGAACATCCGGATGTCAGCAAGAGAACGGCCCATCTCGCACTGAAGGAGATCCTCAGCCAGATCTTCGAAGAGGGAGTTTTTCACGCGGACCCTCACGGAGGAAACCTGTTGCTGCTGGAAGACGGGCGCCTGGGCCTCATCGATCTGGGACTGACAGGTGAGCTCGGACTCCACGAGCGGCGCCACATCGCCCGCGCCGCCAAGGCCTTCCTGTCCCGGGATGCCGACGCGGCCATCCGCGCCCTGCTCGAGTTCGGGTCAATCTCGCCGGACTTCGATCTCGAGTCGTTCAAGACGGACGTCAAGGAGGTCCTTCGCGAGAATAAGGACGATATCCTCGCGCACGCCACAGGCAGAACAGCGAAACGCAAGAACGGCACCTTTCGACTCGGGGAGCTGGTCAACGAGCTCATCCGGGTCGCGGGCCGACACGGGATCTATCTCCCGCCTTCGACCACACTGCTGATCAAGACCGTCGTCACGATCGAGGGTGTGGCGCGCTCCCTGGATCCGGAGCTGAATCTGGTCGTTACCGCAGTTCCCATCATCCTGAAATCGCTCACCCCCCGCTTTCTGCGCTGGAGCTACTGGACGGGCTCCGGGTAAACGCGCGCGGGCGCGAACCCTCGGGACGGGGGGCGGCTCGGCGGTCTCGGGTCGGCTAGAATCCGGCACGCGGTTCGCACAGGAGCGGATTAGATGGGAACGGAAGCCTGGACGACGCTTGGCGTTCTCGCGCTCGTCATGGCCCTCCTGGTCTTCACACGTGTCGCGCCCTACTTGGTCCTCTCGGCTGGCCTCGCGATTCTGCTGACACTCGGCGTAGTCACGGAGCAGGAGTTCCTGGGAGGGCTGGCCAATCCTGGGATGGTCACGGTGGGGGTGCTCTTCCTCGTGGCTTCGGGCCTGCGCGAGACGGGAGCGATGAGCTGGATCGCCGAGCCCCTGCTGGGCCAGCCCCGCTCCACCGCGGCCGCTCAGGCGCGCATGATCGGTCCGATAGCCGCCTTGAGCGCGTTCATGAATAACACGCCTCTGGTCGCCGTCATGCTCCCGGTCATTCATGACTGGGCTCGCAAGTTCGGAATCTCGGTCTCGAAGCTCCTGATTCCCCTCTCATACGCTTCGATCCTGGGCGGCGCCTGCACGCTGATCGGCACCAGCACGGTCCTGGTGGTCGACGGCCTGATCCAGCAGGAGTTTGGAGCGGATCGCGGTATGCGTATGTTCGACATCGCCAAGGTCGGTCTGCCCTGCGCCCTTGTCGGCCTGTCCTACCTGCTGATCTTCAGTCGCTGGCTCCTCCCTGACCGCCGCGCGGTTCTCAGTCCCGACGACGACGCGCGCGAGTACGTGGTAGAGATGCTGATAGAGGACGGCAGTCCCCTGGCCGGAAAGACGATCGAGCGTGCCGGCCTACGCCAGCTGCCCGGTCTCTTTCTGATCGAAATCGATCGCGGTGAACAGGTGCTCCCGGCGGTCTCATCGAACGTGGTGCTACGCGAGCGAGATCGACTCGTGTTTGCAGGGATCGTGGAGTCGGTCGTGGATCTGCGGAAGATTCGCGGTCTGGTACCCGCAACGAATCAAGTCTTCAAGCTCGACGCAACGCGTGCCAATCGGAGCCTGGTCGAGGCCGTGGTCTCGGAGGCCTGCCCCATCGTGGGGATGACGATTCGGGAGGGAGGTTTTCGGACCCGCTACAACGCCGCTGTGATCGCGGTCGGACGCAACGGACAGCGGGTAAAGCAGAAGATCGGCGACATCGTGCTGCAGGCGGGAGACACTTTGCTCCTCGAAGCGCGCGCGTCATTCGCTGCCCAGCACCGAAACAGTCGCGATTTCTTTCTCGTCTCGCAAATCGAGGATTCGACACCGCCGAGACACGAGCGAGCCTGGGTCTCGCTTGCGATTCTTGCGGCGATGGTCGCCGCGGTCACTCTGGGCGGCCTGAGCATGCTGAACGCCTCGATCCTGGCGGCGGGTGGCATGATACTGGCCCGCTGCACTCCGGCCTCAGTTGCGCTTCGAAACGTCGACTGGCAGGTTCTGGTCGTAATCGCTACTGCGTTCGGAATTGGCCGCGCGATGCAAACAAGCGGTGCGGCCGAAGGCGTTACAACCTGGTTGGTTTCCCTGGCCGGAAGTGATCCACACGTCATCCTGGCGATTCTTTGCGGTGTAACGATGGTGTTTACGAACGTGATGAACGCAAACGCCGCCGCCGTCTTGATGTTTCCGATCGCGGTTTCCACCGCCCAGGAGTTGAGCGCATCAGGTATGACCGTCAGCCACATGCCCTTCGTGATCGCGATCATCATGGGGGCAACAAGTAGCTTCGCGACACCCATCGGCTACCAGACGAATCTGATGGTGATGGGACCCGGAGGCTACCACTTCAACGATTTTCTGAAGATCGGTGTACCTCTGAGCCTATTGGTCTGGCTGACCTCGGTGCTTCTGATCCCTCGCATCTGGCCCTTCTGATCGTGGCGCGTTTGAGAGATAGGGAGTGTGCGCTCTAGCGGTGAGGGATCCTGACCTGGCCGCCCTGGCGGGGGCCGGGCCTGATCGCCAGGCTCAACACCGCGATCAGCGAGAGCGAGCAGAAGATCGCGGATCCCCCCGCAGCCCCTTTCGAATATAATCGGCGCGATGCGAGCCCTGAGCTACTTCCTGGTCCTAGCGGGCATGCTGGTGGGCTACTACGAGCTCCTCGGGCCGGGCCCGTCCCCCTCTGAGCTCGTCGCGGATCTCGAGTGGTGGCGGTCCTACGGCTTCGCTCATAGGCGGGACGCGTTTGACGCTCTCGAGCGGCTGGCGGCGGGGGGATTCCCGGGCGCGCTCGTTCCCCTCGGGCTCTTCTGGCTGCCGCCCCTGGCCATACTCGTCTGGGGTTTCAAGCTCTTCCGCTCAGCTGTGCTGCGCACCCTGTGCACGACCTGCTTCTTCGTGCTCGTAAGCTTCGTCTACTACGGTTACATGGCCGACCGCGTGTGGCGCTTCTTCGAGTGGCGCTCCCCGGCGGTCGCGGCCACGGTCGCCGCCACCACCGCGGCCGGCCTGTTCGCGCCCTCCCTGCTGCGGGCGGCCCTGGAGCGCTCGCGCGTTTGGACCGCGTTTGTAATGGCCATGGTCTTTGCAGGGGTGTTTCTGTTGAGCACGGAGGTTACGGGGACGAACTCCGATATGCGCTTCAACCTCAGCCCCTGGCCAGTAGTGACGCTCTTCGGCCTGCTCCTGATCGGGAGCGCGCTCGCGGCCTTTCACTGCGCGGCTGGACTGGGTATCTGGATCGCCGCTCAGCTCGGCGGCACACGCGGTCTGGTCGCCGCAGCGCTGGTGGCGGGTGCGCTCATGCTTGCGCTGACACTCCTCATCTTCCGCGCTCCCAGCGTCGGAACCTTGCTCACGCTGACGAGCATCGGAGCCGCCTACGCGCTCGTTCGAGTCCGGGTTGGACCCGAGAGCCGGGACGAGGCCGCGCGCGCCGGCCTGCTGGTCCTTGCTGCAGGCGTGTTCGCGTTCCTTACCATCAATCTATCGAATCAGGCCGCGGCCGCGTATCAAACAAAGGCGCGCAACGATACCGCGATGCAGGTCCTCGTGGCGCTGGAGCGTTTCAGGGAGGAGCGCGGCGCCTATCCCGAGCGGCTCCGGCATCTGGTTCCGGACTTCTTCGAGGAGGTTCCCCGCCCACGCATGGGACTGATTCTCGACGACGATGACGAGTTCACCTACACGAACCTGGGGGACTCCTACCTGCTCGAGTTCAGCAGCGTGACGTGGGTGCAGTGCGGATACAGCCCTCCCTACGACGTAGCCAAGTACAGTGAGGACGACTTCGAGGACGAAGACGAAGAAGACTTCGAGGAGCGGCCACAGGATCCCGAGCTCACGGCGCTGCTCGCCGACCACGGCCTGGAGGGGGCCTGGAATTGCCAAGACGCACCGCCAAAGCTCTGGTAGGCTAGATCTCGGATGAGGCTGAGAGCGACGTATAGCGCACTCGCGGGATGGCTCGCGTTCATGATGAGCGCTGCGGTCTACACAGCGTCTGCCCAGGAGGCCGCGGTCGGAGTCACGCAGGACGCGGTCAAGGCCCCGAGAGCGAAGGACGTGGTCCCCGGCCACCCATTCGAGACGGGGGACGTCATCGGCTTCGACAAGCTCGAGCTGCTCAAGAACTACATCCCCGAGCCCTTCTGGGACAACCGCGAATTCTTCTTCTTCGAGGGCATGGAGCTGAAGATCGGCGAGTTCTACAAGGAGTATCCGATCTCCGAGGGCCGCAAGACGGCGAACAAAAAGTTCGGAGGCCAGGCGCGCCTCGGGCGCGACCACTCGCTCGAGGGCTTCACCATGGGCAGGCCCTTCCCCAACATCGACCCGCAAGACCCCGAGGCGGGTGCGAAGCACGCCTGGAACTTCCACTACAAGCACGACGCCCTGGAAGGACAGGCCTCCTTCTTCTTCTCTTACTGGGACAACGGCGAGGAGCTACCCCTCTCATTCGAGGGCACCGGCTGGGGCATGCGCCTCGCCAACCGCCCGGATCACATGGACCGTAACGGGGACATCTTCGAGCAGGAGAAGCGGATGGGCGCCGGCGGCTTCCACGTAACGGGCCCGATGGACTACCGTGGGATCCGCGGCCTGGGCTATGCCTACAAGGCGAATGACCGGCCGCGCGACGAGGCCCGCGACATCGACATCTGGATCTACATCCCGGACCTGCGACGCGTGCGGCGCATCTCGGGATCCCAGCGTACCGACCCGATCGCCGGCACCGACATGACCCCCGAAGACCAGATGGGGTTCCAGGGTGTGGTGACCCATTTCGAGTGGGAGTACCTGGGAGAGGTCGACCTGCTGGCGCCGCTCGACACGCACCTCAAGGGCTATCCCTATAGTCGCAAGGAGAACTTCGGTCCGTATGGCTTCTCTCTGGCCAACGATGTCTGGCAGCTACGCAAGGCCATTGTGATCGAGATGAAGCCCAAGAAGCGGCATCCCTACGCACGAAAGCGTCTATGGCTCGACAAGGAGACCTACGTCCCGCTCTACGCGGTGGCGTACGATCGCCGGGGTGAGCTCTGGAAGCTGATCCACATGAACCACCACTGGAGCGAGCGCGAGGACCAGCCCACTCGCATCGAGGGGCTCAACACCTTCCTGCCGAGCTCCAACATCGTGATCAACACGCAGACCGGCACGGGCGTACGCATCGAGTTCTACGACGCCCATCCCACGCGCCTCAAGCGCGGAAAGATCCGCAGGCGTACCGACATCGGCCGCCTCGCCCGCCAGGGGCGTTAGCAGCGGAGCTTCGGCGGTCGCAGTCGTCCGCGAGCACCGCTAGAGTACGAGGCAGCGGTCGATTATCTCCACCGGCACCATTTCTGCCGCGTCGAGCCCTGGCCCGAGCCCCTTTCGGCCACGACCGTAGCAGGAAGCACCCGGTAACCGCTCAGCGAGCGCTCGAGCCGGGGAACAAAGCGCGTTCGGGTGTGCGAATGGGAGTATGCTCCCGCCTCCTGAACGCTACGACATTGCTCGCGGCGCTGCGGACGTAGCGCCTAGGGCGAGAGGGGTCTCCGGAATGCTCCAACATTCGAGCCGAACGCTGAGGTGGGTGCTCTCTGGCCTCCTCCTGACCATCGCCGCGCGCGCGTCGGGCGACTACGGCTATCCGATCAGCGATCCGTACGCGGCGACGGTTCTCGGGACCCCTCCCGAGGCGCGGGCGCCGGTCCCTGACAAGATCGACGTCAAGGTCCGGTCGCTCAAGCTCTTCCCGGACCGCGAGATCCCCGGCGTCTTCTGGAACGAGAGGAAGTTCTATTACTCCGCTGCGCTCCAGAAGCAGCGCGCCCCCCTGATCTTCCTGATCGCTGGGACCGGGGCACGGTTCGACAGCTCGAAGCTGGTCTACCTGCAAAAGGCCCTTTATCAGGCGGGACTGAGCGTCGTGAACATCTCGTCCCCCACCCAGGCCGACTTCATCACGAACGCATCGAGCTCATCGGTACCCGGCTACATGAAGGCGGATGTCCAGGATCTCTACACGGCCATGAGGAAAGTCTACGCAGACATCGAGAGGAGGGTAGAGGTCTCGGAGTTCTACCTCTCGGGGTATAGCCTGGGCGCAACGGAAGCGGCCTTCCTCGGTCGGCACGACGAGCGGGAGGGCGCGTTCGGGTTCAGCAAAATCCTCCTCATCAACCCGTCCGTCAGTCTGCACACCTCAGTCACCCTCCTCGACGACATGCTCGCGAGGAGCGTTCCGGGCGGGGTCCCAGAGCTCCAGAGACTCATCGACGACCTGTACCGAAAGGTCTCGCAGTACTTCCACACGCACCACCGCGCGCCTGTCGATGGCGAGCTCCTCTACCACGCCGCCCAGACCGAGGGGATCCCGCGCCAGGAACTGGAAGCCATGATCGGCGTATCGTTCCGGATCTCATCGGCGACCATGCTCTTCACGTCGGACGTAATGAACGACTTCGGGGTCATCGTGGGGAAGGGAACAAAGCTCGGGATTAGCACATCGACGACTCCGTACATGAAGATGGCGGCGCGCTGGACCTTTGCCGATTACATGGACGAGGTCCTCGTGCCCTACTGGAAGGCGCGCGAGCCTGGCTTGACCCGCCAAGAGCTGATCGACGGCGACAGCCTCAGAGAGATCCGCGGCTACCTCCGCCGCTCCAACCACATCGAGGTGATGACGAACCAGGACGATCTCATCCTGGTCCCGGGCGACGTGGAGTTCCTCAAGGAGACCTTCGGTTCACGGGCCACGATCTATCCCGTCGGAGGGCACTGCGGGAACATCATGTACAAGGAAAACATCGAGCACATGCTCGCGTTCTTCGGAGCGGGCCAGTGACGCGGCGCCCGCGGACTCTCGCGCTCGTGGCTGCTCTCGTCCTTGTGTGGACATCGTCCGCATTAGCCGATGACAGCGACCCAAATCCACTCCGTCGCCTCACGTTCGAGGAGGCGCAGGAGACAGAAGGCATCTTCGACGCATACGACCCCATGGAGGGCATGAATCGGCGCACTTACGTCTTCAACGCTCGGTTCGACCAGTACCTGTACCTACCGGCAGTGCGGGGGTGGGAGTTCGTGATCCCAAAGCTTGCCCGGACGGGCGTCTGGAACCTGGTCAAGACCCTTCGCGATGCCACGACGTTCGCGAACTCCGTGCTTCAACTCAAACCGAGGCGAGCGGCCTCTACACTTGGTCGGATCGGCGTCAACCTGACGGCCGGGGTGCTCGGTCTCTGGGATGCCGCCACGCACTTCGGGATGCCCCGCTACATCGAGGATTTCGGCCAGACACTCGGCCGCTACCGCGTACCCGCCGGGGCCTACTTCGTCGTTCCCGTGCTCGGGCCCTCCTCGGCCCGTGATTTCCCAGGAGACCTGATCGACCGGATTCCGTTCCTACTCCTCAGGTTCCCGCCGGGTTGGGCTGTGCCCATCGAGGCGCTGAGCACCCGAGAGAACACCGCATTCCGGTACGGAGACCTCGGACCGCCCTTCGAGTACGACGTGGTCCGTACTCTCTTCCTGGCGCAGCGCGAGATCCTCGTCGCGGACTAGTCTAGTCGGTGCCTCGCTCACTCGACGAGCTCGATCTCGCTGGGGCGCCAGGTCTTGTCGATCCAGGGCTTGAGCGGACCCTACATGCGCAGCATGCTGAACCAGCTCTTTCCCGCCACACCCGGCCATGCGTTTTGCTCACCTGATCGGGTCGATTCCCCCTGGTCAGGATTTGGGAGCACCGATGACGATCTAACGCTCCGAACTCCCTGGCGGAGAGAGGGGGATTCGAACCCCCGGAGGGCTTACGCCCTCAACGGTTTTCGAGACCGCCCCGTTCGACCGCTCCGGCATCTCTCCGTCGCGGACGTTAGCACAAGCGTCGGATCTGCTGCGACAGCACTGCGAGGGGTGCGAGACCCCCGCGTTCGCGGGCTTCGATCTCATGGACGGTGCGCTCGATCTGGCATAGGGCGCCTGCGTGTGACTCTGTGAAGGCCTCCAGCTCATCGCTCTCGCTGTCGTCTCCGAGCACGGCCTTGGTCAGCGTGAGCTGAGCTTCGAGCATCTCGATGTGCAGCGCCTCGGACGCAATGCGATCCCAGCCGTCCCCTCGGTCCATGTCGCGCAGCCGGTTGAGCAGCCAGCTGATGCGCGTGAGCGCTCCGATCGAGGCGTGGAGCTCCACCGTAGGTGCGAGAGACAGCTTGCGATCCGCGGCCAGCACGATCGCGCCGAGCGAGCGCGCAACATCCGGAAGTTGGTCGATCGCGCACGCCAGTCCCGGCTCGAGGCGCGCCTCGAGAGCCGCATCGCCCAAAGTCTGAGGGCCCACTTCCTTGGTCTCCGTCGCCTGGCCCTTCAGGCCCCTGAGCGCCTTCAACCGCTCACTCCACTCCGCAAACTCTTCGCGATCGGGCCAACGACCCCGTGCCAACGCGAGATGGGCGCAGGTCCCCTCCCGAACCGCCTCCTCGATGCGCAGCATCGCCTGCAGTCGCAATGCCTCAGGCACGGATTGAGCCTCGAGCGCGGACCGAAGCTGGTCCGCCTCCAGCAGCTGGTCGACGATGTAGGAAGCCAGCAGGATCTGACCCACGCTCGAGCCCGCCGCGCGCACCAGCTCCGGCACGAGTGTGATACCGGCGCGGTCGATGACCCAGTTGGTCAGGCAGGTGGCCGTGATCTCCGGCCGCAGTCGGTGTGCTTCGACGTCTGCGCCACACACCCCGCGCAGGCTCGCGGGGAAGTATCCGACGAAAAGAGCCTGCAGAGAGACGTGGTCGAGCAGCTCCGAGCCCTCCAGCTCACGCTCGGAGAGCAGCTTCGTATAGCCCAAGAGGATCGCCAGCTCGGGACGCGTGTAGCCGGTCGGAGCGCCGGGCAGGCTGCTCCGCGCGCGCAGCTCCTCCCGCTCGGGCAGGAACTCGAGAGCCGGATCCAGTCCCGCGTACTCCTCCAGGAACTCGGCCACCAGAGCCATGCGCTCCGGATCCCGTCGACTGCGCAAGAGGTCCATCGATAGACAGCGCGCCTGAGCCGTGTTGTGCGCGAGCACCGCCGCGCCCGCCTCCCCGACACAAGCCCGCAGAGCGGCGTTGCGCTCGTCGCGCGACATCTGGCCACTCTTGCAACGCGGCGCAAGCAGGATCTTGAAGTTCACCTCATGGTCAGAGAGATCGACGCCCCCCGAGTTGTCGATGGCATCCGTGTTGATCCGCCCGCCGCCAAGCGCATACTCCACGCGGGCGAGCTGAGTCAGCCCAAGATTGCCCCCTTCACCAATAACCCGCGCTCGCAGCTCGCTAGCATCGATTCGTACGGACGCGTTGGATCGGTCTCCCACATCGGCATCGGATTCACTCGTGGCTTTCACGTAGGTCCCAATGCCACCGTTCCAGAGCAGATCTACGCGCATCCGTAGGATGGCTCGAACCAGCTCCTCTCCGCTCAGCACCCCCTGATCTACAGCGAGCATCTCTTTGACTTCGGGCGTGAGCGGTATGGCTCGGGCCGCGCGATCGAAGATGCCTCCGCCCGCACTTACTTTTTCTGCGTCGTACTCCCGCCAACTGGATCCCGGTAGCTTGAACAGGCGTTCGCGTTCCGGCCATGCGACCTCGGGATCGGGATCGGGATCGAGGAAAATGTGCAGGTGGTTGAAAGCGGCCAGCAGCTTGGCCCTGCGAGCGAGCAAGAGTCCGTTCCCGAACACATCACCCGACATGTCGCCGATCCCGACGATGCTGAAGCTCTCGCTCTCGATGTCGAGGTCGAGCTCCAGGAAGTGCCGCTTGACACAGACCCACGCGCCGCGTGCGGTGATGCCCTCGCGCTTGTGGTCGTAGCCGTCACTACCGCCGCTCGCGAAGGCATCGCCCAGCCAGAACCCCGCCTCTTCTGCGATTCGATTCGCCACATCAGAAAGATGCGCGGTGCCCTTATCGGCGGCCACCACCAGATACGGATCATCGCCGTCGTGACAAACTACCCCCTCCGGCGGCACGACCCCGCCCGCCGTGATGTTGTCGGTCATCCCTAGCAACGTCTTCATGAAGCGGGCGTACTGACGATCGGCCTCCTTGCGCGCGGCCACCGCATCGCTGAAACGTCGCTTCAGAACGAAACCTCCCTTCGCCCCGGCGGGAACAATCAGACCGTTCTTCGTCATCTGAGTCTTCATCAAACCCAGGATCTCGGCGCGAAGGTCCTGCAGACGGTCGCTCCAGCGGATTCCTCCCCGGGAAACAAGTCCCCCACGCAGATGGACCGCGTCCATCTCGGCGGAGTGCATGAAGATCTCCGCATGCGGCCTGGGCTCAGGCATGCCCTTGATCTGCTTGGAATTGAGCTTAAAGGCCAGCGCCTCGAGCCTATCCGGCTGAATCGCAAAGAAGTTCGTGCGGACGCTGCTGCGGATCAGGTTCGCCACCAGGTCAAAGATCCGATCCTCATCGGAGGTGCCTATGTGCTCGCGCTCGCACGTCAATCCGGCCAGCGCGTTCTCCTCAGCCAAAATGCGATCCTGCGCGATACTCGGATCGAAGCGAGCTCGGAACAGCGAAATCAGAGCACGCGTTGCCATCGGATACTTCAGAAGCACACGGGCAGCGAAGCGACCTTCCGGGGCGCCGCCGAGCTGTCTGGCGTAGGCCAGGTAGGCTCGAACGAGCTCTACCTCATGCCAGGTAAGGCCCGCGCCGAGGATGAGTCGATTCAGGGAGTCGTTCTCCACCCGGTGACAGAGCGTTACGCGCAGGCCCTCGAGCACCCGTTGCTGCAGATCACCCGACGCTAGTGGATCCGCCGGCAGCGGCTCCATTCTGAAAGTCACGATCCAGAGCGGCTCCTCTGGGTCGCAGCCCGCCTGCGTCAACGTGGCGTCAATCACGCGCAGGCCGAAGTTGTCGAGTACGGGTAGAAGATCGGTCAGGTACGGGCGTTCGCTCTGGTAGATCTTGATCCGGCTTTCGCTGGCGGCTTCGGCATCGGTCTGGAGACCGACCTCTACCTGCGATCCGCTGCCGCGCAGCTGCTCCAGCTTGTCGACGTCCGTCACGGCGTCGTGCGGCGCGGTGACAACTCGATACTCCTGGGGGAAGGCCTTTCCGTACTCATTGGCAAGCTGATACGCGCGCTCCGCGGGGTGACGCTTGAGCAGCGCCATCTCAAAGCGATTTTCCCAGCCGGTCGCGCGGTCCTTGATGTCGCTTTCCAGGTCGGCGAGCTGATCGAGATCGACATCATCGCCGCTGGAACAGAAGAAGTGGATGAGCGCGATCTCGTCATCGAGAAACGAGGTGCGGTTGTCGACGTAGCTAACGGCGTACCGATCCGTCAGCAGCTTCCGCAGATCGCGCCGAAGATCCTCGTCGTAGAGCGGACGCGGCAAGATCACCGAGACGAAGAAAGAGCGATTGAGCGGATCGGGGACCACATAGACCTCGACCCGCGGGTTCTCGAGCGCCAGAACGATGCGTTGAACGGCGCGAGTCACATCTTCGAGGTCGAAGGGGAAGAGGAACTCAATGGGCAGAGAGTCGAACGCCTCTATCGCGGCCTTGTACGAATGAGAGCCCGGCGCAGCTCCTAACGACTGGAGGACGCGCTCGCGTCTTCGGCTCAGAATCGGGATCTCCGACCCGCGTGCGCGGATAGCCTTGTGCGTGAGTAGGCCGATGAATCTTCCAAACCCCGTGACTCGAGCTGCTTCGTCCAGGACCTTGATGCTGACGCAATCGAGCCGGCCCCTGCGGTGGATGGTCGATTCAGAACGCGACTTGTCGAAGAAAATCAGGCGCTCATCGGCCAGCCGGGAGCGGATTTCTGCCGGGATCAGCTCTCCACTGAGTGGTTCGGCGGGACGCGATGGGTCTACTTCACGTAGCAGGCCCAGCCCGCTCGATCGATCCAGCTCGATACGCCAGCTGTCGCTTGTGCGAGAGACGTGGTCGTAGTGGTATCCAAGAAAGACGAAGTTGTCGTCCGCCAACCAGTCGAGAAAGCTGGAAAGCTCACGCGCTCGCTCCAGGCCACCTCGAATCTGGCGCGCACAGAACTCGATCTCGGCCGTGTGCTTGCGGAGTGCCTTCACCATGCGACCGTGGTCCGCCACCACGTTGCCGAGCCGCGTGAAAACGTCTTGCAGCTCGCTCTCGACACTCGCGCGGCGGACCTTGTCGCTGATGAGCGGAACTTCCAGGTATAGATACGACTCACGACCGTCGACTGCCGATTTCCCGATTCGGGCGATGCTGCCGTCGAAGTTCCGCTCGATCGACACCACAGGGTGCAGGAGCAGGATCCGGCGCAGGCCCAAACGGCGAATCGTGATCAGGAACGTGTCGACCAGAAAGGGCTGATCTGCAACCAGCAGCTCCAAGACGGTGCGTCCCGCTCGGCACCCCCCGGGGTTCGAGACACGGACCTTGATCTCGCCCGGCTGGAACGACTCGAAAAGCGAGAGAGCGTACAGCGCCAGTTCGCGCCGCGCAGCCTCGCCGTGCTTGCGCAGCTCGCGCGGATCCAGCCCCGCCGCGAGTGCCTCGAGCAGATACCCGAGGAGATCCTCCTGCCCGATCTCCTCTTCGCCCTCGCTGCCTGCTTCGTCCCGGGTAGTCATCCGAGATCTTCCTTCGGATAATTACCCCTCCATTTCCGGTTATCGGTCCTCCGAAACAGAAGATGACCTCAGGGACTCCATCCTATGCACGTGGCGGTCTTCCGTGTCCTTTGCCGTCAACCGCGGTGGACCGTGGTGCGTGATAGTCTAGGGCCATGTCGCTGCGGATAGCGCTTTTCGGACAGGCGGACTTCGGGAAGGCGTGTCTTGAGCGTCTGATTGCCGACGGGCACAAGATCGCCGCCGTCTTCGCGCCGCCCGAGAGCGCCCGACCCGACGCGCTCGCGACCCACGCCGCGTCGCTCGGCCTGCCCCTCACCCGGCGCCGCTACTTTCAGAAGAAGGACGGAACAGCCATTCCCGCGGCCCTGCAGGACTATCGCCGGCTGGACGCCGATTTGAACGTGCTCGCGTCCTTCACCGCGTTCATTCCGCCCGCGATCGCCCACGCCCCGAAGCACAAGAGCATCATCTTCCACCCGTCCCTCCTGCCCCGCTTTCGCGGGGGCGCCGCGCTGCAGTGGCAGATCATTCTGGGAGAGCGGGAATCTGGAGTGTCCGTCTTCGTGCCGGACGAGGGCGTCGACGCCGGTCCCATCGTGGCGCAGAAGGGCGGCGTAGAGATCGGACCCGAGGACACCACGGCGAGTCTCTTCTTCAAGAAGCTCTCGCCCTTGGGGGTCGAGGCCATCATCGAGGCGGTGAAGCAGATCGATGCGGGAACGGCCAGGCTCACGCGTCAGGACGAGTCGCAGGCGACCTTCCAGGGACTCGTGGACGATGCGATCGCCGCCGCTGACCTCGCGCGTCCGGCCGTGGAAGTCGATCGGCTGGTGCGCGGCTGTGACCCGCAGCCCGGCGCCTTCCTGCGTCTCCATGGAGAGCCCGTTAGACTCTACGACGCCCGGCTCGAGCCCGGAGACGCGGGTAGGGCAGGCAGCGTGATCTCGATCGACGACACAGGCATGCGGCTCGCGCTCCGGGGGGGGATCCTGCGGGTGGGGCGCGTGCGCGGAGAAAGTGGCAAGGAGGCGGCCCAGGAGTTCTGCCAGCGTCGGGGACTGCACCCGGGTGATCGCCTGGAGAGCGGTTGAGCCTGGACGCGTTGCGCCCAGCGCTCGCGGCCGCGGGCCTGAATCTGACCGGCACCCTTCCGCTCGAGGAGTACGATCGTCTCGTCCCGGCACCCTGGCGCGCCGAGCGAATCCACCCGGGCTCTAGGGGCGTACTCATCGTCGGCAATGGTGGGCGTGCACTCTGGCCGCTCTTCAAGGCCTCACCCGAGGCACACCTGCGCAGAAATCCACTCGATCGCTACACAAGGCGCGTGATGCAAGAGGCGGCGCAGCGCGCGACGCCGCCCGCGCGCGTGGCTCTCTACACCGACAAGCGGGAAGACGGCTACCTGCCGCTCGTTTCCCTGGCGCAGCGCGCGGGCTTCGGCTCACCGGGGCGGGTCGGCGTGCTCCTGCACCCCACCTACGGACCCTGGATCTCGATCCGAGGGGCAATCTTCCTCGGCGAGACGCTGCCGTTCCAGGAGCCGGAGGCGTTCGACCCCTGTACCGGCTGCCCCGCGCCCTGCGCTACGGCCTGTCACGGCCAGGTGGTGGGCCCGGACGGTCTGGACCCGCGCGGCTGCTTTCGTACGAAGATCCTGAAGCGCGCCTGCCGTACGGCCTGTGACGCGCGCAGCGCCTGCGTGGTCGGCCCTGAGCATGCCTTCTCGCGCGAGCAGATCGCCCATCACTCGCGCATTCGCTGGCGTCCAGCCAGCGTCCGTCACAGCATCGACGTGCTGCTGCGACCCTAGCCCGGATATCTCACCAGGTGACCTACTGCGGCCGCCAATTGCACGCCATCTCGACCCGTGCTCGGCCTCGGCTCCTCAACGTATTGTCCAATACGTTTCCGGTGCCTCGGCCTGCGCGCGGCCCGATCTGACGCACACTTGGCGCCCTCGCTACGGCAACCTGGTGAGAAATCCAGGCTAGGCTTCGTACTCGAGCGATGAACCAGCTGCTTCGGATCGCCTACCTGTTTCTACCTCTGCTCGCGGGCTTGATCGTTCACGGGCTCTGCATCAAATACAGCTGGCTCGCGTTCAGCGCGCGTCCGCTGGATCACGAAAAGCGGCTGCGTGGCGTGCGGCTCTTCGGCGCGAACAAGACCTGGCGTGGCATCCTCGCCGTGGCTGCGGGTAGCGCCGGCTTCCTGTGCCTGCAGACCGAGGTGCTGCACGGAATCCCCGGGGCCCGGAGCCTGGAGCTCTTTGACTACGCGAGCGTGAACGGGGTGCTGCTTGGCTTTACCCTTGGAGCGGCCTCGATGCTAGCCGAGCTCCCGAACAGCTTGCTCAAGCGCCAGCTCGGCGTGGCGCCAGGCTCAGCGGTGCGGGGTCGCTGGGCCGTGCTCTTCTACGTGCTCGATCAGGTCGACATGTTGCTCGGCGCGTGGCTGGTGCTGGCCTTCGTCATGCCCGTCACCCTGCAGGGTATCGCGCTCTCGGTCTGTTTTCTCTTCGTCGTGCACCAGCTGTTCTCTGTATTCGGCTACCTCTTCGGCATGCGCGCCACGCCGCGCTAGTGTTCTGTTCCGGGAGTTCCGACGCAGTTCTCGCGGCCGAGGCGCCGCGCTCGCAAGGCGCGCGAGCGAGGCGAATCCATAGCTTCGGCGAGCGAGTGCAACGCCGCGAGCGTGGCTGCAGCGGCCGCCGAGAATGCGAGCGAACTTCCGGATCAGAACACTCGGCGCGCTCAGAAGACGGGTATGCCCTGCGTGTGCACGAGCTCGGTATATGCGGCGCCGAGCTTGGAGGTCACGGGTCCTGGAACCTGGTCTCCGATCCGCTGCCCGTCAAGCGAGCGCACGGGCTGGATTCCGACACCGGACCCGGTCAGGAAGACCTCTTCGGCGGAGAGCAGATCGTAGCGGGCCAGGGTCTGCTCGAGTGTGGGCATTTCATGCTCAGCTGCCAGAACGAGCACGCTCTCGCGCGTGATCCCCTCGAGCGCTCCGTCGCTCGGCAGAGGCGTTCGCAGCACCCCGCCGCGCACGCAGAACACGTTGGCCACGGCGGCCTCGGCCACGGCTCCGGCTGCGTTCAAAATCAGCGCCTCGTCCGCACCGCGCTGCCGGGCCTCGAGCTTCGCCATCACACTGTTCAGGTAGTTCAGGCTCTTCACCCGCGGATCCAGCGCATCTGGCGCAGGCCGGCGTACGCTCACCGTGACCAGATCGAGCCCGGCGCTCGCTTTCGCGACGTCGTAGATCTCGAGCTGATCCACGATGCAGATCGTGCGAGTCGGACCGCAACGCGTCGGATCGATGCCGAGCGGGCCGTCGCCGCGGGTCAGGATCAGACGCACGTAGGCGTTCTGCGCTCCGAAGGCGCGCACGCTGTCGAGCACGATCTGGTCCAGTGCCGGCGCGCCAGCCGGCAGCTCGAGTCCCAGGGCCCGTGCCGACCGCTGCAGGCGAGCGAGGTGCGCATCCAGCCGCACGACGCGCCCGGCGTAGACGCGGATGCCCTCGAAGACCCCGTCGCCGTAGAGCAGTCCGTGGTCGGTGACGGGCAGCCGCGCCTCTTGACCCTCCACGATCCGACCGTCGATCCAGACCTTCATGCCACTCTCCCCTCCAGCCGCTCCGCGATCGCGCGTCCGGCCGCCAGGATCTCCTGTACGAAGCGCCCGTGCTCCCGGGGGGGCAGACGCGAGCTCGCCCCCGCCACGGCCACGGCCGCGACCAGGCGTCCAGCCTGCAGCACGGGTGCAGCCAGCCCCGTCAGACCCAAAATCCATTCATCGAGATTGGACGCCCAGCCCTGGCTTCGGACGCGCGCGAGCTCCCGGTCAAGTGCAGGTCCCGGCAGGCAAGTCAGGGGCGTGAACGCATGTATGGGCCCTTCGGGCAAGGAGACCGCGTCGGGAGCCAGCGCCAGATAGAGCTTGCCGATCGCGGTGGCATAGACGGGGAGCTCTGTGCCCACGCGCGGGGCCGCGCGTAGAAAGCCGCTGCCCTCCTCCTTGTCCAGCACGAGGATGCGTCCGCTGCGCAGGGCGGCCAGAAAGATGGTCTCCCCACGCGCCCGAGCCTGCTCCTCCAGCACGGGCCGGGCGGCCACCACCACCGGATCACGCTCGAGCAGGCCGGAGGCAAGTGTGACCAGGGCCATCCCGGGCTGGTAGCGACCCCGGGGGTCCCGGTCGACCAGGCCACGGCGGCCCAAGGCCGCCAGCAGGCGGTAAGTGGTGGACTTGGGCAAGCTCAAACTGCGCCCGATCTGCGTCACGCCGAGCGGCGCTTGCGACTCATGCAGGCAATAGAGGATATCCAGTGCCTTTTCGACCGTGCCGCCTGAGGGCATTTGTTCCATTATTCGGGATCTTATTCTATTATCTGGAACAATCCTACTGAGAGCACGGCTTCCACGCAAGCCCAGTGCAGCCCGCTGGCAGAGCAAGCCAGTGCTCTGTTCCGGGAGTTCCGAGCCGGTTCTCGCGACCGAGGCGCCGCGCTCGCAAGGCGCGCGAGCAAGGCGCATCCCTAGCCTGGAGATCTCACCCGGTGGCCTACTGCGGCCACCAAGCGTGCAAGCGAACTTCCGGAGCGGGAGCCTAGGGGCGGGCGAGGCCCTGGTAGGTTGCCGTGAAGATGCGGGGGCCCTGCTCGAGCACGAAACGCTTAATCTCGGGCAGCACGAACCCCGCCCTGCGCAGCAAATCGTCGATGGGCCGATCGAGATTGCAGCCGCAGGTCACGCGCCGGTGGAGCGGGCTCAGCCGGCGCTGCCAGCGAGCAACCCCCGGATCCTCGCTCAGACCGTGCTCGATGAAGAGCAGCTGCCCATCGGGACGCAGGACCCGGCGCATTTCCTGCAAAGCCGGCAGCGGCTGCGCAATTGAGCACAGGGTCCAGGTCATCGTGACGCAGTCGAAGCGGCCATCCTCGAACGGCAGCCCGCCCTCCGCGGACAGCGTGAAGCGCTCGACCGGGAAGGGCGCTCGCGCGATCCGGCCTTCCACGCGTGCAGGTAGCGCATCCAGCGGATCCAGGGCCACCAGCTTGCGCACGCTGCTCGGGTAGTGGGGGAGATTGAGACCCGTCCCGAAGCCGATCTCGAGCACCTCGCCATGTGCACGCGCAAGCGTTCCCGGACGCAACTCATCCATCTGGTGCATGGCCCAGTCCATCACGCGCGGAAAGATGTGCTTTCTGTAGATCCCCACTCACACCAGATGATACTACCGCCAGAGGAGTGCGAGAAAGCTCGAAGAGGACTAGCTTGGCCGCGGGGTGAGAAGAGCATGAACGGGATCTTCATCGCGCTCATACTGGGCGCGGTCCTGACCGCCGCGTTCAGCGGAACGATGCCGGAGGTCTCTCAGGCGGGAATCGAATCCGCAAAGCAGGCAGTCCAGATCGCCATCGGGCTGCTCGGCATGATGGCGCTCTGGCTCGGCTTCATGCGGGTGTTGCAGGACTCGGGCGTGATGCACTCGATCGCGCGGGGCCTGGCGCCGATCATGCGTCGCCTCTTCCCCGACGTTCCCGTGGAGCACCCGGCGATGGGCGCCATGATCATGAACATGGCGGCTAACATCCTCGGTCTCGGCAACGCCGCCACGCCCTTCGGTCTCAAAGCCATGCAGGAGCTCGACAAGCTCAACCCCCACAAAGGGGTCGCGACCAACTCCATGGTCCTCTTTCTCGCGATCAATACCTCGGGCGTGGCCGTGCTTCCACTGGGGGTGGTCGCGATTCGCGCGAGCCTGGGTGCGGAGAACACGGCGGGCATCATCGTACCGACTATTCTCGCCACAATCTGCTCCACCGTGGTGGGCGTACTCATCGCCAAGTCATTGCAGGGACGGGCGCGCTTTGCGCCGGAGCGCCACGCAGCAGCGATGGAGCCCGAAACTTCGGAGGCATCCTCCTCACTGGCCGATGGCATACCGAAGACGGAGAGCGTCGCCGCTCAGGCTCAGCCAGCGTCGAAGGCGGGGCTGCTGGCTCTAGGAATCTTTTTTGTGGTGCTGATGATCGGCCTGACGCTTCAGACGGGTCGTGATCCCGCCACAGGCTGGGACCAGGCGCGAAGCATCCTCTCCTCCTGGCTCCTGCCGACGTTGATGGCTTTCATCGTGCTCTTCGGGCTCGCCCATCGGGTCAAGGTCTACGAGTCCCTGGTCCAGGGCGCGAAGGAAGGCTTCAGCATCTTTATCATGATCATTCCCTTCCTGGTCGCGATTTTGGTCGCGGTGGGGATGATCCGAGCCTCGGGGGCGCTGGACTGGCTGATCGCCCGGCTGCAGCCGGTCACGAGTCTGGTGGGCTTCCCCGCGGAGGCCCTGCAAATGGCGCTGGTGCGGCCGCTCTCGGGCAGTGGCGCGATGGGGGTGATGACGGAGACCATGATCCAGTACGGCCCGGACTCGTTCCCGGGCTTTCTGGTCTCGGTCATGAACGGCAGCACCGAGACCACGTTCTACGTGCTGGCGCTCTACATGGGGAGCATCCATGTGCGCGCAACGCGGCACGCGCTGGCCGCGTGTCTCGCGGCAGATGTGACGGGAGTGGCGGCCGCCCTCGTCTGGAGTCGCCTCTTTTACTAACACCTGCCATGCCTTACGCGCCACCCATGCGGGTGAGCCTGGAAGGCTCGAGCGCGAAGCGCTAGAGAATGCCTATGCACCATAGGTATCTGACGCTCTCGAGCCTGGCGGCTCTGTGTGTGGTGCCGCTCGCTGCGTCCGCGGACTACATCCGGGACGAGGTCCGCGTGAATATGCGCACGGGCCCGAGCTCGGAGCACCGTATCCTGCGCGTTCTCGTTTCGGGAAGTCAGGTCGCGCGTCTCGGGCAGGAGGATGGCTGGGTCCTGATTCGTACGCCCGACGGCAAAGAAGGCTGGGTACCGACGCCTTACGTGACCAGACAAGCGCCGCCCAGCGTCATCCTGCCCAAGGCGCAGGCGGAGCTAACAGAGGCTCGTGCCCAAATCGAGAAGCTCAGCAACCAGGTGACGCACCAGGCCTCAGATGTGCGGGAGCTGTCGCAGCTGCGCGCGCGGAACCGCCTGCTGGAGGACGAGAACCGCACGCTCGTGCGCTCGGACAACTGGAAGAAGTGGTTCACGGGCGCCGCGATCGCAGGACTTTTCCTGGCGGTCGGGGCCATGTGGCCACGCGGGAGCGCCGCGCAGCGCACTCGCCGCATCAAGCTCTGAACAGTCCCTTGGGCTACCGGCGATGGAGAGCGTTCCTGGGGCGGATCGAGCGCGTGCTGGAGCTGGCCGAGCAACGTCTTCGAGCTGAGGCAACGGAGAGGACGCAAGCCGGAGACGACAGCGCCTGGGCCTTCCGCTGGCATGCTGGACGCATCGATCCGATCGAGCACCCCGACCTCTATCCGCTCGAGGGCTTGATCGGTGTGGAGAGTTCCGTCGCACGGCTGCGGACCAACCTGGCCGCCTTCGTGGCCGGTGCGCCCGCGCTCGATAGCTTGCTCTACGGCGAGCGCGGTACCGGGAAGTCGTCCGCGGTGCGGGGGCTGCTGCGCGAGTTCGGGCCGTCGGGCCTACGACTGGTGGAGGTGCGTCGAAACGATCTGCGCGACCTGCCAACGATCCATCGTGCGCTGCGGGATCGCCCGGGGCGCTTCGCGCTCTTCTGTGACGACCTCGCTTTCGAGGAGGTCGACGCGACCTACATCGAGTTCAAGGCCGTGCTCGACGGCGGGCTCGAGGCCCGACCCGCGAACGTGCTGATTCTAGCCACCTCGAACCGCCGTCACCTCATTCCGGAGCGGATGTGGGAGAATCTGGAAGCAACGCACGGTCCTGGAGGCGAGCTTCACCCGGGCGAAACCAGCGATGAGAAAATCTCCCTCTCCGACCGTTTCGGGCTGTTATTGCCGTTCCTGGGCTTCGATCAGGTGACCTACCTGCGAATCATCGAGTACCACGCGCAAGAGATCGGACTTCTGGGAAAGCTCTCGCGCGAAGAGCTGGAGGCGCGGGCGTTGCGCTTTGCGCTCGACCGAGGCAGCCGCAGCGGGCGGACGGCGCGGCACGCCTGCATTGCGATCCTGCAGGGGCTGGAGGGCGGGAGGCCATGAGCTCCACCCGCACGGTCGCCACACTCCTGGTCCAGTGCCCCGATCGCAAAGGTCTGATCGCGACCCTGGCGCAGCTCCTGTACAACCACGGCGCGAACATTCTGCAGGCCCAGCAGCATACGGAGTCGAGCGAGCAGATGTTCTTCCAACGCATCCGCTTCGATATGGCGGAGCTCGATATCTCGCGACAGGCTCTCCAGGATCTGCTGAGCATCGAATGTGAGCGTTACAAGATGCGCTGGCGGATCAGCTATAGCGATCGGCCGAAGCGCCTGGCGATCTTCGTCTCGAAGTTCGAGCACTGTCTACACGACCTCCTCCTGCGCCACCGTCTGGGAGAGTTCGACTGCGAGCTCTCGATGGTGATCTCGAACCATCCCGATCTCGAGCCGGTCGCGAGCCAGTTCGGCGTCCCCTTCCACGTCTTCCCCATCACATCGGAGACGAAGGCCGAGCAGGAGAAGAAGGAGATCTCATTCCTCGAGCAGGAGAAGGTCGACCTCATCGTGCTGGCGCGTTACATGCAGATCCTGAGCGATCGGTTCCTCTCGCGCTTTCCAGAGCGCATCATCAACATCCATCACAGCTTCCTTCCCGCCTTCAGCGGCGCTCGTCCCTATCACCAGGCGCACGAACAGGGCGTCAAGCTCATCGGGGCCACGGCGCACTACGCCACATCGGAGCTGGACGAGGGCCCGATCATCGCGCAGGATGTCGTGGCCTGCAGCCATCGCGATACGGTGCAAGACCTGGTGCGGAAGGGACGTGATGTGGAGCGTATGGTGCTCGCGCGCGCGGTGAGCTGGCACGTTGACGATCGCGTGCTCGTATACGGCCGCCGCACGATCGCTTTCTGAGACGCGCCGGGTGCCCGCCATCAAGAGCAAGCCCGCGCTGCTCGGAGGCCCCAAGACGGTCACGCGAGCATTCCCGGTTTGGCCGCGGGTCGACGACGAGGTCGTACGCGAGGTCACACGCGTTATGACCTCCGAGCCGCTCTGCCCCGTCGGAAATACGGGAATCCAGGGAGAGTTCGAGCGCAGCTTCGCCTCGTTTCATGGGCGCCGCTTCGGCCTCGCGACCAGCAGCGGAACCGCGGCCCTGATGCTCTCGGTCCACGGCGCGGGCGTGGAGCCCGGTGACGAGGTCATCGTCTCCCCCTTCACCTGGGGCGCTTCCATCTCGTGCGTGCTGCAATGCGCGGCTATCCCCGTCTTCGCAGACATCGATCGCGTGACGCTCGCGCTGGATCCGGAGTCGGTGCGAGCGCGCATCACGCCACGCACGCGCGCCATCGTGTTGGTGCATCTCTTCGGCTACCCCGCGGAGATGGAGGGCTTGCTCGCTGTGGCAGACGAGCACGGCCTGGCCGTGATCGAGGACTGCGCCCAGGCGGCCGGGGGCCTCTACAAGGGTCGCCGGCTGGGGTCGCTGGGGCAGTTCGGCGCTTTCAGTCTTCAGGCCAGCAAGAACCTGACGGGCGGAGAGGGGGGCATCCTCATCTGCGACGATCGGCGGGCCTACGAGCGCGCGATGAGCCTGGGAACCCACCCGCTGCGGCTCGAGGCCGAGCTCGAGCTCGATGAGTTTCGCCAGAGGATCGACTCGCTGGCGTACAGCTTTCGCATGCATACCGCCTGTGCGGCCATGGCGAACACCCAGCTCAAGTATCTCGACGACTGGACCCAGGCGCGCAACCGGAACGCGCGCCGATTCTACGACGCGGTACGGGAGCTGCCCTTCCTGCAGGTCCAGGAGCCGCCAGGCGAGGCCAGCGGCTCGCGCCACGCCTACTACCGCGTGCCCTTCCTGTACGTTCCCGATGTGCTGCCCATCGACCGCGACCTCTTCAGCGCCGCGCTGCGGGCAGAGGGGGTACCGGCGCAGGCCTACGTTCGGGTGCCCTTCTACCTGAGGCCGCGTTTCCGGCAGCGCGACTGGCTCGGCCGCGGCTTCCCCTGGTCCCTGGGGGAGCCACCGCCGCAGTACAAGGTAGGCGACTGTCCCGTGGCCGAGGCGCTATGCGCGCAAGAACTGGAGCTCGAGGGAAGCCTTCACGAGGACGTACCGGAGCTGATTGAGCAGATCGCGGACGCGATCGCCAAGGTCGGCGAAAGCGCACAGGACATCGCAGCAGCCTCTCAGCGGGGAGGTCTCGTTCTGACCTAGAACCCCATGTCCATACCGCCACCCATGCCGCCCATGCCACCCATGCCACCCATGTCGGGAGCGCCACCCCCCCCGCCCCCGGCGCCCCCCCCCTTGACGGGCTCGGGCTTCTCGGTGACAGCGATCTCGGTCGTGAGCAGCAGACCGGCCACGCTCGCCGCGTTCTGCAGCGCGATGCGCACGACCTTGGCGGGATCGATCACCCCGATCTTGACCAGGTCGCAGTACTCCTCGGTCACCGCATCGAGGCCGAAGTCACCGGTCTTTTCGCGCACGCGGCTCAGGACCACCGCGCCCTCGAGCCCGGCGTTCTCGGCGATCTGCTGCAGCGGCCAGGACAGCGCCTGGCGCACGATGTCCGCGCCCACGGCCTCGTCACCCTCTAGCTTGAGATCGTCGAGCACCTTCTCGGCGCGGATCAAGGCGACACCGCCGCCAACCACGATGCCCTCCTCGACCGCCGCGCGGGTCGCGTTCAGCGCGTCCTCGACGCGCGCCTTCTTCTCCTTGAGCTCGGCCTCCGTTGCCGCGCCGACCTTGATCACCGCCACACCGCCGGCCAGCTTGGCCAGCCGCTCCTGCAGCTTCTCGCGGTCGTAGTCCGAAGTGGTCTCCTCAATCTGCTTGCGCATCTGGCTACAGCGGCCCTCGATATCGGACTTATTGCCTGCACCGTCGATGATGGTGGTGTTGTCGCGGTCGATCACCACCCGCTTGGCCCGGCCCAGATCCTGGAGCGTGACCGACTCGAGCTTGATTCCCAGATCCTCACTGATGGACTTCCCACCGGTGAGAATCGCGAGGTCGTCCAGCATGGCCTTGCGGCGGTCGCCGAAGCCCGGCGCCTTCACCGCAACAGTGTGCAGGGTGCCTCGGATCTTGTTCACGACCAGCGTTGCGAGAGCCTCGCCCTCGACGTCCTCGGCGATGATCAGAAGCGGCTTGCCAGAGCGCGCGGTGCCCTCGAGCAGCGGCACCATGTCGCGCATGCTCGAGATCTTCTTCTCGTGGATCAGGATGTACACGTCCTCGAGGACGACCTCCATGCGCTCGGCATCGGTCACGAAGTAGGGCGAGAGGAAGCCACGATCGAACTGCATGCCCTCGACCACGTCGAGTGTGGTCTCGATGCTCTTGGCCTCCTCCACCGTGATGACGCCTTCCTTGCCGACCTTCTCCATCGCCTCGGCGATCATCTCGCCGATCTTGGTGTCGCCGTTGGAGGATACGGTTCCCACCTGCGCGATCTCCTCGCGGCCACGAACTCTGCGAGCGTTCTTTTGCAGCCGCTCGACGATCGCTGCGACCGCCTTCCGGATGCCGCGCTGAAGCTCCATGGGGTTGGCACCCGCAGCCACCAGCTTAAGACCCTGATTGAAGATGCCCTGTGCCAGCACGGTCGCCGTCGTGGTCCCATCGCCGGCCACATCCGAGGTCTTGGAGGCGACCTCCTTGAGCATCTGGACACCAAGGTTCTCGAACTTGTCTTCGACCTCGATGGCCTTGGCCACCGTGACGCCGTCCTTGGTCGACGTGGGTGCACCCCAGCTCTTATCGATCAGCACGTTGCGGCCCCGAGGGCCCATCGTGAGCTTGACAGCGTTGGCCAGAATGTTGACCCCATCCCGAAGCGCTGCGCGCGCATCTTCGTGAAAGCGGATTTCCTTTGCAGCCATGATCCCCTACTCCAAGATCGCGAGGACATCGTCCTCGGAAATGATCAAATAGTCATCGCCCTCGAGCTTTACTTCCGATCCCGAGTACTTCGAGAACAGCACGCGGTCCCCCTTCTTGACCCCCATCGCGATCAGGTTGCCCTTGTCGTCGCGCTTGCCCGGTCCAGCCGCCTCCACGCGGCCCTGCTGGGGCTTCTCCTTGGCCGTATCGGGAATGATGATTCCCCCGCTGGTCTTCTCGTCTTCCTCGAGCCGCTCTACGATTAGCCGGTTATGGAGCGGACGAACCTTGATGGCCATGTGGGCACCCCTCCTGGGCAATTTCCTGCTGGTCGGACGGCCGAACCAATCTCCGCCGCTCCCCGGCAGGGGACGACGCAACCTAAGCTTGCGATTCGTGGTGTCAAGCCCCACTGCGTCGAGCCCGATCTAGAGGCAATGACCTCCGGCAGCGGCCGCCGCCTCCCGAGCGCCCTCGGGCTCGCCCTACTGGTTCTGCTCGTGTCCAGGCTGAGCGGGGCGGCGGAGGTCGAGGTCTACCGACCCCGCCACCGGCCGGCCGCGGAGCTCGCCCCCCTGGCCCAGGGCCTGCTGGGCTCACGCGGGACGGCCGTGGCCGATCCCCACAGCGGGAAGCTCATCCTCAGCGGCTCCGAGACCGCTGTCGCGCAGGCCCTCCGGGCCCTGCGCGAGCTGGATGCGCCGCTCCGCCAGTACCGCATCGAGGCGCGCGCGACCAGCGAGGAGCTGCTCCGCCAACGCGGGTTCGAAATCCACAGCTGGCTCGAGCTCGGCGATCTGCGGATCGGCCGCATCCGCAGCATCGATTCGGGCGGGCGTGTGGTCTTCCGCACGCTGAGCACGGAGGGAGGGGAACTGCTGCTGGTCAACGTCCTGGTGCTGGAGGGCCGCACGGCCGAGATCTGGACCGGGACCGCGCAGCCGGTGTACCTGCGGGTCTTCCGCAAGCGGGACACAGACGAGCAGATCCTCGAGACCACGCCGCTGGTCCCGATCCGCAGCGGCTTCCAGCTGCGACCGAGAAGTCTCAGGGGGGGCTCCGTGGAGCTCGAGGTCGTGGCCGTGATCGAGGAGGAAACTCCCTACGGCAAGCGGGTGGAGGCGTTAGCGGGCACACGCGTCAAGCTGGCGCCCGGCGAGGAGATCGTGGTCGCCGAGATCCGTCGGGAGGGCACGGGCGTCCACGCGATTCCGTTCGCAACACACCAGCAACAGGAGTACGCCAGCGATACGCTGGTCTGGGTGCGCGTCAGCTCAGAAGATTCCGACCCACGACCTTGAGCTGCAGGATGGGTTTGACCCCCTCGAAGATGGGCAGGACCTGCGCGTCCACCACGTAGCGGCTGATGGCGTACTCCTCCGCATAGCCCCAGCCGCCGTGCAGGAGCTGTCCCTCCTGGCTGACGTCGACCGCCACGTCGCAAGCCAGGAGCTTGCACTGCGCGGCATAGGGTGCGGCGGCGCGCTCGTCCTCGTCCATGGCCCTGGCCGCGGCGTAGGTGATGGCGCGTGCCGCAGCCAACTGGATGGTCATCCAGCCCAGCCGGTGCTGCGTGAGCTCGAACTCAATCAGTGCGCGCCCGAACTGGTTGCGGTCGAGCACGTACTCCACCGCCCTCTCCAACGCCGCCTGGGCCACGCCACAGGCCCGAGCGCCCGTCTGGAGCCGCCCCGCCGCAAAGCCGCCCATCTGCAGATAGAAGCCCCGGCCCCGGCCCTGCTCCTCACCCACCAGATTTTCCTTGGGCACGAAGTAGCCCTCGAAGTTGAGCGTGAACGAATGCATGCCGCGGTAGCCGGGGGTGGCGTCCGCCCTGCCGCTAAGCTTGCCCCCTCCGCGCTGAGTGACCTCGAACTCGTGGCCCGGATGCGAGGGCTTCGGCACGATAAAGAGCGAGAGACCACGCGCGCCCAGCGAGGGATCCGGTTCGCTCCGACATAGAACCGCCAGCACGTCCGCGCGGCCGGCGAAAGTACACCAGGCCTTGGGCCCGGTGATGCGATAGCCTTCGACACCGTCCAGTGTGTGAGGTTCCGCTCGGCACTTCACGCTCGCGACGTCACTCCCCACATCAGGCTCGGTCACGCTGATCCCGACCATGACCTCACCGCTCGCGAGCTTGGGAAGCCATTTCTCCTTCTGCGCCCGAGTCCCGCCCGAAAGCAGCGCCTTGCTCAGGATCTCGGGACGCGTGATGAGCGAGCCCGCCGCGGCCAGCGAAACCCGCGAGAGCTCTTCCGTCGTGATCACCATCGGCAAGTTGCCCATCCCGCTGCCACCGTACTCCTCCGGCACCGATAGCCCGAAGTACCCGAGCTCACCCATCTTCTGGATGAACGCTTCGGGCACTAGCTCGTCCGCGCGGTGGATGCGCTCGGCGTGCGGCGCAATCTCGGTCTCGGCGAAGGTCCGGACCGCATCGCGCGTGAGCTCATAGATCTCTTCGAGCGGGCAGTTGTTACGGCCGCGCTGCTCGGAGATCTGCCGACCGATGGAGCAAAGACGCTCGTCCCGCAGTGCTTGGCGCATGAAGCTCCGGACTTCGGGTGCGAGCGCTTCCTCCCCCGCCAGCCCGTGCTCCTCCGCATGTACGTCCAACGCCCGAGAGAACTCGGCGGCCACCTGCCCCGCAAAGACGCCAGCCTGCTCCTGATATTGCGCACCCGTGTTACGCGCGTAGTCGAGCAGATCGCGGGCCGCGCGCAGGCGCGTCGCCAGGTCCGCGATCCGAACTACCACGACCTGCTGTTCATCGATCTCACGTCCGCGTGCGTGAGCGATGATCTTCTGCATGAGCGCGTCCAGCGCATCCAGAGTCTGCTCCGTACCTTTAAGACCGATGGGACTGAGCAAAGCGACCTCCCGGCTCGGCTCGGGCCGTGCCTGCTTCCACGACCAGCCTACCCGGACCGCAAATTTTTCGCACCCCGCAACGATTACCCATCAGCAAGCGGCAACTTCGGACCCAGGTCGCCGCGACGCTCATCACAGGCGACGGCACACCCCTTGCTCCCATAGCGGGCAAGGAGTGGAGAACAGTGCATAAAATGCGCAGTTCGTCCGGGTTTCGTTCGTCCGGGACCGGTACGTCCGGCTTCAGCCTACTGGAGCTGATGGTTGTTGTAGCGATCATCGCGATCGTGAGCGCGATGGTGGCTCCGTCGCTTCAGGCCTACAGCGTGCGCGAGTCGGCACGCTCCAACGCTCAGAACATCGCGGCGCTGCTGGCCGAGGCCCGCTCGCGTGCGATCGATGAGGGCACCAACTACATCGTGCTCTTCACCACGCCCATGGTGCTGAGCAACCCCGTCACCGGCCTCTCCGCCCCCATCGCCCAGGTGGTCCAGGACATCAACAACAACTGGGTGGTGAACGGCGGCATCGATGTCGTGCGCAACGTTTTCGCCGCCCCGGGCACCAAGCCGGCCGTCACGGCCTACGGCGTGGGCGGAGTGCCGCCCTTCAACACCAGCCCGCTCGCCCCCGAGGACATTCCCGGCGGGGGTCTGGCCGATCTCTCCGCGCTCGCCAACGGCACCACCTTTCCCAACTTCGCCGGCTCCCCCGCCATCGGCTTCACCCCGCGCGGCATCCCGGTCAACCTCAATACCACCACCGTCCCGGGATCCGGCGCCGGAGCCTTCTACATCACCGACAACAACAAGACCGTGTACGCCGCGGTGCTCATGCCGCTGGGCGGAGTCCGCGTACGCGTGCTCGATCCCGTGCTCAACAACTGGCTCTAGGAGACCCCGGTGCGTCGACGTGCAGAAAGTCCCGCGAGCCCGCCGCACGGCTTCACCCTGATCGAGGTCATGATCGCCCTCACCATCATGAGCGTGGGCGTGCTCTCGATCGGCCTGGCCCAGCTCTCAGCGCTCAAGCTCTCGACCCTGTCGGGCCGCCTCTCCCAGGCCATGTACCTGGCCGAGGAGCAGATGGAGATCTTCCGCTCCATGCCCTGGGGCCCGACCTTCACCACCGCTGCGGTGAACGTGCCCGATCCACAGGGACTGATCACGCCGGTGCAGGGCGACTCCGCCCAGTTCAACCGCAGCTGGACCATCACGCCCAACGCCCCCCCTCACGGACTCACCGGGCTCACCGTGACCGTGGTCTGGACCAACTCCAACGGCGCACGCCAGACCGTCGCCCTGCAAGGACTGAGAGGACCCTGATGCAGCCGCTCACTTCAAGATCGGGTTTCACCCTGATCGAGCTGATGGTGACCGTGGCGCTGATGGGCCTGGTCGCGATGGGCATGCTCGGCGCGATGGAGGGCCAGAAGGCCGTCTACATCTCCAACGAGCGCACGCTCGAGACCCAGGAAGACGCGCGCCTGGTGCTGGACCTGATCGCCTTTGACGCCCGCATGGCCGGCTTCATGGTGCCCCCGGTGGTCGCCCTCTCCAGCACGGACGGCGGCGCCGCCAATGCCGACCGGCTCTGCGTGAGCGAGTTCGACTACTTCGACCTGCCCGACAGCCTCACCCCCGTCACCAGCATCAACAGCCGGGGGGAGCGCTTCCAGGTTACCAACTCGCAGCAGGTGCAGGCCTTCAACGCCAACAGCGTGACCGTGCAGAGCCTGGACGTCGATGGCAACAGCGACGGCCAGCTGGGCGAGAACCACTTCGGCGTGCCCGGAGACGGCATCATCATCTCCGATGGCCAGCTGACCTTCTGCGGCGCCATCAATGCCATCAACGCCGGCACCCGCCAGATCACGGTCAGCCCCGCACACGCGCCGATTCCCGCCTTTACCAACCCCACGCGCCTGCGCGCGGTGCCCGCCATCCTGTACGAGGTGGTGCCCAGCCCCGCCCCCGCGCCCCCGGGCAGCTTCTCGCTCATGCGCAACGGCCTGCTGCTCTCGCCCACGATCGAGGATCTGCAGGTGGAGTACTGGGCCGACCTGAGCAATCCCCCCGATGGCGACACCGACGACCTGAACGAGTCCCAGATTCTCGATCTGAACGCGCCGCTGGTGGGCATGGACACCGCGCGCATCAAGCGCGTACGCATCACGGTCGTCTCCCGCTCCAGCCAGGCGGACACCGGCGGCAAGCTCAAGTTCTCGAGCGGCAGCCGCCCCGCCGTAGCCAATCGCAACGCCGGACCCGCGGACAACTTCAGCCGGCGCGTGTTCAGCTCCACCCTGATGCCCCGCAACATCCAGATCGTGCCCTAGGAGGATCCGATGAGCCGTCTGCATCAAAAGCTAAAGGACGAGCAGGGCATCGCCCTCTTGATCTCGGTGATCCTGATGCTGCTCATCAGCGCCATCGGAATTGCGGCCTTGCAGCACGCGCGCCAGGAGTCGAGCGGGAGTGGCCGTTCACGCCATCACACCAAGAACCTGCATGCCGCGGACGGCGTGCTGCAGCTCGTGGTCCAGCAGCTGGCGCAGGAGAACCCCGCCAACCGACAGCTGCCGCTGGACTTCGCCAATTTCATCCAGGACCCCCTGAGCGGCTTCTGGACCAGCGCTCAGACCGGAACCGACGCGACCGCCCCCGCCCAGCCTATCCGCAACTGCGGCAACTTCACCCGCTCCGGCGATGCCCTCGGCCAATTCCCCCGGAATATCTACTGCGTGGACGTACTGGCTTCAGATGGAGGAGGCAGGGTCGGACTCCAGGCGCAATACGCCGTCCTGGATGCGTCCGGCGGAGGTAACTACCGATGACCACTCAACCACTAAAGCTCATCGCACTCGCGCTGGTGCTGTTCCTTGCCGGCGACGCTCGCGCCCAGGGGGATCTCGATCTCCTGGCCGCGTCCGTCCCGCCCAACGTCATGATCCTGTTCGATAACTCGGGATCCATGAACCACCACCTGTGGGACGATGACTTCGATCCATCGGTCGTCTATCCGTCCTGGTGTGGCTTCCTGTCCGGGGCGACCGGCACGATCACCTACTCGATCAGCTCCACCCAGAATCTGGATCTCTGCGGAGTCACGCGCACGCTATATCATGATACGTCGACTTCCCAGAGCACGCGCTACGACGCGAACTACCTGAACTGGCTCTACGGCGTCGCGACGCCCGCCCAGCTCGCCAACGAGCCCGACCAGACGCGCCTGCAGGCAGCAAAAGAAAGCATCACGGCGGTGATCGATGCCGTCAATCCCGATGACGCATCCGACCCCCTGGGCTATCAGGAGCGCGTTCGCTTTGGTCTGGCCAAGTTCGAGAGCGGCGGCGATCCAGACGGCGGTTTCGTGAGCGTCCCGATCGCAAGCGGTAACAAGACCGCCGTCAAGAACGGCATCGACGCCACGGTTGCGAACACCTGGACCCCCCTCTCCGAGACCCTGGTGGACGTGGGGCGCTACTTCGCGGGCTCGAACCTTCTGGGCAGCTACGACCAGTACGACAGGAACACCACCGACGGTGACGACACGGGGAGCCCGCCGCCCAGCCCGATCGACGTCTTCTGCCGCAAAAATTTCGTGGTCGTGGTCACCGACGGGCAGCCGACCCGGGATGAGAACGATCACCACGGCTCCGACTTTCTCACCACAATCGCGAATGCCGATGGCGATTCGAGTGAGTGCAGCGCTCTGGTCACGGCGTGCACCGACGCTCCCGCTACGGGCCGCGACGACGGTCTGACCTATGCTTCCGAAGGAACCGACTGGCTGGACGACGTAGCCTTCTACCTGAGGAATACGGATCTCGACCCGACCCTCGACGAGACGCAGAACATCATTACCTATACGGTCGGGTTCACCATCGACCATCCCCTGCTCCAGGAGACAGCCTTCAACGGCTTCGGTACCTACTTCACGACCTCGAACGCAGACATCCTCGCCGTACAGCTGGCCGCTGCGTTGCAGGACATCATCGAACGCTCATCGTCCTTCGCCGCCACGACGGTGCCGACAAGCCGTACGGCTTTCGGAGACGGGTTCTACACCGCGTACTTCGTGCCCGATCCGACCGACGGTTTCTGGCCCGGCCATCTCCAAGCCTACCGGCTGTCCCCCGACCTCGAGGTGCTCGACAAGAACGGCCTGCCGGCGCTCGATCCGACGAGCGGTCTGTTCAAGGAGCCGCGCAATCCGTTCTGGGATGCCCAGGACAAGCTCTCGAGCGCGGGGCATCCTCCGCGCAAGCTGTACACGACCCTGAGCGATGCGCGCGTCGCCTTTGATGCCGCAACCATCGATGCGGTGGAGCTCGACCTTCAAGCCAGCGAGCTGACCCTCTATCCGAACTATCCAAGTGTCAGCTTCGCGGACACCGAGGCGCTGGCGGACGGTCTGGTCGAGTTCCTCGATGGCCGCGACAGCTTCGACAAGGACATCGACGGGGATACGGCCGAGAAGCGAGAATTCGTACTCGGAGACATGTTCCACTCCGACCCGATCGCGGTGGGTCCACCCTCCCTCTTCCTGAGTAGAGACGAGGCGTTCGGACCGCCGCACGACCCGACCTCCTTCCTGGGTCAATACGGGCAACGCGACCGCAAGATCTACGTCGGTGCCAACGATGGCATGCTACACGCCTTCAACAGCGGCGGCTTCAACGCGGGGGACAATCCGGCCACGCCCGAGACCGAGAACGGATACTACGACCTCGGCGATGGCGAGGAAGCGTTCGGCTATGTGCCTGGCTTCCTACTCGACCAGCTCAAGTACATTCCTCGCAACATTCCGCGCCAGTACTACTACGTGGACGGCAGTCCCTCCGCCGCAGACGTATGGCTCCCGAGCAGCCCTACGGACCCGAGCAAAGAAACCGTTGAGTGGGCGACTGTGCTGATCACCGGCCTGCGCCAGGGCGGGAGCGGCTATTTGGCGCTCGACATCACCGACCCCGGTGCATCGGGCGGACCCCACGGTCCCTACCCGAAGCTGCTGTGGGAATTCGATGAGACGGATGCGCCGATCGGCGAGACCTGGTCCGAGCCGGTCATCACACGCGTGAAGCTCAAGGCCGGATCCAGCGATCTCTGTGGCTTCGTCGCTACGGATGACGGTCCGTGTCGCGAGCAGTGGGTGGCCATCTTCGGCGGTGGCTACCGCGAGGACGGAAACCCGAACACGGCGGGCTACGTGTCCGATCCGACCAGCGCGGCCTGGACCGATGCAAGCAAGGGCATCTTCATGGTGGCCATGGACACCGGTCAGGTCATCGGGCAGGTGCTTTTCGACTCCGACCCGACGGCAGTCACGAACGCGATGCGTTTCTCGATTGCCAGCACCCCGAGCGTTCTGGACCTCGACTTCGACGGCTTCGCCGACGTGGTCTATGTCGGCGATCTCGGCGGCCAGATGTGGCGCTGGGACATCTCACGGGTGGGAGAGGAAACCACCCCGAACGATGGCGTCATCGACAACTGGCCGGTGGGGCTCTTTTTCAAGTCCGATCCGGCTGCGCTGGGAGCGGGTGGTCTCCACTACCACAGCATCTTCTTCCCGCCCGTCGCCACCTATCTGGGTGGGCAGCTCGTGCTCGCATTCGCGAGTGGAGAGCGGACGGACCCCCTATACGAGGGAGACCCTGCGGACGATGACAATAACCGCTTCTGGACCGTCTGGGATCGCGTGCCGCTCGGGCTAGACCCAACCGATCCGAACAGCGGCTGGCTCACACTCTTCGAGGACCACCAGACCATCAACGGTCAGCTGCGCGGCCTAAACAACGTATCGGACCTGACGACCGATCCCGAGCCGGCTGACGATGGATACTACATCGTGGTCCCCGAAGGAGAGAAGTTCATCACGAATCACGTGCTCTTCTCGGGGATCCTGCTGACCCTGACCTATGTACCTGACAACTCGGGCACGGACATCTGTGGCGCCACCGGAGAGACCAATATATGGGTCTTCCACCTGGAGGACTCCGGCGGCCTGCTGGATGCGACCGCGCCCGCAGGCAACGATCAGCGGAATCTGTATCTCGGGCCGGGTGCACCGACGCATCCTCGAATCATAATCACGAGTTACAAGGTCGTGCTGATCGGTCAGACGTCACTCGGAAACGTCTTCGAGTTCGACGTGCCGGCCGCACCGCCACCGCCGGTCGAGCTCATCTTCTGGCGACAACTCTTCTAACATGAGAGGAAACTCAGCCATGACGAAACGATGGGTGCTCAGTCTCCTGCTGCTGTTCGTGCTGGGCTCGGCTCCCGCGTCGGCCTCTGCAACGGGGTTGGGGCTGCCCGTTTCGGGGAAGGTCACCGCGGTGGACTCCCTAGAGCGAAAACTGCGTCTGGGGGGGCAGCTCTTCTACGTGCCCCAGAGTGTGAAAGGGCTCGAAGGCCTGGCCCCTGGCATGAGCGTGGTGCTGCAGTACGAAAGCGTCGGCAACCGCTCGGTCGTGACCAAGATCGAGGCCGCGGAGCCAGACTAGCCCGGGTTTTAGCTCGCGAGCGCCCGGGTGATCTCGTCCGAGATCGCTCGGGCCGCTTCCACCGGATCCGCAGCGTCGCGAATGGGACGCCCCACCACGATGTAGTCCGCACCCGCACGAATCGCGTCGTAGGCTGTGACCGTACGAACCTGATCCCCCCGGTCCGAGCCGGGCGTCCGGATGCCGGGACATACGATTCGGAACTCGGAGCCGAGCGCCTTGCGCACAGCCGCAGCTTCGCTTCCCGAGCAGACCACGCCGCCGCAGCCGGAAACCTGCGCGAGCCGTGCGAGCTCTACGACCTCTTCCACACCCGCGGGCTGGCTCGTCAGGCGCGTGACGGCCAGCACCAGCAAGTTCGGCCCGGCTTCGCGCGCGGCCGCTCGCAGCATCTCCTCGCCTCCCTGTGCGTGAACGGTGAACATGTTGACACCGACGGCGCGCAGCGCACGCGCGGCCCGACCTACCTGGGTGGGGATATCGTGCAGCTTGAGGTCCAGAAAAACTCCCGCCCCTTCGTGCCGAGTCACCATGCGGACGGCGTCTGGTCCCGCGGAGCTGAAGAGCTCCAAGCCCACTTTGAATAGACGCAGATGTGGAGCAAGCCGTGCCACCCACGGCTCGGATTGCTCAAGCGAGGGGAGGTCGAGCGCGAAGATGAGGTGACCTTGACCAGCTCCCGGCATGGAAGCTCTAGGTATAGCAAGTAGAGCGGTACTAGCGCGTTATCGGCGAGCTGAGCTCGCCTGCGCGCTCTACGCTCGGCTTCGCCTCGCTGCGCGGGCCTGCGACCCTTACTACTAGCGCGTTATCGGCGAGCTGAGCTCGCCTGCGCGCGCGTCGGGCGACTCTTGAGTCGCCCTCCTATTCGTCCAGGTCCTCTTCCTTCTCTGCCTGGATCCAGGCGAAAAACTCACGGTAGGGCTGGGGTGCCTCGTGCAGCAGTACCCCAAAGCCCGTCAGGTCCGCCGCGCTGGCCAGACCCTGGGTGTTCCAGCGCACTTCGCCGCGCAGGTCCACGAGATCGCCCGTGGGCGTCCAGAATTGCAGGGCCACCACAGCTCCAGAGCGGGGGATCTCATCGGTCTCGATGAAAACCCCCGTGCGCGAAACCTCGGTGATCTCTCCCATCGCATCCAGGCCCTCCGCCAGAAAGCGGACCCGGAGTGGCGGGATTGGAATGCGTTGACGTGCACGTGCGGAACCACCCACGCACGATAGAATCGGAGGCTCGCTGGCACGCCTTGAGGCGGATGCCCTGGGCTACGGGAGGCGATATGCGGATCGCGGAGCTATATGAACGCGGCCGTCCCGTATTCTCCTTCGAGTTCTTTCCTCCGAAGACGGACGGCGGCGTCCGTCAGCTCTTTCGCACCCTGGACGACCTTCGTCGCCTCGAACCGGATTTCGTCTCGGTCACCTACCCCCTGGACCGATCGAGGCGCCATATGACCGTAGAGATCGTCTCACGCATCCAACGGGAGATCGGGATCGAAGCCATGGCCCACCTGACCTGCGTCGACGCCTCTCGCGACGAGCTCCGCGACGCCCTGAAGTGGCTGGACGCGGAAGGCATCGAGAACGTGCTGGCGCTGCGTGGCGACCCCCCTTCCGAGCAGGAGACGGCCATTCCACGCGGGGAGTGGTTTCCGCACGCCTCCGACCTCGCGGAGTACATCAGACAGCGCTTCGGGTTCTGCATCGGCGGCGCGGCCCACCCGGAGAAGCACCCTGAGGCACCCGATTTCGAGACGGATCTCGAGAACCTGCGCCGCAAGGTGCAGGCCGGCTGCACGTTCCTGATCACCCAGCTCTTCTTCACGAACTCCGACTACTTCGAGCTCGTCGAACGAGCACGGGCGCTCGAGATCGAGGTCCCGATCGTGCCCGGGATCATGCCCGTCACGAGCGTTAGTGGCATCAAACGTATGGCAAAGCTCAACGGGTCAGCCATGCCCAAAGACTTTCTAGCCGAGCTCGAAAGGGTCCAGGACGACGAGCTCTCGGTAGAGGAATTGGGCGTGGCCTATGCGCGTAGCCAGTGCCGGGAGCTGCTCGAGAAGGGCGCGCCAGGAATCCACTTCTATACCCTGAACCGCTCTCCCGCAACACGAAAAGTGCTCTCCTATCTACGCGGCGAAGCCTGTACACGGTAGCGTACGGCCCTGCCCATGGAGCGAACGCAAGCACCGAAGGCACGCGCAGCCGAGCTCCGCTCGCCGATACCCCGCCAGCCGCTCAAGTCCGTATCGAGGGTTTCCGATTTTACGCGATGAGGAGCTGTGTAATGTCGGACAGGGCCGACACCACGAAGTCCAGCAGCGGCAACGGCCGCAGAGGCAGCGTCCGGCTGCGCACGGACTTCACCTGTCGCTACGGCAACGGCACGGGCGTAATCAATAGTATCTCCGCCTCCGGAGCAGTGATCGAGAAGGCCGAGCCTCTGCCGACCGTGGGCGACGAGGTGAGGCTTCGCTTTTCCCTGCTCGAGGACACGCTTCCGATCGAGATTCGGGCGATCGTAACGGAAGAAACGGAGACCGGATTCGAGGCCGAGTTCCACGGACTGGGCGTTCGTACGCGAAAGCTCCTGCGGATGACGATCGCGAAGGCGCTCAGCCAGGCCGACGAGAACAGCGACCCCGACGACACCCCGATCCTCCTCAGCCTGGGAGATAAGACCTAGCCTGGACCCAGGCTAGTGACCGCGAGCGCCACGCAGCAATGCGAGCGCGCCGCGCCAGTTCGGAGTGGTAGTCACGTAATGCGGCAACCTCGCCCAGATGCTGATCGTGGGCACTCCGGCTTGCCACAGTGCATGCCCCAGCACGCCGACGATCCCCGTCGGTCCCTCGTAGATCGAGGGCACCAGCTCCAGCTCCAACGCCAGCTGCGGAGAGGAGGAGAAAGCCGCCACCTGCACCGGCTGCGAATAGATCACGTCATCGAGATAGGAGCCCAACAGGACCACCATCCGCACCTGCAGCCGCTCTATCAGATCCAGGATGCAGCGTGAGTACGCCTTCTAACGCAGGTGCGGCTCGATTCCCAACCCGAGGACGAGATCGGTCACCTGAGCCATCCGCACGGAAAAGAACTCGTGTTTCGGCCACACGAGCTCGTGCTCTCCGCTGTCCCTAAGCCGAACGTGAGGCCGCGCGACTGAAACATCCAGGAACTCCTCCATCTCGATCTGCGCGGTGCTCGAGCAGGAGAACTGATCGAGCAGAAAGCGGGTGGCACTGGTAGCCGACTCGCCCGCGTCGCTGGCGCCGCCGTACGCCAGGATCAGAACGGGATTGCTTGGACTCGGCTTCGAGTTGGGTTGTTAAATCAGAGAGTTCGAGTCACCCACACCGAGAGCATCGCATAACATGGCCTGACTGCCTCTGGAAAGTTCGCACGCTGCGGTCTCTCGGAAACCCGTGGGACTAAGCGTGTTACTGTGCTTCGATCAAGCCAGCACTTCCCGTAACGCGAACAATCTGACCGCCCTCACATATGTGAATACAGTTTCGCCCGGCGTCCTTGGAGGCGAAGAGCGCTCGGTCCGCCGCATCGATCAGTGCCTCGGGGGTGACGTTGCCGACGATGTTCTCCGTACAGGCGAGCCCGAAGCTCGCGGTTACGGTCACGACTTGATCATGCACCTCGAAGCGCCGGTTTTCCACAGAGGCTCGAAGTCGCTCCGCCACGAAAGTGCCCGCGCTGAGCGGGGTGTCGGTAAGGAGCACCGCGAACTCCTCTCCACCGTAGCGGGCGACAATGTCCGAGCGACGTGCGTAGCCCCGGAGCTCCTCGGCCACTCCCTGCAGGACGATATCCCCGAAGAGATGGCCGTGGGTATCGTTTACGACCTTGAAATGGTCGATATCCGTCATCATCAGACCCAGCGGACGCCCGTAGCGATGGGCGACGTTCAGCTCCGACTCCAGCCGTTGGTCGAGATACGGTCGGTTCCAGAGACCGGTCAGGCCATCCAGAAACGACTGGCGCTCGAGAATGTCTTGCAGCCGCTTGGTGCGTAGACCGGCGCGCACCCGGGCCCGCAGCTCCGCCTGCTCGAAAGGCTTCGTGACGTAGTCCACGGCCCCCATGTCGAGACCACGGATTTTGGCCTCCATCGTGGAGTCACTCGTCAGGAAGATAATCGGGATGTTGCGGGTCGACGGATGTTCTTTCAGCTTTCGACACACCTGAAACCCGTCGAGGTTGGGCAGGCCCACATCGAGCAGGATGAGGTCGATCGATTCGGTGATCGCGCGCGCGATACCGCGAACACCGTCCAGCTCACCGGTCACCACTATGCCCTCGGGGCGCAGGCGCGCGGCGATGAGCTTGTGGATCGACTGCTCGTCATCGATGACGAGGACGCGATTCGGGTTGGGAAGCTCGGTGTTCAATCGTCCTCCGACACCACGACGGCGCGCAGGATCTCGAAGAGTTGGCTCATCTTCTCCTTGATCACCAGCAGCTCTGCGTCTTCCTCGACGACCATTTCCAGGCTCGCTGCGGCCTCAGTGATCTGCGGAAAGCCGTAGCCCCCGCCCGCGCCTTTCAGCTGGTGAGCCAGGGTTCGCACTCGGGGCAGGTCGCCCTTGGCAAGAGAGTCCTCTAGGGCTGTCATACGATCCGAGAACGCGTGCACGAACTCACGCACGATGTCGATCATGTCCGGATCGTCTTCGAAGGCGCTCCGTATGGGGTCCATTCGCTACCTCTGGGTGCAGCAAAGGGGCATCTCCACGACTGGCAAACCCCGCTAGGCCACCATCGGCAGTCCCGGCGAGAATCCAAAGCAGGAGCGGCGCAAATCGTCTGAATGACGCTACTTTCTCGTCATGCGGTCAAACGAGGTGTTCTCACGGATGAGCCCGGAGCGGGCCCAGGAATTTCTCGAAGAGCTGGTCAAGGAGGGTCCCCAGGCGGCGCTGCTGGTGCTCAATGCCGTGGCCGAGGCCTTTCGGCTGCGACCGCAGTTCCTGCGCCGTCAGCCGCGGGCACGCCAGGCAGAGTGGATGAGGCAGGCCCTGGGTCGGAGCGCCAGCTCGGGCGTGGCCGAGGAGGTGCTCGCAAGCTATTTCCTGGACCATCACAAGGATCTGCTGATCGAGCTGCTGGACACGCTGGGCCTGGAGCATGAGGAGGGACTGCTCGAGCAGGACAGCCCACCCTGTCCCAAGAAGACGCCACTGAAGAAGGCCGTGAGCGAGTATCTGAAGGGCGATCACCCGGAGCGCCGCAAGCTGTTGCTCGAGAGCTTCGCGGCTCAGTCTGCCATCGATTGGCCGGATCTCGAAGCGCTCCTATGAAGCTGGGTCTCAAGGATAAGGGGGCCATCGTAACGGGTGCGAGCCGCGGCATCGGCCGGGCCACAGCACTTGCGTTCGCGGACGAGGGCTGCCACGTGGCGATCTGCGCGCGCGGCACTGAGCAGCTCCGCACGACGGAAGCTGAGCTGCGCCAGCGCGGGGTGAAGGCCTACGCGCAAACCTGCGACGTGGGGCAGGCCCACGAGCTCGAGGCGTTCCTGAACGCCTCGCGGGCGGCGCTGGGCCGGGTCGACGTGCTTGTCAACAATGCCTCCGGCTTCGGGGTCACGGACGATGAGGGCGGCTGGTCGGTGGGATTCCAGGTCGACATCATGGCCGCCGTGCGCGGCGTGTGGCAGGTGCTCCCCTGGATGGAGGAGGCGGGCAGCGGCTCCATCGTCCACATCGCCTCGACCTCCGGGCTCGAAGCGGGCTCACCGCCCGCCTATGCAGCGGCCAAGGCGGCTCTTATCAGCCACTCCAAGACGCTGGCGATCGAGCTGGCTCCCCGGGGGATTCGCGTGAATTGCGTGGCACCGGGCTCGATCGAGTTTCCCGGTGGGCTCTGGGAGACGATCCAGCGTAATAGCCCGCAGCGCTACCAGGCGATCCGGGCTTCGATTCCCTCGGGGCGCCTCGGGACCGACACAGAGGTGGCGAACGCCGTGATCTTCCTGGCGTCGGAGGCCGCAAGCTGGATCACCGGCGTAACGCTTTCGGTCGACGGGGGACAACACAAGGGCAACCTGTAGCAGGCCAAGCGCTAGACCGGAGATCTCACCCGCTGGCCTACTGCGGCCGCCAATCGCACGCCATCTCGGCCCGGGCTCGGCCTCAGCTCCTCAACTGGCCGGTTATCGACCGGCGGAGCCGGCCTGCGCGCGGCCCGATCTGACGCACACCGGGCACCCTCGCTACGGCAACCTGGTAAGAAATCCAGGCTAGGGGCTGGCTTCCTGGAAGTAATCACGGGTTCCGTGCGCGTGAATCGCCTCGGCGATGCGGCGCAGCGCAACCGTATAGGCGGCACTCCGAAGCGAGCTCTTCTTCGCCGACGCGAGCTCCCAGGTCTCCCAAAAAGCCCGCTTCATCACCTCCGTCAGGCGAGCGCGGACCTCCTCCAGCGTCCAAGCGTACCCCGCGCGATTCTGCACCCACTCGAAGTAGCTCACCGTGACGCCACCGGCGTTGGCTAATACGTCCGGCACTACGATTTTCCCGGCCTCGAAGAGCTTCGCGTCCACCTCTCCCAGCACCGGACCGTTGGCCACCTCGACGATCACGGGCGCACGGATCCGGTCCACGTTCCAGGGACCGATCACGCCCTCGAGCGCGGCCGGGATCAAGATGTCGACCTCCAGCTCGAGCAGCTCCTCGTTGGAGATGCGCTTGTGATCCACGAGCTGACACACCGTGCCCTCACAGTAGACGCCCCGTAGCTTTCGGGTCTCCTGCTTGTTCTGGTAGAGGCTGTCCACGTCGAAGCCGTCCTCTGAGTAGACGGCGCCCTGGGAATCGCTGACCGCGACGATGCGGTAGCCCGAATCCTGGAGCAGATGGGCCACGTGATAGCCAGCGTTGCCGAAGCCCTGGATGGCCACGCGGGTCTTCGACGGCTCGAGCTTGCGCACACGCGCGAGCTCCTGAATGCAGAGAAATGCGCCGCGCCCGGTGGCCTCCTCGCGGCCCAGGCTTCCACCCAGGCGAATCGGCTTGCCGGTGATCACAGCGGGGGTCTTCGCGCGATGGATGGCCTCGTACTCGTCCATCATCCAGCCCATGATGCGAGCGTTGGTATAGACGTCGGGCGCGGGAATATCGCGTTCGGGACCGATCACGTCCGCCATCGCACGCATATAGGCGCGTGAAAGCCGCTCAAGCTCGAGCCGGGACAGGGCCTTGGGGTTGACGATCACGCCCCCCTTGCCCCCGCCGTAGGGCAGCCCCACCACGGCGCACTTGATGGTCATCCACAGGGCCAGGGCCTGCACTTCCTCCAGCGTGACGTCCGGATGGAAACGAATCCCGCCCTTGGTGGGACCGAGCGCATCGTTGTAGCGACACCGATACGCGCGGAAGTACCGCCTCGAGCCGTCGTCCATGCGCACGGGCAAGGAAGCAATGAGGGTGCTTTTCGGATCGCGCAGGGCCGCGATCACCTCCGGCGTTACGCCAGCCTCGGCGCCGAGGCGTTCCAGCCGGGCCACCGCATCCGTATAGACGTTGCTCCCTGCCACCTCTTATCCTCCGGAGCCAGCCTATCAGACGGGACTTCTAGATTCCATGGATGCCCTTCTGATTTGACCGCCCGCTGTCCAAATGCTTTGCTGGGTCAAAGGAGGATCTCCATGGGGGCACTAGGTAAGGGCTTAGCGGTCGTCATCGGAGTGATCGCGATCCTGGCGGCGGGGGTGTACGCGCTCTCGGAGTACGGCGGGGAAGTCGTGATCCTGCACACCACCACGGATAACGGCAAACAGAAATCGACACATCTCTGGATCGTTGACGACGCCGGCTTCGCGTGGCTGCGGGCGGGAGAGCCCGAAAGTCGCTGGTTCCAGCGCCTGCTCGCTAGGCCCAAGGTGGAGATAGTTCGCGCTGGCAAGACCCGAGCCTACCGCGCGAATGTGGTCTCCACACCGGCCGCACGCGAGCACATCAACCAGCTCATGGCGGAGAAGTACGGCTTCGCCGAGACGATCATCTCCTTGATGCACGATGAGGACGAGGTGACTCCCATGCGTCTCGAGCCCCTCGACGTCGCTGCGAACCCGAGTTTGAAATAATAGGGGGGGGGGCGCACGAGCTGACTGACAGTCAATTTTGTGCGCTGAGCTGTCGGACGCGCCGATCGCGGAAGACCCCCCCAAGGAGACCCCCATGTTCTACCTAGAGAAGGAAGGGCGCCTCGTCATCCCCCGGACGGAGCTCACCTACCCCTGCCATCGGTTCGAGATGCACCAGAAAGCCGCCAAGGCCGCCGTCGATCATGTCATGGCCGACTTCGAGGACGCCTGCCCCTACGAGTTCAAAGGCCAGCCGTCACGCAAGGTGATGGTCGAGGCGCTCAACACGATCGATTTCAGCGGTAAGGTCGTGGTGGTACGCCCCAATAACATCAAGTCGAAGTACTTCCTGGGCGATATACGCGCGATCATGACCGACGCCGTGGACCGCTTTCACGGAATCATCCTGCCGAAGACGAACGAGCCCGAGGACATCATTCATCTCTCGCGTCTCCTCGACGGCTTTGAGAAAGAGGCGGGGTGGACCACGACGGTACGCATCGAAGCGCTGATCGAAACGCCGATCGCCGTGGTGAACGCCTACAAGATTGCGACCGCATCCAAGAGGATGGCGGGTCTCATCTTCGGCATCGCCGATTTTGCCTCCGCCATGGGAGTCAAGGAAAACGTCGCGAATCAGAACGTCAACTTCCACTATGCCAAGCAGGCGACCGTGGTCGCGGCCAAGGCAGCAGGTCTGCACGCGATCGACAACGCTTGGTTGAAGCTCTGGCGAAACGACATGCCCAAGGAAGAGATCGAAGAGATTCAAGCGGACATGAAGCACAAGAACGAGACCTCCGCAGCACTCGGCATGGACGGAACCTGGGTCATCCACCCGCAGCAGACGGAGATCTCGAACGAGGCGTTCTCACCATCGGACGAGGACATCGAGGAGGCCAAGCACGCCATCGTCTACTACCACGAGCAAGGGGGTGGCGCGGTCTACGATCCCAAGTATAGAAAGTTCCACGACGAGGCCACGATCAAGGGCGTTCTCATGGAACTCGCCAAGGGCGTGCAGGCCAACAAGGTGGACAACGAGTTCCTGAACACCATGGCGAAGAAGAGCCAGGAGGTCACGGGCTACAACATCCTCGAGATGATGAAGCGGGTGGCCTGATCCATGCGCTTCTACGAGTTCGAGTCCAAGGCGCTCCTCGCCAAGCAGGGGCTTCCGCTGCCGGCCGTCTCCCGTGTCGCGGGGACGCCCGCCGAGGCGGGCGCGATCGCGCGCGAGATCGCGGGACCAGTCGTGCTCAAGTCACAGGTGCTGACGGGAGGCCGAATGAAGGCGGGTGGGGTTCTGTTCGCCGACAGCCCCGACGAATGCGAGAGCGCCGCTGAGAAGATCCTGAAGCTCGAGATCAACGGACACGCGCCGCGAGGCGTGCTCGTGGAGGGTCGTGCACCCGTCGCGCAGGAGTACTACGCGGGCGTGATCTACGATGTCCTGGCAAAGCTTCCCGTCATGATCTTCAGCGATATGGGAGGGATCGATATCGAAGAGGTCGCCGAGAAGCATCCGCAGCATATCGCCAAGCTCCACTTCTCTACCATCCTGCCCCCGTCGGATTTTCGCGCCAAGGAACTCGTCTCCTCGCTCGGGATCAGCGGCTCCGAGCTCAATCGTCTTACCCGGATCGTGGCTCAGCTGGCCCGAAGCTTCACGCAGTACAGTCTTACGCTGGCCGAGATCAATCCCCTGGCGCGATTGGAAGACGGCAGCTTCATCTGTCTTGACGCGCACGTCGACATGGAGGCGGAGGCGCGCGATCGACAGCAGGCTATTCTGGAAGAGCTGGGAATAGGTCCTGACGAGACGCGCCAGGCGCGTCCCCCGACCCCGTTCGAGATTCGCGGCGCCCAGATCGACGCGGTGGATCATCGAGGTGTAGCCGGAAACGTGGTGGAGTTCGACGGGGATCTGGGGCTCGTAATCGGAGCCGGCGGCGGCTCATTAACGCTCTTCGATGCGATCCGGCGGCACGGAGGCAAGCCGGCCAACTACTGCGAGATCGGTGGCAACCCGAGTGTGTCGAAGACCTGCGAGCTTACCAAGCTGATCCTTTCGAAGACGGGCGTCCGGAAGATCGCTGTCATGATGAACGTCGTATCCAACACGCGCGTCGACATCGTTGCGCGTGGGGTCATCAAGGGAGTGATCGAGTCCGGCTACGACCCCGCGCATAAGATCGCGATCTTCCGCATCCCCGGATCCTGGGAGCAGGACGGTTTCAAGATCCTCAGCAAATACGGGGTCGAGTACTGCGACCGCAGCGTTTCCATGTTCGATGCGGCCGGTCGAGCGGTCGCCAAAATGCAGCAAGCGTAGCCATGTCGATCCTGATTACACGGGATACCACATTCATCATCCAGGGGATCACGGGGCGCGAGGCCGTCAACGTCACCCGGGAGTGTCTCGACTACGGCTCGAAGATCGTCGGGGGGGTTACGCCAGGTCGTGCGGGTCGCGAGGTCTACGGCGTTCCCGTTTACGACACGGTCGCGCAGATCGCCTCGAAGACGCGCGTCGATGGCTCCATCATCACCGTCCCTGCACCTTTTGCTCGCGACGCCGCCTTCGAAGCGATCGAGGCGGGCATCAAGACCATGGTGATCGTGACCGAGCGGATTCCCCGCGGCGACGTGGCACAAATGGTCGAGTTGGCGAAGCTGCGCGCTGCGCGCATCATCGGGCCCAACTGCCTCGGGATCATCTCGCCCGGCGAAGCCAAGATGGGCGGACTCGGCGGCCGGGCCGAGGACGCCAGAAAAGCCTTCTCGAAGGGGCCAATCGGCGTGATGTCCCGCTCGGGCGGAATGACGACGGAGATCTGCAACACGCTGACCGCGGCCGGGCTCGGTCAGTCCACCGCCGTGTCCATCGGCGGCGATGCAATCATTGGCTCTACCTACGCGGAGCTGATGCCGCTCTTTGACGCCGATGAGGAGACTAAAGGCATCGTCATCTACTCGGAGCCGGGCGGCCCGATGGAAGCGGACCTCGCGCGCTACGTGAAAGAAGAGAAGTCTCGGCTCCCGATCGTGGCCTTCATGGCGGGACGCTTCATGGACGAGATGCCCGGCATGCGCTTCGGCCATGCGGGGACCATCGTCGAAGGCAAGGCCGACACCGCGGCGGAGAAGATACAGAGGCTGGAGGAGGCGGGGATCACCGTGGCCGAGCGCATCGAGGACATTCCCGCGCTGCTCAAGAAGCGCCTGGCATAGGGAGCCAAAATGGGACTTTTCATCGAGGTTCAGGTGGCACCCGAGGCCAGCAGCAAACCCGCGGTGGTGAAGAAGCTCGTCGAGGTCTGCCCCGTCAACATCTTCGGGGAGCGCGAGGACGGAGGGCTCGACATCATCGAGAGCAACGTGGACGAGTGCACCCTGTGTGAGCTCTGTCTGGACGCCACCGAGCCGGGAGCCGTCCGGGTGATCAAGCTCTACGACCAGGGCCAGGCGCTCGAGCGCAGCGCCTAAGCGTCCGGTCGCGCCGCATGAACCTCGAGCAGCTCCGGCGCGCGTGGAGAACGACCGAGCCGGGTCGGTTGGTAGGCCGAGGGCATCCCGCGGGTGACTTTCTGGAGGCCTACGACTGGGTCGTGCTGGAGCGCCGACCCGGCTACCTCAAGCTCGACGCGCACCTGCCGGACCACACGAAGAACCCGCGCGGCCAGCTCTTCGGCGGCTTCACTCCCACCTACGTCGATTTCGTGGCGCTCTTCACCGCGCGCTCCGAAGAAAAGCGCGAGCTCGGGGACTGGCTCGCCACCACCAATATGCGCGTGGACTACTTCGAGCCGGTCACCGGACCGCGCTTCTTCATCCAGAGCACGCTGGTAAACCAGCGCGGGCGCATGTACTTCGTCGAGACCCGCTTCCTGAATGTGGACGACAAGCTGCTCGTCTTCGCCCTGACCACGCTGCGCAGGATCCCCATGACGGGAGCCCTCGGGGACGCTTAGTGTCGACTTCTCACCGGGTTCCGTAGCGCCCCGGGGCTCAGTCAGCTGCTACCGCTAAGTTGCGCGTTCCGCGTGGAGCACTCGAGCCTATCTCTCAGCCGAGCATCTCCCGCGCAAGCTGCGCGACCGCCTCCGGCGTAAAGCCAAAGTGCTCCGCCAGGGCCGCGTGCGGAGCCGAGACCCCGAAGCTCTGCATACCGTGGAAGCGATCCTGCGGGCGCAGCAGCAGCGCGAGCCCCTGCGCAACGCCCGCTTCAACCACGAGACGCGGCACCGCCTGGGGCAGAACGCTCTCCCGGTAGGCCTCGTCCTGTGACTGGAACTGCTCGAGGCAAGGCAGCGAGACCGCGCGCACCGAGCGGCCCTCCGAGATCAAAAGACGCGCGGCCTCCAGCGCGAGATGCGTCTCCGAGCCGGTGCCGAGGATCACGAGCTCCGGCCCATCGGAGCCTGACTCACGCCGCAGGACGTACCCCCCGTACATCGCATCGGCCTCGATGCCATCGCCTTCCAGGACAGGCACGGACTGCCGCGTCAGGGCAAAGGCCACCGGCCCCCTCTCTTGTGTCAGCGTCACGTTCCAGGCGGCAACGGTCTCGCGCGCATCGGCGGGGCGCCAGACCGGGAGGCCGGGGATCGCACGCAGGGAGGCGAGCTGCTCAACCGGCTGGTGCGTGGGCCC
>SMUY01292583.1_pt1 | contig 50305 bp, 41 predicted proteins | sample 2456441 | NCBI WGS metagenome assembly SMUY01 (sample SAMN11095931, study PRJNA526329) | marine sediment metagenome | biome: Marine sediment; feature: Surficial sediment; material: Deep marine sediment; isolation source: Hadal surficial sediment | place: Pacific Ocean | collected 2014-11 | depth...
GTGCGTTTATGTTGCTGCTCTACCTTCATGCGCAACTTCTCCGCAGCTCCGTAGCCAACATCACCAAACCATATTTTGTACTGCAGCCCTGCCAGGAGAACAACCGTGATGCCAATGAGGATACGCATGGAAGACTATTGGGTGATCGCGAGAAAGAACACTACCTTCTCAGCTCAGCGTGGCCGCGGTATGCAACCTGACTTCCGAGCGCTTCCTCGATACGTAAAAGCTGATTGTACTTTGCAACTCGATCAGAGCGGCTCAGCGAGCCGGTCTTGATCTGCCCCGCACCCGTGGCAACCGCTAAATCAGCAATTGTGGTGTCTTCGGTTTCACCGGAACGATGTGATATCACCGTCGTATAACCAGCGTCATGGGCCATGCGAATAGCATCGAGTGTTTCGGTGAGAGTGCCAATCTGATTGAGCTTGATCAGAATCGAATTCGCGATGCCGCGGTTAATGCCATCCGCAAGAATACTGGTGTTGGTAACAAAGATGTCATCGCCCACGAGTTGCACGTTCTCGCCCAGACGCTCTGTGAGACAGCGCCAGCCTTCCCAATCGTTCTCGCCCATACCGTCTTCGATCGATGCGATGGGATATTGCTCGACGAGGTGAGCAAGGTAATCTGTAAACTCGGCGCTGGAAAACGACCGCCCTTCCCCGCTCAGACGATATTCGCCATCCACATGGAATTCCGATGCAGCACAATCCAGTGCCAACGTCACATCTTCGCCTAGCCGGTACCCCGCTTCGCGTACGGCTTCGGCGATTATGCCCAGGGCGGCGGCGTTGGATTCCAGGTTCGGTGCAAACCCGCCTTCGTCGCCCACTGAGGTGATTAACCCTCGCCCCTGCAGCACCTTGCGCAATGAATGGAAGATCTCTGCACCACAGCGCAGAGCTTCGCGGAAAGAATCCATGGAAACCGGTTGCACCATAAATTCCTGGATATCGACATTGTTGTCTGCATGTTCGCCGCCATTGATGATGTTCATCATCGGCACTGGCATGCACATATCCACGCCGCCCATCATGGCGTTGATGTGCTGGTAGAGTGGCTGTCCGCTGGCGGCCGCGCCGGTTTTGGCTACCGCCAGGGAAACTGCCAGCAACGCGTTGGCACCAAATTTCGACTTGTTTGGCGTGCCGTCGAGTTCACAGAGCCGATTGTCCAATGCGTTCTGGTCTTCCGGATCCATTCCTTTGAGGGCCGTGGCCAACTGATCATTTATCCCAAGAACCGCTTTTGTGACTCCCTTGCCGAGATAGCGTGTTTTATCTCCATCGCGCAGCTCCAGAGCCTCTCGAGAGCCTGTCGATGCACCGGAGGGCACGCAGGCGCGGCCGAATGCACCGTTGTCGGCAATAACGTCCGCTTCCACTGTGGGGTTGCCGCGGGAATCGAGTATCTCACGGGCGTGGATCTCGACAATTCTGCTCATAAGCGCAATTCTTTCAATCACCCTTCCAAAATAGAAGTCTGTGACTCTAAGAACGGACGCGACTTGGCTACCTCGTCAAGCGCCATCAGCTGCTCGAGCAACGGCTGCATCTGGTGCAAAGGCCAGGAGTTGGGACCGTCGGAAAGTGCTTGCTCTGGAAACGGATGAGTTTCCACAAAAAGCCCCGCGACGCCCACCCCAACTGCAGCCCGAGCCAATACCGGGACCATTTCCCGCTGCCCACCTGAGACGCTTCCAAGACCGCCAGGCATCTGCACCGAATGCGTCGCATCAAAAACCACCGGACAATCGGTCTCACGCATGATGGCAAGGGAACGCATGTCAGATACCAGGTTGTTGTAACCGAAGCTGGCACCTCGCTCACAGACCATGATCTGCTCGTTCCCAGTCGATTTCGCCTTCGCGGCCACATGGATCATGTCACCCGGCGCAAGGAACTGGCCTTTCTTGATGTTCACCGGTCGCCCCTGACTGCACACCTTGACGATGAAGTTGGTCTGCCGGCAGAGAAAGGCCGGTGTCTGCAACACGGCAACCACATCCCTGACTTCGTCGAGCGGCGTATCCTCGTGTACGTCGGTGAGCACCGGTATCTCGAGATCGGTTTTGACCCGTTCCAGCACGCGCAAACCCGCTTCGAGACCGGGTCCGCGGAAGCTGTGGTGCGAAGAGCGATTGGCTTTGTCGAAGGAGCACTTGAAGATGAAAGGTATGCCAAGTTCCGTGGTTAACCGTTTGAGTTCAGCGGCGGTCTCGAGAACCAGTGTTTCACTCTCGATCACACAAGGACCCGCAATCACAAACAACGGCTTATCGAGCCCAACCTCATAATTACAAAGCAGCATATTTCACCAGCGTGTCAGGGACGGCCCTTACTCTGCAGCTTTGTGTCCAGTTTAGCCATTAATGGCACCTTCTTTCAGCAGCGATCCTTGGGTGGCGTGCTCGTTGGCAGCTTCGATAAAGCCTGTGAACAACGGATGTCCCTCGCGCGGCGAAGAGGTGAATTCCGGATGGAATTGACAAGTGATGAACCATGGATGGTCCTTGAGTTCGATCATTTCGACCAGTTCTCCATCCTCGGATCTGCCGGCGACGATCAATCCTTTTGCTTCGAGATCTGCGATGTAACGATTGTTCACCTCATAACGATGGCGGTGCCGTTCCTTGATGATGTCTTTTCCGTACAGGCGTTGCGCGTGGGATCCTTGCTCCAGCGCACATACCTGCTCGCCGAGGCGCATGGTACCGCCAAGATCGTCGTTGCCCGTACGTTTCTCCAGATGGCCCTCAAGGTCAGTCCATTCGGTAATCAGGGCAATGACCGGATGCGGCGTCGACCCGTCGATCTCCGTGGAATGAGCGCCTTCGTAGCCAGCCACATGGCGGGCAAAATCTACCACGGCCGCATGCAGGCCGTAACAGATGCCGAGATAAGGCACCTGATTCTCTCGTGCATAACGTGCAGCCAGAACTTTGCCTTCAAAACCCCGCTGGCCGAAGCCGCCAGGCACCAGAATGGCTTCAACCTCATCAAGAACACCGGTGCCATCGCGCTCGATATCTTCCGCATCGACATAATTGATGTGGACGCGGGTGAGGGTCCGCATACCGGCATGGATAATTGCTTCATTGAGTGATTTGTAGGCATCCAGCAAGTCCAGGTACTTGCCGACAATCGCAATGCGCACCTCCCGTTCCGGATGCAGTTGGGCACTCACCACTTCAGCCCACTCCGACAAGTCAGCTTCAGGACAGTCGAGCCCGAACTTCTCGACAACGTACTCATCCACTCGCTGATCGTGGAGCATCTGCGGCACGAGGTAGATCGTCGCCTGATCCTCGACCGACACCACCGCACGTTCTTCAACGTTGGTGAACAATGCAATCTTGCTACGTGACGCCTTTGGCAACACCCGGTCAGAACGGCATATCAGAATGTCCGGCTGTAAACCGATGGATCGAAGCTCCTTGACGGAATGTTGAGTCGGTTTGGTCTTGATCTCTCCGGCGGTCGAGATGTAGGGCACGTAACTCAAGTGAATATAGAGGGTATTTGACACCCCAACGTCCAGACGCAGCTGCCGAATAGCTTCGAGGAACGGCTGGGCTTCGATATCGCCAACGGTGCCTCCGCATTCGACGATAAGCACATCGAACCCGACGCCAACATCTTTGATACGCCGTTTTATTTCATCGGTGATGTGTGGAATCACCTGTACCGTAGCACCGAGGTAGTCACCGCGCCGCTCTCTCTTGAGCACCTCCGCATACACACTTCCCGTCGTGAAGTTATTCGCTTTGGTCATGCGCGCGCCACAGAACCGTTCGTAGTTACCTAGATCCAGGTCGGTTTCCGCGCCGTCGGCTGTCACGAAGACTTCTCCGTGCTGAAACGGGCTCATGGTGCCGGGATCCACATTGATGTAGGGATCCATTTTCAGCACGTTGACGTTCAGGGTGCGGGCTTCCAGAACGGCAGCCAGCGAAGAGGTGATGATCCCTTTACCTAAAGAAGAAACGACGCCGCCGGTAACAAAAATATATCGAGTCATTTATGCCATCTTGAGTGGGTTACCGCATGGTTTCCACTCTTCGGCCGAACAACACTCCGACCGCGTTTGAACCCATGCGCAAGATGGGATATCACGATAGCAAAAGCCCTAGGCAAGCACAAATGCGATGGCTTGCAACCGTATTGAGGCCGGGTGATCATCGACCCTGGCTACTTTGACCCATTTAGTGAGACGTCCACTCCACTCGCCACACTCTCTCGCCAGCCCGGAGTGGCAACCCCACATCGCGATACAGCAGATTTCCGACTGCGGCAAGACCGTCATCATCAACAAGTAACGGATATCGACCGCGCAGCCACGGTGGTACCCCCTCGTTCTGGAGGACCTTTTTTACCGAGCGATGGGTGCCCCTGACCAGGATTTGTTCCCCACCGTGACGAAACACGACACGTAACTCTCCGTTGACGGAAAAACCTCGTTTTTCCGTAGCCAGCACTCTCAACTCGCCATGGGGCAAGGTCACCGAACCTGGCGCGATGAGGGGATATTCGGCTTCTGGCATCACCCACTCAGGCACATAACAAAGTACTCCACGAAACCGCCGCAACATGCCTGACTGAAGATCGAGACGGGGTTGTCGATGCAGCGCACTGCCAAGTTGATGGAGAAAATTCCTCAACGCCTTGAAAGTTACCCGATGCTCGCCCAACCCGCCAAGCCACACACGCAACAATTCTACTTGAACCGCAACCGGGTGCTGCGCAAGGGCTGCGAGTGGTAGCTCGAGACCGGCGCCATCCAAACCGGTCAAAACGCCGAGGGCAACATCCAGTTGACGGTGTCGGGTGGCAACGTCCGACAAAACCATATCAACCGCTGGCCACCGCTCCCGGATTTCCGGTAACACGCGCTGCCGCAAGTAGTTGCGGTCCAGTGAAGTGTCGCGATTCGAGGGATCCTCCACCCAACTGAGGTTGTGGGAGTGAGCGTATTCCTCAAGCACTTCCCGGGGTAACTTAAGGAATGGTCGTAGCAGCACGCCACTACCGAGCGCTCGCTCCCGAGGCATCGCGATCAAACCCCGTCCCTGAAACAGGCGCAACAGGACAGTTTCCGCCTGATCGTTTCTATGATGAGCTAGCAACAATACCCCACGATGCTCGAGCTGATCACTGAAAAACTTGTATCGCGCCGTACGCGCAGTGGCTTCCAAGTTTCCTTTGGCGTCGAGTTGCAACTGGCACGTGATGAGTTCTACTTTCAGCTTCTTACATACATCGGCGCAATGATCTTCCCAATCGCGAGATTTTGGTTGCAGACCATGGTTAACGTGCAGCGCGAGGAGCGGTAGTTCTGGCCAGATTACCCGGGTCGCATGCAGCAGCACGGCCGAATCGAGACCGCCACTGTAACCCACCAACAGCCGCGAGAACTCCCGACCACGCAAGCGTGCAGCGATCGACTCCTCTACGGTGGCCATATCAGCTAGCAGGCGGGTAGCTTATGGCGACCCTTTCAGTGCCAAACTCTGAACGCAACCGGTGCAGCAGATCATCGCTCGGGCGAACGTGCCATTGTGGGCCGAGCAGAATGCGTCCTTGTGCGCTTGCGTCTCGATGATTACGGATCTGGAACACTACCACCACACAACAGCCACCCTCTGCAACCAAGTGGGATTCAAGGCACTGTCGCAACCGCGTCGTTATGTCTTTGGGTACTGCTCCATCGCGAAAATCGATTTCCACACCGTTGGAAAATCTTTGCCTGGCCTCTTCCATGGTGTAGACCTTGTCTACTCGTACCTTCAACGACCCCGTGAAGTCATCCGGTTGCACCTCACCTTCCAACACCAGGACCGCATCTTTAGCAATTTTGCTACGCGCAACTTCGTAGATATCCGGGAACAGCGAAGCCTCTATGCGACCACTGCGATCATCCACGACAATAAAACCCATCGATCCCCCGCGACGACTACGCATACTTCGTGCAGATACAACCAATCCAGCGACAAGCTGGCTACGTTTCTCGGAACGTAGTTGCACAATCCTGCTGGGGCAGAAACGATAGATTTCTTCCAGGTATTCTTCTATGGGATGACCCGTCAGGTAGAGCCCAAGTGTTTCTCTCTCCCCTTGCAAGCGCTCCTGTTTCGTTAGCGGAACAACTTCTGATTGGCGTCCGTTTTGCGCTGAACCTTGAGTTACTCCGCCGAACATGTCCGACATGCCGAATGCCGAGTCGCGAGCTTCCTGCTCAGCACCTTGCACAGTATCATTCAACTCGAGAAGCAACCGCGCACGAACACAATCGAGCGATTCTTTCTCCTCGGAAGAGTTGTGAGAAAAATCGTCCATAGCACCGCTGCGAATCAACGCTTCCAGGACGCGCTTGTTCGCCTTGCGCGAGTCGACTCGGTGGCAGAAGTCTGCGAGGGTTTTGAACGGCCCTGCGGCTGTTCTCGCGGCTTCCATGGCCAACACCGGCCCTTCGCCTATCCCGCGCACGGCGCCCAAACCGTAGATCAGCACGTCATTGTGAACGACGAATCGATAGTTGCTGCGATTCACACTCGGCGGTATCAATTCGATGCCCATACGCCGTACCTCATCCACAAAGGTCACGACCCTGTCGGTGTTCTGCATATCCGCGGACAAGGTTGCGGCCATGAACTGTGCTGGGTAGTGGGTCTTCAACCAGGCAGTCTGGAAGGAAACCATCGCGTAGCTGGCGCTGTGAGATTTGTTGAATGCGTAACCTGCAAACTTCTCCACCAGACCGAATATGTGTTCGGTCAACATCGTGTCGATGCCACGAGCTGCCGCGCCATCAATAAATTGTTGGCGAACTTTCGTCATTTCCTCCAACTTCTTCTTGCCCATGGCACGTCGCAGGAGATCTGCTTGACCGAGGCTGAAGCCACAAAGCACTTGGGCAATCGACATCACCTGCTCCTGATAGAGCATGACCCCATAGGTATCTCGCAGTACCGGTTCCAGCGATGGATGGGGGTAGTCGATCTTCGCCTTGCCATGCTTGCGATCGATGTAGTCATCCACGGCCCCCGATTGCAATGGCCCAGGCCGGAATAAGGCAACCAGCGCGATAATGTCGTTGATCTGATCTGGCAGCAGGCGCCTGATCAGATCTCTCATCCCCCGGGATTCAAGTTGAAAAATACCGATTGTTTCGCCACTCCGGAGCAACTCGAATGTCGCCGCATCGTCGAGCGGGATGTGATGGATATCGATGGGCTCTACATCAGGGCCGGACGCACTGTTCACTGCCCGGACGGCCCAGTCGATGACGGTCAACGTCTTCAGACCCAGAAAATCGAATTTGACCAACCCCGCTCGCTCAACGTCATCTTTGTCGAACTGGGAAATCAGCCCGTCACTCGATTCATCCACGTACAGCGGAACAAAATCAGTGAGCTTCGAAGGAGCGATAACGACACCACCTGCATGGCGGCCGACGTTACGTACAATGCCCTCGAGCCTGTACGCCATGTCCATGATCTCGCCAACTTCCTCATCCGCTGCAATGAACTCACGAAGTTCCTTGGTTTGCTCTACTGCCTTGGTCAGTGTCATTCCCACTTCGAAAGGAATGAGCTTAGATAGCTTGTCGGCAAGTCCGTAGGGTTTGCCCTGCACCCTTGCGACGTCGCGTACGACCGCCTTGGCCGCCATGGTGCCAAATGTGATGATCTGACTGACCGAATCGCGGCTATATCGCTCGGATACGTGGTGAATTACTTTATCGCGGCCTTCCATGCAGAAATCGATGTCAAAATCAGGCATCGACACGCGCTCGGGATTTAAAAACCGTTCAAAAAGTAGGTCGTAGCGCAACGGGTCGATATCCGTGATGCCCAACGAGTACGCAACAAGTGAACCTGCGCCCGAGCCGCGCGGACCAACGGGAATATCGTTGTCCTTCGCCCAGGCGATAAACTCCATCACGATCAGGAAGTACCCGGGAAAGCCCATCTGATTAATCACATCCAATTCGTATGCGAGGCGCTTGTGATAATCGTGCTCACCGTTTTCGTTGTTCTCATCGGAGTTGCTAACAGGTGAGCTTTCGAGCTCACCACGCTCCCGCAAATCCGTGAGCCGTGCCTCCAGCCCCTTATACGCAGTCGCTTCCAGGAACGACGACAGAGAGCTACCGTCTGGCACGGGATAGTTAGGCAGGTAGTGTTTGTCCAGGACCAACTGCACGTTGCAACGTTTGGCTATTTCGACCGTGTTGATGAGAGCCTCGGGAATGTCCTGAAAGAGCTTCTGCATATCGACACCGCTGCGCAGATACTGATCCGCGCTATAGCGCCGCTCACGGCGTGGGTCATCCAGGACTCTGCCATCGTGAATGCACACTCGGGTCTCATGTGCCTCGAAATCGTCCCGGTCGATGAAACAAACATCGTTGGTTGCCACCACCGGAAGATCTAATCTGACAGCAAGATCCACGGCACCCGCAACATAGTCTTCTTCCTGCGGGCGACCGTTGCGTACGAGCTCCACATAGAGCCGATCCGGAAAAGCGTTCGACCACAGCGTGGCAAGTTCGCACGCCTGTGCCATGTTGCCCTTCAGCAACGCCACTCCGATCTCCCCCTCCCGTCCACCGCACAATGCTAGAAGCCCATCCGTGCTTTCGAATAGCCGCTCCCGCGTTAGAAATCCACGCTCTTGCGTTTGCGTGTAGGCAGCAGATACCAGCAGTAACAGGTTGCCATAACCAACCTGATCCATTGCCAGGACGCTGCAACGGGATGCCAGCCCATCGCTGTTGCGAAACCAGAGTTCGGCACCAATGAGCGGCTTGACACCGACATCGATACACGCCTGATAAAACTTCACAAGGCCGAACAAGTTGCTGCGATCAGTCAAAGCGACAGCGGGCATGCCAAGCCGTTCAACCGCACTCGCAAGATCACGAACCTTGATGATGCTGTCGGCGATCGAGAACTCGCTGTGTACGTGTAAATGAACGAAATCTGGGCTCATGTAGCTAGTGTCCGGTCGCCCATCACGCAAATTCCGCTCCAAGTCGGGCAGGAACCGGCACGACGTACGGGTTCGAAACTTTGCCGGTGTAATGGACACGAACCCAATCGATCAAGCGCTGCAAGGTGTTCGGCTGTTGCATATCCCTTGTGTCGCTCCATTCCGTAACCGGGGAAACGCCGCGCCAGTTCCACCATCTCTTTATCCCGCACGACCTTTGCCAGAATGGCCGCAGCGCTAATCTCCGGTACCCGCGTATCGCCTTTGATGACCGCCACCGCCGGTATGGTGAAACTTGGCAGCAGGTTGCCATCCACGTAGATGACCTCGGGTTGTCTGTCGAGTGCAGCTACCGCTCGCTGCATAGCAAGATGGCTGGCGCGCAGTATATTCAGCTCGTCTATCTCCTCGACTTCCGCACGCCCTACTGCATAAGCCAGGGCATACTTGCGGATCGCTCTGGCTAATTCTTCACGCTGTTTGGCAGACAGACGTTTAGAATCCTTGAGGCCACTGATGGGTATCGTGTTGTCTAGAATAACGGCCCCGGCAATGACCGGTCCGGCTAAAGGACCTCTGCCAACCTCATCTACGCCTGCGGACAAAGCGGGACCCGCCAATCCGTCAAAGAGCGCCATTATTTTCTGGCAACCTCTCCTGTAAAATCTATTGCTGCTTTTCTTGCGCCTCTCACTGGTACTGGCGCGCGCCTCGCCCCTTCAGTTGCGTATTCCTGCCTTGCGCTTTTGCGCACGCAAAATCAGGGAAACAATCGCGCTACCGCCTGCGCAGCTTTCTTGTCCGCGCCCTGTCTGAGCAGTTCATGCAAGCGAGCAAACTCCGCTAGAGTTTCTGGCTCTCGGCTCGTTTTGTCTAGCTCTGATAGTGAAGAAAGCAGATTATCGGCCAACGCCTGCGGCGTCGCGTCATCCTGCAGCAACTCAGGCACCAGCATCCGCCCCGCAAGGATATTTGGTAGCGCGACAAAAGGACTGCGAACCATTCGTCGGACTATCCGGTAAGTGAGCTCACCAAGCTTGTAACTCACCACCATGGGCCGGCGCAGCAGCATGGCTTCGAGCGTGCCGGTTCCAGATTTGACAATCGCCGCATCACACGCGATCAATGCCAGGCGGGCATTTCCGTCATACTGCACGACATCGAGGGAGTGATGCCGGTTGATTGCACTTTTCAGCCAACTCGCTATGTCCGGACGCAGACAGGGAATGACGAAGCCAACCTCTCCTACCCGCACTTTGATGAGATCCGCCGCCGTCAAAAATGCCTCCGCCATGTATTTGACTTCGGACATGCGGCTGCCGGGCAACAACGCGATGCACAACCGCTCATCCGGCAACCCCAGTTCGCGACGGGCAACCATCCGCGCTTCGTCAGATCCCGTGTCATAAGTGATCTCGTCGGCGAGTGGGTGTCCAACGTAAACCGCTTCGATGGGTAGATGGGAATAGAATTTCGGCTCGAAGGGATAAAGCGTCAACAACATCCGAGCGGCGCTAGCCACGCGGTTCACCCGGCCTCGCCGCCAGGCGTATACCGACGGACTTACATAGTGCACTGTGGTGATACCGCGGCGACTCAACATACGCTCGAGCAACAGATTGAACACGTTGAAGTCAACACCGATAAACACCACTGGACGATTCGCCCGATAATACTTGATGAGTTTGTGCAGAATGCCGACGAACTCTGGAAGCCGTTTAATAGGATCGACAAAGCCGTTCACCGACAGGCGGTCCATCGGCACCAGCGAGCTAAGCCCTTGAGCCATCATACGCGGTCCACCGATTCCGACGAACGTACATGTGGGGTACAGCGTTTTGAGTTCGCGCATCAATCCTGCGCCGAGGTTATCGCCCGAGGCTTCTCCAGCAAGGATGCCGATGGTTGGGCCATTCACGCCTGGTAAGCTCGATGCATCAATCCGCTAACGAATAGAGTGGTGGTTTCAATCAGCAGCTTTGACCGTGGGTTGACCATCTCCCACCGAAGTCTGCGCCTCATCTTCGGCCAAAAAACCACGACCCCGGGGACGAATGATCCCGTGTTGGGAGTCTCCAATAGACCGAACGAACAACCCCACCTCCGGCACCTCTTGAGCCAGACCTGCCAACTCCTCGCACGCCTCAATCACCGTGCGCCCTTCGCGATACACCACTTTGTGTGCCCGGCGCAACGTTCTGATCAGCTCGTCGTCGTAACCACGCCGGCGCATTCCTTCCACGTTGAGCCCGACGGCATAGGCCGGGTTGCCGGAGACGGTCAGGTAAGCCGGTACATCCTTCAGCACGAGACTCATCGCAGCAATGTGCGTATACGCACCGACAATTCGGTACTGCGGCACGCCGGAGTAGCCACCAAAGTTCGCATGATCGCCAACCCGGACATGCCCGGAGATGGAGGCGTTGTTAGCCATAATGACATGATCGCCGACGATACAATCGTGCCCGACGTGTACGTAGGCCATCAACAGGCAGTGGTTGCCGATAACCGTCGTACCAAGGTCCTGGATCAGACCGCGGTGAATGGTGACACCCTCGCGAATGACGTTGTCATCGCCAATCTCGAGCTTGGTAGGCTCACCGCTGTAGGCAAAAGCGGGCGTGTCCTCACCAACGGTCGCAAACTGATAGATCCTGTTGTTGCGACCAATGGTGGTGGGACCTTTCAAGATAACGTGTGGGGCTATCCAGCAATCGTCGCCGATCACCACGTCCGGGCCAATCATCGTCCAGGGACCGACTGTGACATTGTTACCAAGTTCAGCGCTGGGATCGATGATCGAGCGCGGATCGATCATCTCAAAATACACCTTCCATCAAGATGATCTCGGTCGTGCACGCCAGGTCTTCTTCCACGAACGCCTGACAAGCGAATTTCATCATCCGGCTTCTGTCAGCAACGATAGAACTGTGCATGACCAATTGATCCCCTGGGATCACACGTCGTTTAAAACGTGTTTTATTGGTTCCACCGAGAAAATACGCGGCACCATCGGCTGGTCGCGTGTTCTTCGTCTCGAACGCCAGTACGCCCGAAAGTTGTGCCAACGCTTCGACAATCAATACGCCGGGCATGATCGGATATCCCGGGAAATGACCGACGAAGAAGTTTTCGTTCATCGTGACGTTTTTGATACCGCGGATGCTTTCTCCTACGGAAAGTTCCAGCACCCGATCTACCAGCAGAAACGGGTGCCGATGGGGTAAGTAGTCAAAAAGCTCGGTAATGTCCTTTTTTGTATCCAACGTCATCCTATAGTGTCCAAGGTCATTCTATCCAAGTCCCTTTGTTGAGGGTCTCTTTGTTGCAGGCCGCTCTTTGAAGGTATCAGTATCCAGGGTCGCGTGTCACAAGTCATTATCGACGAAGCAGGTCGCTACTGGCGAACGAACCCCTTTACTTGCCAGCACCTTCGCGCATAACGAGAGCCTTCTCCAGGCGAGCGACACGTCGGTTGAGTTCATCGAGCTTCTGGAACCGTAACGCGTTTCGTTTCCACTGCCGGCTCGTATTGTGTAACACCCCACCAGAATATGCGCCAGGCTCGGTAATGGACGCGGATACGTGAGTCATGCCACTGATAACAACGTGATCGCAAATCTCGATCGGTCCATCTCCACCTACACCGACGGCACCTCCGAGCACACAGTGGCGTCCGATGACCGTACTACCAACGATCCCAACACATCCGCACAGAATGCTGTGCGCACCGACAAGACAGTTGTGCCCGATCTGGACCTGGTTATCGATCTTCACTCCGTCTTCGATGACCGTATCTTCGATTGCCCCGCGATCAATACTCGTGCAAGCACCGATGCTCACGTCCTGGCCAATCTGCACGCCACCGAGTTGGGCGATCGCCTGCAAATGCCCTTCCTCGTCCGGCGCAAATCCGAAGCCGTCAGAACCAATTACCGCACCGCTGTGCACGACACTTCGGGCGCCGAGAGACACATCTGCACCGAACACGACGTTCGGCATGAGCATCGCGTCTGCACCGATCCGGCATCGTGCACCGATAACTACGTTGGCATAAATGCGCGCATTGACACCGATTTCGCAGTCCGCTCCGATAACTACTCCGGGACCGACACATGCACTCGATGCGACGGTTGCTCGTTCATCCACCTTTGAACTTGGATCAAGACCGGGCGTCAGTTCCGGCACTTGTGCGAAAAGCTGAGAGATTTTTGCGAACGCAAGGTACGGATTATCCGTGACGATGGCATTTCCCTGCCAGTGTTCGAGATTTTTCTCATCGAGGATGACCGCACTTGCTGCGGTATCAGCAAGGTAGCGCCTGTATACGGCGCTGGAAAGATGGCTCAACTGTCCTGAACAGGCAGTCTCCAAGCTGCCCAGCCCGCTGATGGCCACCTGTGGATTACCTGTAACATGCGCACCGACATGTTTGGCAAGTTCTTCAAGGGTGAAAGAAGGTTCACCCACAGCAGGCACTAGCTTTTTTCGTACTTTTCGTTGAGCTTCTCGGTAACCTTGCGTGTGATGTCATGTTTTGTGTTCACGTAGCGCAGGTTGCTACGTTCCATGATCAGATCGTAGCCTTCAAGCTCAATGAGATCCTTCAATACCGCGTCGATTTTTGGCAACATGTGGTTAACCAGTTCCTGTCGGCGATCCTGTACCGCTTTCTGCAGCTTGTTCACCAGGAACTGAAGATCTATCTGTTTATCCTCGATATCTTTTTGCGCCTTGCGTTGTTCGGCTGGGCTCATGACCTCGCCGTCTTTCTGGAGCTTCTCTGTCAAGGCTCGAACCTCATCGTTCAACTCTTTGGCTTCCGCTTCGTCGCTTTGCAATTCTTCCTGAATTTTCTTGGAGAGAGATTGTGCTTCTTCGCTCGCTATCAGAGCTCGCTGCGTGTCGAGCACCGCGATCTTCAACTCAGCGGATGCGGAAGCCGCGACTAAACAAAAAAGCAAAGATGACAAACTGACTAACTTCTTGATCACAAATAAAACTCCTTAGTTATCCTATCCCGTCGAGCACGCTGATCCGATATGTTGAACTTACGAGGTGCTTTTTGCGGACGCATTCTACATCAGAATGTTCGACCTAACTCAAACTGAAAAACTTCCTCTTCGTCGAAGGATTGGGTATTGAATGGCTTCGCAATCCCAAAGGTCATAGGTCCCATGCCGCTCAGATAAGTGATGCCAACTCCAACGGAGTAGCGCATGTGATCCATATCAAAATCGAAGCAGTTAGTGCTCACACTGGGACAATTCGTATTGAATACGTTACCTGCATCGATGAAGAACACAGGGCGAAACTGGCGCTGATCGTCTATGAAAGGTAGAGGAAAGATGATTTCCATACTCGCTTCGATGAGTAAATTGCCACCGAAAGGATCTCCACGTGGCCGAAAGAATCCAGGCGGAATCGGAGTGCCGTCGGCAAATTCAGTGGGCGGCGTGGTGCGTGGCCCAAGCGTGCTCGTCTCGAAGCCGCGTATGGAACCGAAACCACCCGAGTAGAAGTGTTCATAGAACGGTAAACTCGTGGTGTTACCGTATGCGTCCCCAAACCCCAGCTCCGTACGCAAGCGTAACGTCAACGAGCGAGTTAGCGGAAAGTATATCTGTCCTTCGTAAACGATCTTGTAAAACTGTAGATCGCTACCAGGCACGGCCAACTCGACTGCAATCGATTGCGAACGACCACGTGTTGGGAACATTCCGCGGTTTAATGCCGAACTTGACCACGAGAAGTTTAGTTTATAGTTGAGCGCATCGGTGCCATTTTCATCGAGGAATTCGGATATCTCTTGAGCCGGGAAAGCACCTTCGGTGATCTGGGTGAGTTCCACCTGACCGCCAAAATTGAGCCGCTGCGTTTCGCCGATAGGCAATCCAAAATTGAGTCCAATCCCATAAGCGTCGGTTGTGTACCGGGCGATGTTGCGCTCATCAAAATCCAACCGGCGTACGAACATGTTGTAGCCGCGGCTGATACCGTCGATCGTGTAGTAGGGATTGAAGTAATTGAAATTGACCGATTTCTGGTATTTCGACCAACTCAACCCAAGGCCGAGGCTGTTTCCCGTACCCAAAACGTTGTTTTCCTGGTAGTTGCCGCCAAGGATCAATCCGTAACCTTGAGAAAACCCCAAGGTAGCGGAGATGCTCCCTGAAGGTTGTTCTTCCATCTCGAACTCAACATCGATCTGATCGTCCGTGCCGGGAACTTCCGGCATTTCGACATTCACTCCCTTAAAATACCCAAGTCGTTCCAGACGTAACTTCGACAGATCGATCTGCGATGCAGATGCCCACCCACCTTCCATTTGGCGCATCTCGCGACGCATGACTTCGTCGTGAGTTACCTTGTTTCCGGTAAAAGAGATGCGTCGAACGTAGGTACGCTTGTTGGCTTGAACGAAAAACTCGACCTCGACCATACCGTCTTCGCCGACCTTCGGAACACCAGTGGCGGTTGCAAACGTGTAGCCGGAGTTACCTAGCGCCTGCTCCAGACGCTCTTCACTTGCCGTTACCCTCGCCTGAGAGAACACCTGGCCTTCAGCAACCAACAACAGGCGTTCTAGATCTCCGGCTTTGACATCGTTTAACTCACCTATCAGGTTGACCTCGCTCACCGTATACTTATCGCCTTCTTCGACGTTCATAGTGATATAAACCTGACTGCGATCCGGTGTGATGCTCACCTGAGTCGATTCGACCACGAACTCTACATAGCCTCGGTCTTTGTAGTAGGACTCCAGCTTTTCGAGATCTCCCGAAAGCTTTTCTTTCGAGTACTTGTCGTTGTTTCGATAAAACGACAGTAGATTCGGATAGCTCAGTTCCATTAGCTCAAGCAGTTCCGATTGTGGGTAAACCTCTGCGCCAACAATATTGATATGGCTGATGCCTGACGTACTACCTTCTTCCACGTTGATCTTGATGGCTACGCGGTTCCGCGGTAGCGCCTCCACTTCGGTCACAATAGCGGCACCGTAACGCCCTTGAGAGACATACTGGCGCTCGAGCTCGAGCCCAACGCGCTCGAGGGTCGCCTGCTTGAATATTTCTCCTTCGCGCAGCCCCTGCTGACCTAAGCCCTCGATCAGCGCTTCGGTTTTGATCGCCTTGTTGCCTTCAATTTCGATGCTTTCGATCCACGGTCGTTCTACGACGGTAACAACCAGCACATCACCGTCTCGAGCCATCCGGATATCGTCAAAATAACCGGACTGAAACATCAGACGAATCAGCTGGCGAATTGAGATCCCGTCCAGCGTGTTCCCAACACTGACAGGCAACAGGTTAAATACGGTCCCCGCAGAAACACGCTGCAACCCCTGCAGACGGATATCTGCGACGGTAAACACATCGGCGCTTGCAATACCCACGTAGCAAAAAAGAAATACAACCAGACAACGCTTCATAACAACCTCGATATATCGTTGTAGATCACCAGCAGAAATATACCCACGAAGATAAACAAGCCGAACTGAGTAGCTACAGCCTGCACACGATCTGAAACCGGTTTGCGGATGATGATCTCCGTGACGCAAAAAAGAATATGACCGCCATCAAGTATCGGAATAGGCAACAGGTTAAGCACACCCAAAGAGATACTCAGCAACGCGAGCACACCCAGAAAGATTCGCCATCCAGACCTGGCTGAGTCTCCCGCAATCTTCGCAATGTAGATCGGGCCGCTCAGATTTTTCACCGACACTTGACCGGTAACCATCTTCTTCAACAGGCCGAGTGTCAGCATGGTCTTGGCGGTCGTCTCTTGCAGACTTTGAGGAATGGCGGCAAAAAAACCATAACGCACTTCGTTGGTGAATAGCGCCACACCGAGATAACCCGCGATACTGCCATCCGCTGCTTCGCGGGCTTCCGGCACAACAGCAACTGTCAATTCACGCCCACCGCGACTTAACAATACAGTTAGGCTGGTTGCTGGCGCCTGTTGAATCACCTCCACCCACTGCGCCCACGAGTCTACCGCCACGCCGTCAACCGCGAGGATTTGATCCCACTGCTTGAGCCCTCCAGATTCAGCCGCACTATCTTCCAACACCTGGCCGAGTACTGGCGGCACGGCAGGGCGAATACCCAGGGAACCGAGCAGATCCGGTTCGTCCGCACCCCGATGCCAATTCATGATCGGGACGGGGACCGATCGAGTCGCCGCAGTTCCGGGAAGGCGAGTAGTGAACTCAATACTCCCGGTATCGCCGAGTCGAGCAGCCAGGGCCATTGTGACTTGTTGCCAGTTCTTCGTGGTAACACCGTCAACCGATACGATTTCCCAGCGCTCCTCATAACCCGCCTGACCTATGGGGCTTTGTGCATCGATCTCTCCCAACATAGGAGCAATGCTGGTTGTACCGACGACAAATAACAGCCAGTAGACGATGGTCGCGAGCAGGAAATTTGCGACCGGACCACCCAACGCGATAGCAATGCGCCACCAGACACTGAGATCGGTAAAGGACAGGTCCCCGGGACCACGAACCGGCGCTGCCCGTCCCACACCGGCGTCTTCGAGCAAATTTGCTGATGTCCGCTCGGATGAGCCGGGTTGTGTGCCTGCACCGGTAGCCGATCGTTGTAACGAATTGTCGACATCTGCGCCCAACGCCAGGTTGTCCGCGTTCACCGTAGCGGCGGGAATTTCTCGATCATCCAGCATCCGTACGTAGCCACCGAGCGGAATCGCCGCAATAACAAACTCTGTACCGTGTTTGTCAAAACGAGACCAGATTGGCTTACCAAAACCAACGCTGAATCGCACTACCCGTACACCAGACAGGCGCGCGATCACGAAATGGCCGAACTCGTGAAAAGTAACGAGTACACCGAGAGTAACAATCAACGCCAACGGATATAGCAGCAGATCCATGAAAGTAGCCATTAGCTCCATAGCGGTAAACACCTACCCGCGGACGCTGGGATCCCAACCATTGTGCGAGCGCTCAAACCATCAGACAACAAAGGATCGTTGAGTTCACTGGCCTGCACCAGGCTGATCCTACGCTGATGGGGGAAAATTGCGGTGCGCATGATAAACGATCGCCATCCAGGGAGCATAGTCAGATACCACAAGCAACACTTACACAAAACCGAGGATGAGGGCAAAAAGAGGCAGAACCGCGAGAATGGAGTCGATCCGATCGAGTACGCCCCCATGGCCAGGCAGCAGATTACCTGAATCTTTTACGCCTCGGGTACGTTTTAAGACGCTTTCGAACAGATCACCGATCACCGAAATGACTCCGAGGCCGACGATGATGGCAACCCATAACAATGCCTGCGCTATCTCACCGGTCAAAACATCATCCCCGACTATCACCAGGAGTCCCCCACCGATCATCAGGCTTGCAGCCATACCACCCCAGAAGCCCTCCCAGGTCTTGCCGGGACTGACGGCCGGGGCAAGCTTGTGGTGTCCGAAACGACGCCCGGTAAAATAAGCACCAATATCGGCCGACCAGACGAGCAAAAGTGCCCAGAGCAGCCAGCTGGCCCCGTCTGGCTCGGAACGCACCACCAGGAGGGCTACCCAGGCGACCAGTAACGTCATCTGGCCAAGGATTACCGAAAACCAGCCGCGTTCGATGAGCACGGCACTTTCTGGATAAGTCGCAACCAATATTGTGGCCAGCGCCCATACCCCAGCCCCCATCCACAACAACACAGTGAAAGAAGCCGGAAACCACCAGCTGAGCGCCGCCGTCAACGCAAAACCGGCAACAAACGCGCCCTGCGCCAGCGTCGTGGTCAAGCCGCTCAACCGCGCCCACTCCCACGCCCCCAAGGCTGCGAGCATCCAGAACACCAGTGCATAAATCGGAAACGGCAGCAGGTAAATACCGGCTATGACGAGAGGAGCCAATATCAACGCCGTGATGACGCGCTGGATCAACAAGCTCAGTGCTCCGATAGCCTGCTATTGCCGTGGTTACTCGCGGCGTCCGAAGCGGCGTTGCCGGTCGACGTAGGCGCCGAATGCGCGACTGAGGCTTGCGGCGTCGAAGTCAGGCCAATAGGCTTCGGTGAAGTAGAGTTCTGTGTAGGCGAGGTCCCACAGCAGGAAATTGCTGATGCGATGATCGCCACCCGTGCGAATACACAGGTCAGGCGGAGGTATTTTCCCTAACGACAAATAGCCGGCGAACTTCTGCTCATCTATTTCATCGGGGTCGAGAACGCCGTCGCGCACATCACGCGCCATGGATCGTGCAGCTTCGGTGATATCCCAACGTCCGCCATAGTTTGCTGCAATGTTGAGTGTCATGCGGGTATTTTCGCGGGTTAATGTTTCGGCTCTGTTCATCTGCATCTGCAGATCTGAAGAAAAGCGCGACCGGTCACCGATGACACGCAAACGCACTTCTCTTTCGTTGAGTTCATCCAGATCTTTTTCCAGCAAGTTGCGCATGAGATCCAAGAGGAGATTCACTTCTCGCTTTGGTCGCTTCCAGTTTTCCGTGCTGAAGGCAAACAACGTGAGACACTCAACACCCTGATCGGCGCAGGTTTCGGCTACGGGACGCACATTGCGTGCACCTGCCCGATGTCCAGCCGCCCCGGGGAGGTGCCTTTTTTTTGCCCAACGATGGTTACCGTCCATGATGATCGCTACGTGCTTGGGGACGGGATCAAAATCGCCGTGCGCCTCGACGCTGACCGCCCCACTCACTGATTTTTCTGATTTTCCAGCTGTCGCCTGCGATTCTGACATAAGGCTCGGAACGTGACTCGAAATGTGAATTGTGTGAAGCTTAAAAGAGCTGATTAGTAAAAATTGTAGCGCTAAATTTCCATCAGATCGGCTTCTTTCGTCACAAGTATGTGATCTACTTCGGCTATCCGCTTATCAGTGAGTTTTTGCACGTCGTCTTCGGCTTGGTGCGCGTCATCTTCTGCAATCTCCTTTTGCTTCGCAAGCCCCCTCACATCATGGATGGCATCGCGACGAATGTTGCGTATTGCCACCCGAGCGTGCTCCGCTTCGTGTTTCGCCTGCTTGGCAAGATCGCGACGATTCTCCTCAGTGAGTGCTGGCAACGGCACCCGGACCAGATCGCTACTCGCCGACGGGGTAATGCCGAGGTCACTTTTGAGGATCGCCTTCTCGATCTCCGGAATCAGGTTCTTCTCCCACGGTGAGATAGCCAACGTGCGCGCATCTTCCACATTGATGGTCGCAACCTGATTCAACGGTGTAGCAGTCCCGTAATAAGGTACCTCAATGCCATCTAACAGACTCGGATTCGCCCTACCGGTGCGAAGGCGCCCGAACGTACTCTGCAATACCTCGACGGATTTGCCCATCCGTTCGTCAGCATCTAATTCGATCTCTTTTACCGTCGTGACCATGCTGCCCCCTTGGTGGTTTTAATTTGTCCTGGGACTTCCGCAACCCTCGATGATTCGGGTGCCAACCTTCTCACCCATGATAACCCCGGTCAATGCACCCGGCTCCCCCGCAGCAAAAGGCAATACGAGCGGTTAGCCCGAACTCTTAACCTGGGCGGCCACTTCATCCGCAAAATCGCTCTGGGAGACTTCGATGCCTTCACCGACTTCGAAACGGACAAAACGCCGGCATGCTACATCCGCATCGGCAAGCAACGTTCCGACTTTGACGCTGAGATCCTTGACGAAGGGTTGATCCAGCAAACTTACTTCTGCAAGATATTTGCGCACTCGACCATCCACCATCTTCTCGATGATCTCAGCCGACTTGCCACTTTCCTGCGCTTGCGCAAGATAGATTTCTCTTTCCTTGGCGAGTAAATCTTTGTCAACATCCGTCGAAGCAACAACCAGCGGGCTGCTTGCAGTGACGTGCATAGCGAGATCACGGCCAAGCTCTTCGTTTGGGGCAGAAAGTTCGACGAGCACGGCTTTACGTTTGTCGCCGTGAAGATAACTGGTGATGTAACCATCCTCTGTGGCGAAGAAGGCGGCACGTCGGACCGTGATGTTCTCACCAATCTCCTGAACCAGCGTCTCACGTACCGAGTTCAGACCATCGGCGAGGAGTTGTTCGAGATCGTCATCACCACGATCGAATACGGCACCGAGGGCCGTGTCGAGAAAGCTGAGGAATTTGTCGCTCTTGGTGGCAAAGTCCGTCTCACTGTTCACCTCAACCATGGCAGCCTGCTTAGCATCGGTTGAAATTTTCACCCCCAGCAAGCCATTCGCGGTAGTGCGACCCGCTTTCTTTGCTGCTTTCAAGGCGCTTTTTTTACGTAGCTCCTCAATGGCTTGCTCCACATTACCGTCGGTTTCGGTTAGCGCCTTCTTGCAATCCATCATGCCGAGTCCGGTGCGGTCCCGAAGTTCCTTAACTAGTGCTGCCGTAATGGCCATTTCCTACTCCTCGCTCTTCGCACTCGGCTCGGCTGATTCGTCCGCAGATGTTTTGTCTGCAGTTATTTCGTCAGCCGCCACTACTTCTTCTACCGATGATTCATCTGCAACGGGTTTGGTGATCACTTTCTTCGCGGTGGCTTTTGCAGTGACCACTACTTTTGGTGACTCAGCCACGTCATCAACTTCGATGAACTCGTCAGGGTGTACGTCCCCTGCGGCCGCTTCCTTGCCTTCCTGAATAGCGTCAGCAACTGCCGTTACGTATAATCGAATGGCACGAATCGCATCGTCATTTCCAGGGATGATGTAGTCGATACCATCCGGGTTACTGTTGGTATCCACAATTCCAAAAACCGGAATACCCAGCTTGTTGGCCTCGCTTACCGCGATGTGCTCGTGCTGAACATCAACCACGAACAAGGCATCGGGCAGACCACCCATGTCCTTGATACCGCCGAGGCTGCGTTCGAGTTTGTCCATCAACCGGCTTTTCTGCAGAGCTTCTTTTTTAGTCAACATCTCGAACGTGCCATCTGTCGCCTGAATCTCGAGCTCTTTGAGTCGCTTGATCGATTGGCGAATGGTTTTGTAGTTGGTCAACATTCCGCCGAGCCAACGTTGATCAACGTACGGCATGCCTACGCGTTTCGCCTGTTCGCTGATCACCTTTGTTGCCGCACGTTTGGTGCCGACGAAGAGAATTTTGCTCCCTCGAGTCCCTAGGTTGCGTAACTCGAGCAGCACCGCGCTGAATGCGGGAACGGTTTTTTCGAGGTTGATGATGTGGATTTTATTGCGGGAGCCGAAGATGAACGGCGCCATCTTGGGATTCCAGAAACGAGTTTGATGGCCGAAGTGCACGCCGGCGGCCAGCATATCGCGCATACTGATTTCATTCATTAACTATCTCCGGGTTGCGCCTCCGTGACCCCCATGCTTCAACCAGACAACTAAGGTCCAGCACCCGGAAGCATGTGTCGGGACACGTGAGAATTATTTAACGGGTACCTCGCTCAAGGCCAGGTATCCAACTAGTTCGCTTTAGTACTGAAAAAATAAGCCGCTCATGGCTGAATTCTAGCTCTCTCGCGGAAAGTAGCCGGTTACACTACGGCTACACTCACAGGAAAGCATCCAGGTGTTACCCAAAGCGGCGCGCTTTATACCATAATCTGTTTTTCGCCGAAACTTTTACCAGCTTTATGAGAAAGAGGTCTGGAACATGGTCGCCAAGCTCAACACGGAAGAGGAAATCGCAAAAATGCGAGTCGCCGGGAAATTGGCGGCAAGTGTTTTGGATATGATCGGAGCCCATGTGCGTCCTGGCGTGTCGACCGAAGCACTGGATGAGATTTGCCATAACTTCATCGTCGACGAACTGGATTGCACACCGGCACCGCTGAACTACAGCAGCACCCCGGGGCAGACACCCTTTCCGAAATCGATCTGTACATCGGTCAACCACGTGGTGTGCCACGGGATTCCTGCAGCAAAGAAGATTTTGAAAAGCGGCGACAGTCTAAATATCGATGTCACGGTAATCAAAGATGGTTATCACGGCGACACCAGCAAGATGTTTTTTGTGGGCAAACCCAGTGTGCTCTGCGAGCGCCTCGTGCGGATAACTCAGGAGTGTCTCTACAAGGGCATCGAAGCGGTGCGGGCCGGTGCCCGACTCGGTGATATTGGTTATGCGATACAAACCTATGCGGAGCGCAATCACTTCTCGGTCGTGCGGGAGTTCTGCGGCCATGGCATCGGACGGGTCTTTCACGATGAACCGCAGGTGGTTCACTACGGTCGTCCGAACACATTGATTACATTGGAAGAAGGCATGTCGTTTACGATCGAACCCATGATCAATGCGGGGAAAAGACACGTCAAGATCCTACCCGACCGTTGGACGGTCGTAACCAAAGATCACAAGCTTTCAGCCCAGTGGGAACATACCCTGCTTGTTACCACCGACGGTTGCGAAGTACTCACACGACGCAGCGATGAGCCATTCGGGTGAGCGAAAGACAATTCTTGAGTAGCCCGCTAAATGTCGCGGCTACTACACCCAAAGAAAAATTGGCCAGACACGACGCAGAGCTCGCTACCTGTTACTGGAAAAACGAGGATGTGCTGGTCCTCATCGAAAAAAGATCGAACTTCTTCGACGAGTTGCTGCGTGAAACCTGGCTTCGCATCATGCCGGAAAAAGCCCAGCAGCGACTTTCCCTCTATGCCGTCGGCGGATACGGGCGACAAGAACTATTACCCCATTCGGATATCGACCTGCTGATTCTAGCCTCCAGACCGAAAGAGTTTCAGAACGAGATCAGATCCTTCCTTCATTCACTCTACGACCTGAATGTAGAGGTCGGTCACAGCGTGCGGCGGCTGAGAGAATGTCGGCAGGAGGCACTGCGAGACATCACGGTAGCGACAGCAATGTTCGAGCGACGCCTCCTGATAGGGCCCGAGAAGCTCGAAAAAAAACTGAGCCGGGTTCTTGCCTCATCACAGCTGTGGCCAAGCGATGCTTTCTTCAAAGCGAAACGCGACGAGCAGGAATTACGTCACAAACACTTCGACAACGTCGAATACGGACTCGAACCCAACATCAAATCCTCTCCCGGCGGATTGCGCGACCTGCAGACGGCGATGTGGGTTTTCGACCGGAAGTTCGGCACAACCAATCCTGATGCACTCGAAGAGCTCGGTATGCTGACGCATCAAGAGAAGGATTGGCTAATCGACGGTCGACGATTCCTGTTATGGGTTCGTTTCGGATTGCACTTGCTCGTGAAACGCAAAGACGACAGATTACAATTCGAATTTCAACGCTCCCTCGCGCAGCGTTTGGGATTTGTCGACACAAGCGCACGCCTCGGCGTAGAAAGGTTCATGCACCATTATTATCGACACGTTCTGGCACTGCGCGAAGTCAACGACATCCTCCTGCAACACTTCGACGAATCAATTCTGCGCGCCAATGAAAAACCCAAGCTCGAACCAATCAATGAACGTTTTCGAATTCGCAACAACTATATAGAGACTTGCAACGATGATGTTTTTCACCACCAACCCAGCGCTCTGCTGGAGATTTTCGTCATCATGGCAAACCGAGTGGACATCGCCGGAGTTCGCGCGCGCACCATTCGCTTGATTCGAGATTCGCTGCATCTCATCGACGATGATTATCGCCACAACCCTGAGAACACGAAGCTTTTTATCGACCTGTTGAAGGCACCCCATACCCTCGTCTCCCAGCTGACCCGAATGCGTCGGTACGGTGTACTCGGTCGCTACATACCCGAGTACGGTGAGGTTGTCGGTCAAATGCAGCACGATCTTTTCCATATCTACACCGTCGATGCTCATACGATGATGGTCATTCGTTTCATGCGACGGTTTCACTACCGTTCCATGCAAGAACACTTCCCAGTGGCCTGTCACTGCATCAAAAACATTCCGAAGATCGAACTCATCTACATTGCAGGGTTGTTTCACGATATCGGTAAAGGTCGTGGCGGAGATCACTCCACCCTAGGAGCCGACGATGTCAGGGCTTTCTGCCAACGTCACCAGCTCGGGGACGCAGACACCGAACTCGTCTCCTGGCTCGTCCGCCAGCATCTGCTGATGTCGAGCACGGCCCAACGTAAAGACATCTACGACCCTGACGTGATTCATGAGTTTGCATGTGAAGTGAAATCCGAGATGCGCTTGGATTATCTCTACGCGCTCACGGTAGCGGATATCAACGCCACTAATCCCACCCTGTGGAACAACTGGCGCGCCACTCTAATGCGTCAGCTCTACGGGGAAACCCGCAAAGCGTTGCGCCGTGGCCTCGAATCGCCCGTCGACAAGCAAACCAGTATCCGTGCCTGCCAGGAGAGCGCACTGGACAAGCTCATTGCGCAGGGCATGGCAGCCTCGGAAGTGGAAACAATATGGGAGATCCCCGGCGATGAGTTTTTTCTGCGGCATACTCCGCGCTTGGTGGCTTACATCACCCACGCCATGCAAAATCACGATGTAGACACGGGCCCGCTCGTAGAATTGCAGGATCTGAAAGGCCAGGTCTCGGATGAAGGCGCAACAGAGATCTTTCTCTACACCCGGGATCAGCCGAATCTTTTTGCCGGAAGCGTCGTTGCGCTCAACCAGTTGAACTTGTCTGTCTTCGAAGCCAACATTCACACATCAGCCAGTGGGTTATGTCTCAACACGTACGTCGTACTCGACGAGTCGGGATCACCCATCGCCAGGAACCCCGCTGCTCGCACCCGTGTACAAAACCAGCTCGCAAAGCTGCTCACCCAACCCGATACCTTGCAGAAAATTGTGCATCGACGTTTACCCAGACAGCTCAAGCAACTCACCCGGCGGACCCAAGTTCACCTCAGCAACCCGATGGGAGCCAATTACACCGAGTTGACGATTATCGCATCTGATCGTCCTGGACTCCTGGCCAGCATCGGCTTGTTGTTTCTCGAACTCGGCGTCACGGTATTGAGTGCCCGCATCGCTACGTTGGGTGAGCGGGTCGAAGATGTTTTTTACATTCTCGACGCCAATGGCCATCTCATCGATGACAAAGAACAAGCTTACACACTAGAAAATACCCTGCGGCAGCGGCTGGATTCGCAAATTACTTTGGGTGTCAACCGCAATGAATCCATACCTTGATCGATTGCAGGCATATCCCTTCGAGCGGCTCGGCGCGTTGCAAGAGGATATTACTCCCAACCCGGCCTACAAACCTGTTGCGCTGTCGATCGGTGAACCCAAACACGCGCCACCCCGGTTTGTTCTGGATGTGCTCGCAGACCGAGCGCGTCTCGAAATCGATCTGTGCGCCTACCCAGCGACCAAGGGGACGCTCGAACTGGGCGAAGCCATAGCTGGCTGGCTACAAAGACGATTTGCCGTTCATGTGGACCCCGAAAAGCAAATTCTGCCGGTTGCTGGCACCCGCGAGGCTCTGTTTTCATTTGGCCAGGCAGTCTTGAGCGGCCGTGCTGATGCGCTGGTTGTCCTACCCAACCCTTTCTATCAGATATACGAAGGCGCCGCCCTGCTTCGGGGAGCCGAGCCGTACTTCATCGCCGCCCGCCGGGACCAGGACTATCAATGCGATTTCCAAGCCGTAAGCGACGATGTGTGGGCGCGCTGCGAGTTGCTTTATCTATGTTCCCCGGGCAATCCCACTGGCATAAACCTCGGCATGGAAACCCTTGGCTGGTTGATCGAACAAGCGGAACGTTTCGATTTTGTCATTGCGGCCGATGAATGTTATTCGGAAATATACCTCGACGAAAACCAGCCGCCCGTCGGTCTGCTGCAGGCGGCAAGCGCAATCGGGAACAGCAACTTTCGCCACTGTGTGGTATTTCACAGCCTCAGCAAACGTTCAAACCTCCCAGGACTGCGGTCCGGGTTCGTGGCTGGCGACGCCGACATTCTCGCGAGCTACTACCTCTACAGGACCTACGAGGGTTGCGCGCTCCCCAATCACGTCCAAGCAGCAAGTATTGCCGCCTGGTCCGATGAGGCACATGTCATCGAGAATCGAGCGATCTACCGCGAAAAGTTTCTCGCCGTCGCACCCATCCTCGCTGAGACTTTTGACGTCCGCCTTCCCGCGGGAGGATTCTACTTCTGGTTGCCAACGCCCGAAGACGACCAAACGTTCACCCAACGTCTTTTTGCCGAGCGCAACATTACCGTTCTACCCGGGTCCTTCCTCGCACGCACCGTCGACGACGAAAACCCGGGTAAAAACCACATACGCGTTGCCTGGGTAGCGCCTTTGCAGGACTGCATTACTGCGGCGCAAACCATCGCGGATTGGCTCGGAGCGTAGTCTTGTTAGTTCCTGTCCAGAAACTCTGGTGACCGATGGCAACCGCATGAAGGCTGCTGAATGCCAGATTCGAGTATTTTATACTAGGGAAAAAGTCTTCAGGCTAACTTTTACGAAAACTCTATCGACGCTCGAATACTGTACTCAGTAAGCGTTGCAATCGACTTATCGTCCAGACACATCACCTATTTTCTTCCAACTGAGCTGATCAATCCGAAAACCAACAAAACCGAAGCGCCTACCCGAGTAGCACCCCGGCCCTCAAGCTGGTAGCGTAGCCGCCCCAATTTTTGAGGATCGGCCGACATGAGCGAGGTGTTTGCGTTCGCTATTGGCACCACTGTCGAGAACCGCAGTGGCGATGTCATCGACTGCTTTTTTCCCGCACCGATCAAATCACCTGACAGCGCCACCTGCGGCTTGATCACGGCGCGTTTCAAGTGGGGGGTGCACGCCGTTTCTCAGGTGGCGCTCGAGGCGTACCTCGATGCGACGGACAGTCGATCTTCCGTTGTAGGGACGCTTCTCAGCCGTACCGAATCGCCTCTGGTGAGTGTCTGTCTCGAGGCAGACGAGCCGATCAGCAGCACGCCGGAAGCCTATCTAAAGCTCCACCTGCTTTCCCACCGACTTGCCCTGCCCAATACGCTGAATCTCGAGGGGATCTTCGCTCATCTACCCAACGTCGCCTGGACCACCGCAGGCGCCATCGACGTCTCCGAACTCGAGGAACGACAGTTAGCGGCTCGCTTGCAGGGAGAACATCTGGAAGTACTCTCCGTCGACAAGTTTCCCAAAATGACAAATTACGTCGTGCCAAACGGTGTGCGCATCGCAGACACGAGCCGCGTTCGGCTGGGCGCCTATGTGGGTGAAGGAACCACCGTGATGCACGAAGGACTGATGAACTTCAATTCCGGTGCGCTTGGGCCGAACATGGTGGAAGGCCGAATCTCCCAGGGGGTTGTGATCGGTGAACATTCAGATCTCGGGGGTAGCTCAAGCACCATGGGGACGTTATCCGGCGGTGGCCAGATCAGCATCACGATCGGCCAGCACTGCCTCATTGGCGCTAACGCGGGTACCGGTATTCCGTTGGGTGATCGTTGCACGATCGAAGCAGGCCTTTACATCACGGCCGGAACGCCCGTCACAGTTTTCGATGATCAAGGGATGGAAACAAAAATCGTTAAGGCGCGCGAGCTTGCCGGGGGCTCGGATATGTTGTTCATCCGCAACGGGCAAACCGGTCAGATTCAATGCCGCACCAACCGCAAGGCGATCGAACTCAACGAACAACTGCACGCACACAATTGAGCTGAACGTGAACACGGCGACAAAAGTGTTGGATCTGACCTGCGAGCTGATCCGCCGGCCCAGCATTACGCCACAAGACGCTGGTTGTCAGCTACTCTTGACGGCAAGACTGGCCGCTGCTGGCTTTTCGATCGAATGCCTCGACAAAGAAGGGGTGAGCAACTTCTGGGCGCAACATGGCGCCCACGCTGGACCGGTGGTTATTTTTGCTGGACATACCGACGTTGTTCCCACCGGCCCGGAAGCCGAATGGACCTCTGCTCCTTTTGAGCCAACGATCCGCGACGGCTACCTGTACGGTCGCGGCAGCGCCGATATGAAGGGAAGCCTGGCTGCGATGGTTATCGCTGCTGAGCAATTTGTAGGCGCAAACCCTGGACATGCAGGCACTATTGCCTTGCTGGTGACCAGCGACGAAGAAGGTGACGCCGTACATGGCACTCGTGAGGTCGTCCAATACCTGCACGCCCAGAACCTGCGGCCGGATTACTGCATCGTCGGAGAACCCTCGTCGAACAAACAACTGGGGGATACCGTGCGTAATGGCCGGCGAGGATCACTCAACGCTCGCTTGTCTATCCTCGGCACCCAAGGCCACGTCGCCTACCCCACCCGAGCTGACAATCCGATCCATCGGTTTGCACCCGCGCTGAATGCGCTCGTCACAGAAACATGGGACGAAGGCTGCGAACACTACCCACCCACCTCGTTGCAGATATCTAATCTGCGCGCCGGAACCGGCGCCGCCAACGTGATACCCGGTAGCCTCTCCGTAGATTTCAACATCCGCTACGGCAGCGGGCAATCCAACATGGGGTTGCGCGAACGAATTACTACGCTGTTGGCGCGGTTTGACCTCAACTACGAGATCACCTGGTCACTTTCCGGGGAGCCTTTTCTCACCGAGCCCGGAACATTGACTGCCGCGGTCGCGGCCAGTATCCGCGATGTCGTTGGTGTGGAAACTGAGTTATCTACCTCGGGTGGCACCTCCGACGGCCGCTTCATTGCACCTCTTGGCTGCCAGGTCGTCGAACTCGGCCCTTTGAACGCCACCATCCACCAGGTAAACGAACGCGTGTGCGTAGCCGATCTGGAACCGCTGTCGATCATCTATCTGCGCGTACTCGAGCGCCTGTTGCTCGCTTAACAGGCCCTCGCAGGTATAACGACAATGCGCAACACACTCATTTTCGGAAGTCTGCTGTTCCTCTTTTTCGCGGTCATCTTCGCGCCAGCAGGTCTCATGCGCACAGCCTTCGATCAAGTACCGGGCGCTGTATTGACCGAACCATCGGGCACCTTGTGGGAGGGTAGCGGTCGAATCTATCTGAACGAGCAATCGTTAGGATTACTCGCTTGGGATTTCAGCCCTGGCAGAATGTTCGCCGGGTCGTTGAGCTATGAGTTCTCCATAACGGGGCCCGAACATGATCTTACCGGTGAAATCGCTGTCTCGTTATCCACAACGGCGTTACAAGTTTCCGGTGAGATCGCCGCGCCGCTGGTTAATGATTGGCTCGCACCGTACGACATTGCGATCACCGGAACCGTGCAACTGGATACGGCCCGCGTGAGCGTGGTAGACGGCTACCCTAAGGGAGCTGAAGGTAGGGTTCATTGGAGTGGCGGAACAGTCCGCTACACGCTGTCCGGGCGGACATCCAGCGCGACGCTGCCGCCACTGGTGGCCTATCTGGACGAGGGTCCTGAAGGACCCAGCGCGATTGTGTTCGCCCAGTCCGGACAAACGCCACTCATCAAGGCGGAACTGTTGGAAAACGGCTTTGCAAAAGTAGGAATAACCAAACTATTGACAAAATTACTCGACAACCCCTGGCCAGGAAGTGACTCAGATCACGTTATAGTGCTAGAGGTTGAAGAACAAGTTCTTTAGTATCAGTCGGTTAACACTTGTTAGTAACCATGCAGCTAAACAGTATCGTAACCAAAGCCGTCCTCCCCACGCGTTGGCTGATCGTCGCAGGGATCGCCTGGACCCTGGCGCAGACGGCTTTGTACGTGGCATCTTCGCCCCAGGGCCGGGAACCCGCGCGTCCGGGAATTAGCGACCGCACAATGCCGCGGCAAACGACCGTAAACCTCAATACGATTCTCTCTCGTCATCTATTCGGTGAAGCTGATGTTTCGCCGAGTGACATGGCAACCCAGATCACCGAGGAAACACGCCTTCCGCTACAGCTGCAGGGAGTGTTTGTCGCCGAGGAAGTCGAGGAACAGTCGGCGGCGATAGTGGCGCAGAAAGGTAAGCCAGGCATGCGCTATCGCTTAGGTGACAAAATCCCCGGAAACGCAGTGCTGGTCGCAGTTTTCACGGATCACATCATACTGCGGCGGGCGGGTAGCCGGGAGAAACTGACGTTTCCCACCAACAACGACCAGTTTCAGGTAGATCCAGATCAGGACGAAAACGTTGCACCCAATAGGCAGACATTCAGGCAGACGTTCGTAGAAAAGCCACTGGCGAATACCGCCTCCGGCGAACAACGTGCCGTCCAAAGCGCCCGGGAATTTGTCGCCTCACATCAAGCACGCATGGAAGCAGACCCACGCCAAGCACTCAACGACCTCGGCATCACGCCAGTCAGCCCCGATTCGGCCGCGGGGTACCAGTTGGGCAACCTTGCTCAGTCCCCTTACCTCAGCCAAACTGGCTTGCAGCCTGGGGATGTGATCCTCTCAGTCAACGGTAGGCCAGTCGGAGACCTACAAGCGGACAGGTTGGAAATCGCAAACATATTGGCACAGGGATCGGCACGCTTAGAAATTCAACGAGGATCTCGGACGTTCTACGTCACGGCCTCTTTGAAATAAACATGAAAATAATAACACGCAAATTAGTTGTCTTTTTGTTCGTGGGCATCACCTTGAGTATGGCAGGGATGGTTTGCGCCCAGGAGCAGACCTGGAAGATCAATATCAAAAACGCCGATATCCGCGAGTTCGTCGCTCAGGTGGCCGAAATTACCGGTAAAACTTTTGTTATTGATCCGCGTCTGAAAGGCGACATCACGGTCATTTCCAGCACCAGCATGGACACCGACGCCATCTATGCCCTCTTCTTGTCCGTTCTGCGTGTGCATAACTTTACCGCGTCACCTTCCGGCAACGTCATTCGCATTCAACAGACCGCTACCGGGAAGCAAACCCCGGGGCCCGGCGGCTCGCTGGCGAACGTGGCACCTGAAGAGCTGGTAACTCGAGTTATTGCGGCTCAGAACGTGGAATCCTCGGAGCTCGTGAAGATCCTCCGCCCGCTAATGCCTCAATACGGAGGCCTCGCTGCCGTGGCGAAGCCGAACGTGGTGATCGTCAGCGATCACGCGGACAACATCATTCGGCTGATGAGGATCATCGAGCAGATCGATATCGCGGACGAAGAAGACATCGTCGTCGTCCCCTTGAAGGAAGCCTGGGTGGGTACCATGGTCGCGTTGCTCGAGAAAGTGGCTCCCGATCAGCTCGGCCGCAATTCGACCGGTCCGCAACGCATTCAGATCATCGCCAATGAACGCAACAACTCGCTGGTGATACGTGGTAAGCCGAAGCCCATCGCTGAAATACTCAAGCTCATCGACAAGCTGGACCAACCAGCCACCACCATCGGGGCAACACAGGTCATCTACCTCAAACATGCCGACGCCATCAAGGTTACCGAGATACTCAATGGACTCATCAGCGATCGGCCCGCCACCGATGAGTCCGGGGCCAGTTCCACGAGCATTCAGGCAGACGAATCGTTGAATGCCATCATAGTACGATCTGACCCGGGTACGATGAACGAGATACTCGGCATCCTCGACTACCTGGACGTGCGTCGCACTCAAGTGGTTATCGAAGCTGCGATCGTCGAAGTGACCCTGTCAGATACGTCCGCCATCGGTGTGGAGATGGCAGCTGTAGATGAAAGTGGCAACAGCGTGCCACTGGTCACCACCACGTTAGACGGCGTCATTAACGCTCTCCTCGGCAGCATTATTGGTGACGACGGTGAATTAGACGTGTTGACGGGGCTCGCAAGTCTATCGAGTCCGGCATTTGCGGTGGCGAAAATTAATCCGGGGGGTATCTCTTTTGCCGCCATCGTACGCGCGCTGGCCACGAGTTCCGAGGCCAACCTGCTCTCCTCGCCATACATCCTGACCCTGGACAACCAGGAAGCCAAAATTGTGGTGGGTAACGAGGTACCATTCCGAACGGGATCTTTTGCCACCACCGGCGACGGCTCGAGCAACCCATTCACTACCATTCAACGAGAGGATGTCGGGTTGCAGCTTACCGTGACCCCCCATGTGCACGAAGGTAGCTCGGTTCGCCTGGAGATATTGCTGGAAATTACCAGCGTTGTCGACACGCCCATTGGCGACGACGGATTTTCCGATGTCGTCACCTCCAAGCGTACGATCGAAACCACTATCCTTGCGGAGGACCGGCAAACAATCGTACTCGGTGGGCTCATCCAAGATGACATCACCGATACCGACAAACGCGTGCCGCTGCTCGGCGACATCCCTCTTCTGGGAAGGTTGTTTCGATCCACTACCAAGTCTCACACGAAACGGAACTTGTTGATATTCTTGCGGCCCACAGTTATTCGCACGAAAGAAGATGCCGACGCGATCACGGATCAAAAATATCGGGGTATCTGGGAAGTTGAGATCACTTCAACGGATGCCAATCCAGATCAGCTTTTTCAGGGCGATCGTCCCTAGTGACACTAGCGAACCTCTAGAGAACCTCTGATCAATCAGGAGCGGCTGATGGGGCGTGCTAAGAAGTTCGGCTACTGGCTTTCCAGCCGGCTCATCAGAGCAATCATTCGGCCACGTATCGCCGGGCCGGCACTCGAAAACCCATTGGAAGACGGCACCCATGAGATCGTCTACGCGTTGGAGAACCGCTCTCTGAGTGATCTCATCGTGCTCGACATCATCGCTGCAAAAAACGGTTTACCAAGCCCCCTTACCCCATTGGTGAGTCCAGAAGGTCGGGAAGAACGTCGCTTCTTTTTTCTGAATCGGGCAAGCCACGGTTGGTTTCGGCGTAACACCATGACCACTTATTCAAATCGTATGATGCGTATTCTCGCGGGTTCCGAACTATACCCGAATGCCGCACTCGTTCCCGTCGCCGTGTTCTGGGGCCGGGCACCAAGCCGGGAACGCTCGATATATCGCACCTTCTTGACCGAGAACTGGGCGGTCACCTCTCGCTTCAAGCGGTTGGCGAATTTGTTTCTAAGCCGCAAGGAAATCCTCGTCTACCTTGGAACTGAACTCCCTCTAGCGGAGCTTGTAGACCCGCGTTTAAGTGAAAATCGGATTCTGCGCCGTACCGCGCGGCTGCTTCGCGTACAGTTTCGTAACCAGCGTGTCGCCACGATGGGTCCCGATTTCTCACATCAACGAACGATGATCTCGCAGATCATCAAGAGCCGCGCCGTACGAGACGCGATTGCAACAGAATTTGACGCCGGAAACGACAGTGAAGAAAAGCTGGAACAACGCGCACGTCGTGCAGCTATGAGCATTTTCTCCCACATGTCTTATCCGACCATCCGAGTCCTCGAACGATTGCTCACCTGGTTCTGGCACCGGATATACAACGGTGTGAACGTCAATGGCTGGCAGCGCATCAACCACGTAGCTGCGACCCATACCCTGATTTACGTCCCCTCACACCGCAGCCATGTGGACTACATGTTGCTTTCCTTCCTGCTGTTTCAACGCGGACTGATGATTCCTCATATCGCTGCGGGTGACAATCTCAACCTGCCCGTGCTTGGCAGCGTACTCAGGCGTGCCGGCGCTTTCTTCATGAGACGCAGCTTCCGCGATGACCCGATCTATAGTGCAGTATTTTCCGAATATCTCTATCAGATCTACCGACGCGGGCACTGTGTGGAGTTCTTCCCTGAAGGCGGGCGCACGCGTACCGGCAGGCTGCTGCCAGCACGATTAGGTTTACTGAAAATGACGCTGGAGCACCATGAACGTGGCATGCCGCGACCGCTTGCCTTCGTGCCAGTCTACTTCGGCTACGAGAAGCTCATCGAGGCTGGCAGTTACCTCGATGAACTGCAAGGCGCGGAGAAGCAGAGCGAATCAATTGGCGACCTCATGCGCAGCTTGCGCCTGATCAAGCAGAATTTTGGCAAGGTCGAAGTAAACTTTGCCGAGCCACTTCGCCTGGACGAGTGGCTGGATACATCAATTCCACCCGCTGAGCAAGCGGCTGAGTTGGGTGATGAAGTGTTACTTCGTATCAACAACAGCGCGGCAATCAATCCTATTAATCTAGTTGCGCTTATTACCTTATGTACGCCTCGCCTCGCAATCGACGAGCAACTCCTTATCGACCAGGTTCAATGTTATCTGGATCTGCTCACAGCAGACGGAGACCATCACGACTACTCGCTTCCAACGATGACCGCGACGGAAGTGGTTGCCTACGTTGAACAGATGCGCATGTTGAAGCGGGAACATGAGGAGTTTGGTGACGTGTTGAGTCACGACCCCTTCTCCGCTGTGCTCATGACATGGTATCGCAACAACGTTACACACACGCTGGCACTGCCTTCTCTCATGGCCTGCCTGGTAGTCAATCGACGCCGACCACTCAGACAGGAAGCGATGTTCCGTTTGGTCAACAGGGTATTTCCTTACGTTGCAGCAGAATTACACGCCGTCAATCAACCCGATGCGCCTGAGCGTTGGGCGCAACATCTGATCGACGCGCAACTCCTGGTGGTTCACCCCAATGGTGGTTTTAGTGCCCCACCGGTTAGCAGTCGCGCGCATTATCGGTTGTACATGCTTGCGAACCTCATTCGCCAGACGCTGGAACGGCTCTACATCGTTATCGGGTTGCTTGCTCAGCCGAACCGGCTGACTCGCACCGAGCTACAAGTACAAAGCCAGCAGGTGGCACACAAGATGTCTCGCATATACGGCTTGAACGCACCTGAATTCTTCGATGCGGGGCTCTTCGACTCGTTTATCGACAAACTCATCGCCGATGGTGTCGTCTGTGCAGGCAATGAAGGCAAGCTGCATTATCAGCCGATTGTCGATGAGGTGCTAAAAGCCGCAGAACAGGTTATCGACCCCGAATTCCGATACGCCATCTTGCGGGAAAGTTAACAGGCGAACTTACTGATTCTTGTCCGGAAATTCGCTCCCGACCCATGGGAAGATCACCCAACACACCGATAGACGTCGTAGCGGACTGAGCGACCAACGATGCGCCAATCGGGGTTGCCTATTTCTGGGTCGCGCAGACGTCGCTTAAGGACCACTCGGGAGGTTGCAAGAGATCTTGCTTTGCTGATCCAGTCGGACAAATCGTGTTCCAAACCGGAGACAACCTGTGCCAAATATTGAATTCGTTTACCCGGAAGCGCTTTCTTACGGCGCTCGGGAAACATTGGATCGAGGTAGACGACATCGAAGATTTCCCTGCTTTGCTCAAGCCAGCACCAGGCGTCGGTATGGTGGAGCTTTACCTCATTGACGCCTAACCGCTCGATGAGATTGTGCAGCATAGCCCAGGCAACGGCTGACTGTTCCAGACAGGTTACGTCGCAACCCAGGCGCTGCAGGGTTAGCCCGTCGATACCCCAACCCGCCATCACATCGAGCACCGTACATCGAGACGGACCATGCCTTACCCCACAAGCCCTGGCAAGTTCGAGGTCATGAGTCGCGCGTTTTGAGATCTCGGCCGCCGTAATCGATACCCCTTTGCCATCGTCAGCATGGCACAGGCGCAACAAATCGCGTTCGTACATCAGGTAAAAGCCAAACATTCGCTCCGGGCGCTCAGAAGACGGCGTCAGCTCGAAATGATCTTCGAATATCGCAACACGATCTTCACAACCCAGTGAAAAATACAACCGCAATGGGACGTTCCTGATCCAGACTCGTGCATTTTGGGGGTGATCATTGTAAACGCCATTCAGGCGTAAAGATCGATGTTGCTTCCACGCGCCATGCTGGCACCTATCGCCGCGGTGCCGTGGTATGTCAGCAGCGCGTGCAGTTCGCTCAGACGGTTGTTGGGCAGGCGGAGCAGCCTCGCCTCGTGGCTCGTGGATGCACCTGCCGGAGACGCAACACCTACATCGACTGTCCGCGGTGTGGGATTGCGAGCGGATGCGGCTGTGCCACCCACAGGGTCGCGCCCCAGGGGTATTCGGTACAACGATTGGTTCGGCGAAGTGATATTCATGATTCGCATCAGCAGTATAGACGTCTATCCACGCATAGGTCGCCACGGCGAATCACCGACAACGTAAGTAGGCAACCCAGCGGCTGCATCGAGTCCCGCACCTCGCTGATACTGACGAATACCAAGCTCACAGACCAAAGATGCCAGAATTTTAGGCTCGGCGTCATAACGAAGATCGGGTACACGCTCCCGCCATGGAGGTTCATCACCGACTACAACCCAGCCGCACAAATCCAGACCTTCCGGCGGATCTCTACCAGCAAAGAGGGCATCGTCAATCACGCGCGTTAGTTCACCTTCCTCCAACACGAAACCCGCGAGATAGAACGAGTCTTTACGTGAACGGATAACCGTCAACACCCCCTTGGCTGAGTTTGCAACCGCCCGCTCCCTTGCCGCGTGGGCGAGCGCCATTGATGAGGCCACCGGGCAGATGAGAGCGTTATTCGCAAACGCGATTCCCTGGGCAACCGCGGCCGAAATCCGTACTCCTGTGAACGAACCAGGACCACAGGTAAATGCAACCGCATCCAACTGATCCTTCACGACGTTTTCACGTTGCAACAATCCGTCGATCATCTCGAGAACAACTGTGTTGTGCATACGCTCAACCAGACGTGTATCCTCGACAATCCGGCTTTTCCGATAGATGGCAACCGAGCAAAGCGCTCCGGAAGTATCTAGTCCCAACATCGTAGTCATCGAGGTATGTTATCCAACCCTTGGACCTGAACGAAGCTCGCGAGAAAATCTTAGTCAGCGTGCAACAGCTGACTGATTCGGAGTCAGTCACCGTCGATCAAGCTTGTAACCGCGTTGCCATGCAACCGGCGCGAGCTCATGTCAGTCTACCTCCTTTTTCATGTTCCGCCATGGACGGTTATGCGGTTCGTTGCGAAGATCTCGGCGGCTCACCACCCCATATCATGAAACTTGTCGGTGAAAGTCTTGCCGGACATCCGTATGAAGGGGAGTTGGCGATTGGTGAGTGCGTACGCATCTTCACCGGTGCAATGCTACCAACCGGGCTCGACTGCGTGGCGATTCAGGAGAATTGCTCTGTTGACGGGACGGAGGTGCGATTGTTAGAAAACGTATCCTGCGGCGCTAACGTACGCCCGACGGGACACGACATTCTCAAAGGTGAGCCCGTTGTCGAAACCGGAAAAGTCATTTCTGCTTTCGACGTTGGCTGGTTGGCGGCGTGCGGAATAACCCACGTCAATGTGGTACGTAAAACACGAGTGGCACTTTTTTCTACCGGTGACGAACTTGCGGATCCCGGAAACGAACTCGGTCGCGGCCAGATCTACGATGCAAATCGTTATGCCCTCACACAGTTACTTAACGAACTTCCCGTAGAAATAGTCGACCTCGGCATTCTTCCGGACGACCCTGAACGCATTGAGCGCGCAATGTTGCAAGCTGGCGATTCGTGCGATGTTTTGCTCACCAGCGGAGGTGTCTCCGTGGGAGATGCAGATTTCGTAAAGGACGTAATACGGAAAATCGGACAACTCGAGATCTGGCGGTTAAACCTCAAACCCGGCAAACCGTTGGCTTTCGGTCGGATCGGCGACGCATTATTTTTTGGCTTGCCCGGCAATCCCGTTTCGACCATCGTTACCTTTCTGCTCATGGTCAAACCCGCTCTCCTTGCCCTCTCAGGTGCCGAATCGCATGAACCACCGAGTTTCACAGCAATTCTTGAGCAACCTATCCGACACAAACCGGGCCGGGAGGAATATCAACGAGGTCGACTGAGACGGATTGATGAGCAAACGCTGGTTGATGTCACGGGCGATCAGAGTTCCAACCGGTTAGCCACATTCAGCGAGGCCGATTGTTTGATCAAGATTCCGAAGACCTGTGGAGACTTGACGGTCGGTAGCAGCGTATGTGTGCTGCCCTTCAGCGGACTGGTATGACTTAACTTTGCGGGAAGGAAGATAACAGGCGCCTCTAACGAGACGCCTGTCAGTAGCGCTGAAAAGATTAAACTTAAACTAGCGCCTCTTGGCCTTGGCTTTAGTCTTACGCTTTGCTTTGGCCTTTTTCTTTGCGGGTGCCTTCTTTATCTTTTTAGCAGCAGCCTTGCGCTTGGCTGGTGCTTTCTTTTTCTTCTTGGCGGCGGCTTTCCGCTTCGCAGGCGCTTTTTTCTTCTTAGCGGCAGCTTTTCGCTTCGCAGGCGCTTTTTTCTTCTTAGCGGCAGCTTTTCGCTTCGCTGGCGCTTTTTTCTTCTTAGCGGTAGCTTTTCGCTTCGCTGGCGCTTTTTTCTTGGCGGTAGCCCGCTTCTTGGCAGGACGTTTCTTAGCTGCTGCCTTCTTTCTCTTCGCAGGTGCCTTCTTCGCAGCGCGTTTGGCTCTCGGCATAAAGAATCTCCTAGGCTCGGTTTTGAGTTACGTTTGACGTTACGTTACGTTCAGTGTTCTACCGCAACGTTACGAATCATCCCGTGATTTTTTCCGTAACAAACCTTGCAATCCTTGTTAAAAAATTTCACAACGATTCGCTACAGCAAAAATCGCTGCGAACGATACTTTAATAGGCAGAAAATACAACTACTAGTTTCACAAAGTAGACAATATTTTTTCTTGAATTTCTTTCACTTTACCGAGTCCGTCGACCGCAATGTACTGAATTTTTCCATTTGTCGCTTGCGTTCGATAGTACTCTACCAAAGGAAACGTTTGTTCGCGGTAGACGGAAAGACGTTCGCGCACCGTTTCCTCTTTGTCATCGTCTCTTTGAATTAACACTTCGCCGGTTGCGTCATCTACGCCTTCTTTCTGCGGCGGGTTGAATACAGTGTGATAAACACGGCGAGATGCCTGGTGAACTCGTCTACCGCTCAAGCGTTGTACGATTTCTTCGTCAGGCACTACAATCTCGACAATTTTATCGATCGCAACACCGGCGGCAACGAGCGCCTCGGCCTGAGGAATCGTGCGGGGGAAGCCGTCGAACAAAAACCCGTTAGCGCAATCCTCCTCATTGATACGTTCTTTAACAAGATCGATGATGATCTCATCCGACACCAACGCACCGCTGTCCATAACTTCTTTTACTCGATTGCCGAGTTGCGAGCCCGCAGTCACAGCAGCGCGCAAGATGTCTCCCGTAGATATTTGCGGAATAGCCAGCTGATCGCAGACAAATTGCGCTTGTGTTCCCTTACCAGCACCTGGTGGACCGAGAAGAATGATCCTCATGGTAAACGCTCCTGAAACCTCACTACTTTATTGCCCTCCCTTGCAACTTTTGCAACTTTTGTAACTTTTGTAACTTTATGCAATATCTCTTCCATGCAGAGGTTAGCTGGATCCAGGCCAGAAATTGCCATCTCCTGTTACAATTCGTCTTGCACCTAATACGCCTTCAATGTGTCGTAGGTGCTCGATGATCTTCGCTAGCCCGTGTAGATTCTGTAACTGCAGCTCCAAACCTATCTCTGCCCGACCCGTCAACGGATCGATCCGACCAGTATTTGACACGAGTGGTGCATGTAAATCGCTCAATGTGACGGTGATATCACGCAGTAGACCTGCTCGATCAACGGCTGTCAGTTCGACTTTGTATGTATGTCGACTCTGCACTTTGTCATCATCCACCAGAGCCAGCAGATCAAGTTGGTAAACGTTCCCATAGGAGGGGAACATCGCGTCAACCACATCCAGCGAGTGGCAGTCTCCGACTCCATATGCATAGAGGAAACGATCGGCGCTCTCACAACCCAGATTTTCTGCTACCATTTGTAACTCTTTGGGGTTCGGAAAATCTAATCCCAGTCTGTCGGTCAATTCCAGCAACAGGTTCTCACCAGCGCTCAGGCTCCTCTCGTAACCTTCACCGCGAAACCAGCTCTGGATTTTCTCTCTGGCACGAGCCGTTCGTACATAACCGAGATATGGTTCGAGCCAACTCCGTAGGGGTTGTTGTTGCTCAGTAGTAAGGATCTCCACCCGCTGCCCGGTCGCCAGGGGTATATTCAACCCGACGGTTTCACCGTCTACCCGTGCTCCACGGCAACGATGACCAATTTCGGTGTGTACTCGATACGCAAAATCGAGAGGCGTTGCACCAGTAGTCAGGTCGAGAACATGTCCTTTTGGAGTGTAAACAAAAATTCGTTCCTCCTGAATTCGATTGCGGAGTTCTTCGTTTAAGACATCGCCACCACCAAGCGCAAACTCTTGTGTTTCCTCATGCCATTCGACTACTTGTCGAAGCCAATTCATTTTCTCTGTGTACGGTTTATCTTCGTTGGAGGTATCTTTGTACGACCAATGAGCACAAACACCGAGCTCGGACTCTTCATGCATCTCATGAGTGCGAATTTGCACCTCCAGGGTCCTGCCATCGGCGCCCATAACAGCCGTATGAATAGAGCGGTAGCCGTTTTCCTTCGGCACGGCAATGTAGTCGTCAAACTCGCTCGGAATGTGTTGCCATTGGGTGTGGATCACTCCAAGAGTGGCATAACACTGTGCGATATCGGATACCATCACCCGGAAAGCCCTGACATCGTAAACTTCATCCAGTCCGATATTTTTCGCACGCATCTTCCGCCAGATGCTGAAAATATTTTTAGCTCTACCTGAAACCATCGCAGCAATTCCAGCCTTGCTGAGTTTCGCTTCGATCAGAGAAACAATCTCTTCGACTTGAGCCTCCCGCTGGGTACGACGGCCATCCAGCTGCTTTGCGATCTGCATATAAACATCAGGCTGCAAATATCTAAGCGCCAGATCTTCCAGTTCCCATTTTAACCGCCAAATACCCAGCCTGTTCGCAAGCGGTGCAAAAATCAGGTTAACCTCTTGGGCGATTCGTTTCTTACGCTCAAGTGGAGCGCTCTTGGCAGCCCGCAATGCGATCACTCTCTCCGCCAGTTTCAGAACAGCTACACGCGCATCATCAATGAGAGAGACAAGCATTCGGCGCACGTTCTCGACCTGATCACGAGCTTCGCTGGTCTGCATGGCCGTGTTCGACATCTCGAGCAAACTGGTTGCCGCCATTCGCGAGACCGCACCGGCCAAGTGAGCGGTTTGCGAACCGAGCTGTCGGGCGATGTTCTCCTCGCTGACAACTTGCTCCCGCAAAGGGCGATACACGAGGGCTGCCAGGACAGACGTAGTATCCATTTTCAATGCCGCAACCAACTGCGCCAGAGCTACACCATTGTCAAGATGGGTAACGCCGCGCGGCAACTCATGAACAAAGTGACAAGCGTTGGATATGTCATCAGAATTAAGCTCCCCATGCTCAATACAAAGCGCCCGCACCCACTCATCGATAGCGACGTTACCCGCGCGCTCTCTCGGCACCTCGTCGTAAGCCTTTACCACCCCTTTATCCTCGCCGTTCGAACAAGCCCAGAGTTTCGACGTGTGCGGTATGCGGAAACATGTCGAAAATTCCTACCTCGGAGAGTTGCAAGCCGAAACGTTCAAACGTTGCCGCATCGCTCGCAAAAGTCACTGGATTGCATGACACATATACCGCTTTTTGTAAGTACTTAAACCCATCTGATGACAACCATCGCGATAGATTTTCACCGGCACCAGTTCGCGGTGGGTCAAGAATCAAGTATTGCGCGTCTGCAAAGTCAACAGAGCTTGAATCGTATAAATTAACTTCTTTGAACCTGGTGGTGACGGACAAACCATTCAATGCAGCGTTGTGCAACGCCCTGCGTACAGCAGTCGCCGAGCTTTCGTATCCCGTAACCCATCCACCTAATCTCGCGGCTGCTAGAGAAAAATTACCGATTCCACAGAATAGATCGATCACCTGTTTTCCTGGCTTGGGATTGAGCAGGTTGAGCGCCGTTCGTACCAGTACGCGGTTGATGAACGGATTAACCTGGACGAAGTCGGTGGGGAGAAAATGGTAGCAGAGACCGAAATCCAGATTTAGGTAGTGGAGGTACTCAGGTGCGTCTGTCGGCGCAAGCAACCATACACTGTCGTAACCCTTCGGTTGCAGGTAGATTCGAATTCGTGACCATTGCGCAAAATCTTTGAGCAGCGATAAATCTTCGTTCGACATCGGTTCGAGGTGGCGCACAATGATCGCCTGCTCATGATCTCCCGCGGCCAGTTCGATCTGCGGTATTTTGTGTCGGATACTCAGCTGTCCAATAACTTCTTTTAAGGGAGCCAGGATATTGGCAAAGGCAAGGATGAGCGTTTTGCAATCGTCCATCCTGACAACTCGACTGCTGAAGGACTCGCGAAAACCAACCAGTGGCGAGCCACCGATGATACGTACACCCAGTCGCGCCTTGTTACGGTAATGTAGCCTCGGTCCGAAAACGGGCGCGGCAACGCGTAGCGGTTCAACCTGGAAATCGGCGAGTGCGCGCATAAGCGTTTGCTCCTTCAGCTTCAACTGCGCCTGATAATCCATGTGATGAAGAGCACAGCCACCGCAGCGCGGGAAAATGCTGCATGCCGATACACGGCGATCTGACGATGGTGTGACAACCGAAAAAGCTTCGGTATACAAGATTCCGCGGCGTTTTCTGAGCACCTTGGTCGATACCGATTCCCCCGGCAAACCGTTCTTTACTCGCACTGTTCGTTCTTCGAATCGACCTGTACCGAGACCATCATCGCCAAGTCCTGAGATGGACACCTGAATTTCCCGGGGTTGTTTGGCCGAGGTTACAAGAGGCACTTGTGCAGTCATTCCAGCCGCGTTCGGTAATCCACTAAAAGACCGATTCATCGACGCATCCCAACACGCTCATGATTTCTTGCCAGCAGGCGCCGGCTCATCAACGGTTTTAGACCCAGGTGTGGTGCGAGGCACTCGCGAAATATCCGTTTACCAGCCCTTCTGGACGATTTATTCGAGAAATTCCCCGCCGCAATATCCAACAAGGCCGATCCTGGGTAGGCTTCCTCCACGGGCTCGTAAACGAATCCCTGCTCTGGCTCCAACCGGTAGCTACAAGACGCAATGATCGGTTCGCCGGTTTGTGCGTCATAGGCAAAGTCCAATCCATATCCCAGTTCTTCGAGCAGCAACTTCTCAAAGCTGCGTAAAACCTCTTCTAGCTCAGTTGTACCGTCGTTCAGTCGGTCGATGGCCCAACAAGCACCAGCAAACAACCGTGGCAAACTTTCTCGCTCTTGCACTAGTCGGTTGATCAACTCGGCAACATAAAAGCCTGCTGCCATGGCATCCCCTTTCAACCAGGCCTGTGAAGTGCTTTCGAAGCGGGTTAAGGTAACGAGTGAACTACGGCCTGACCAACCTGTAGTCAGTTTCGCCAACGTCTGCAGAGGATGTCCGCGTCGCGTTCGGCGCACACCTTTTGCAAGCGCAGAGACGCGTCCATGATGTAACGTCAACAGCGTCGCGATCAGGCTACTTTCTCTATAAGGCCTCGTATGAAGTACCAAAGCGGGTTCGTCGGTTACTCTATTCATAACCCATACGTCGGAGGATGTTACTGTTGTTGGTCCAGCCCGGTTTTACCTTGACCCACAATCGCAACATAACCTTGCGTTCCAGCAACGATTCGATATCCAATCGCGCTTCTTTGCCAATAGACTTGAGTTTCTCACCTTTGCTTCCGATGATTATCCGTTTCTGGCCCGAACGTTCCACGATGATGTTGGCGGCGATATCGATAATGTTCGGCTGTTCCTTGAACATTTCGATTTCCACTGCAACTCGATGAGGGATCTCTTCGCCTAAACGACGCATGAGTTTCTCCCGAACGATCTCCGCCACCAGGAAACGCTGCGACTGGTCGGTTACTTGATCTGCTGGGAACAGATGAGGATTGAGGGGTAACGCTTTGAATACAAGTTCACGCACTGTATCAAGTCCAGTCCCGTGCAAGGCGGATACCGGAATCATTTCTTCGAAACACCCGAAACCCTGTAGGCGATGCAACGCTGGCAGCAGCGCAGTTTTGTTTCTGAGCAGATCGATCTTGTTGATCAACGCAAGCTTGGGTACTTCTGCTTTGCGAACGTGCTCCAGCACAAGATCGTCCTCTTCGGTCCATTTGTCCCGCTCGACAAGCATCACAACGAGATCGACATCCTGGAGAACTGATGTTGCCGATCGGACCATGTTGCGATTCATCCGCCTGCGGGCATGATGGTGTATGCCTGGCGTATCGACGTAGATCGCCTGAAGTGGTCCTTTCGTGTCGACCCCGAGCAATATGTGGCGGGTGGTTTGCGGACGCCTCGAGGTAATACTCAACTTCTGCCGCAATAGATGATTGAGCAATGTCGACTTTCCCACATTGGGTCGACCCACCAACCCAACATAGCCACAGCGGGTCGGTTCTTCAGCCATCCTGAGGCACCTTCGTCAACATCTCCGCTGCAGCGAGTTTCTCGGCCGCACGACGGCTACTACCTTCGGCAGTCGCCTCCAGTTGCAGCGGAGTAACCCGGCAACTCACTTTGAACACTTTTTCATGTTCAAATCCACCCGTTGCAATAACCGTGTATTCCGGCAGCGGAAAGCTGCGCGCTTGCAGGTATTCCTGCAGAAGAGTTTTGGGATCTTTGATCTGCTGGGCATCGATATTCTCGAGTCGAGCCCCCAACAGCCTGATCACCAGCGCGGTGGAGGCTGCAACCCCGGCGTCGATGTGTACGGCACCGATGATCGCTTCGAGGGTATCGGCCAGAATTGAGCTGCGTCGATGGCCGCCGCTCTTCTGCTCGCCCACCCCCAGCCTCAGGTAATCGCCTAAACCCAAACCCTTGGCTACGTCTGCAAGGGTTTCGCCTTTGACCAGGCTCGAACGCATCAAGGTCAAGGTATCTTCTGCCGCTTCTTGTCGCCGGTAGAACAGCAGATCAGCGACGACATAACCCAATACGGCATCTCCAAGAAATTCCAGCCGCTCGTTATTTTCTTTTCCGCGGCTTTTATGTGTTAGCGCCTGGAGTAGCAGGTCCTTGTTGTTGAAATGATGGCCTAGCCGATCTTCGAGCGCCGTCAAGGATACGAAGTTATTGATAACGGTAGCTCTCGTGAAACGTCAAAACAGCATCAATGTTGAATAATAGGTGTTCGCGCACTTCGTAACCGATGCTGATTTCGGTCGAGTTTTTCGAGCGGTCGAATTTCACGATGTCCCGTACTTTCACGCTGCGAATGTTGTTGATCAGGAACCGTTTCTGTAACAACGCTCGCACCGATCTATTGTCCATCTCGTGCACCTCATCCGCTGGCAGGCTGTCCATCACAGCCTGAAGCGTCCGGAAGTCTAGATAGTGCGGTCCGAGTCGTAGAGTCAGCGTAATGATGGTTACCAAAGCTAAGGCGCCCGCCAGCCAAGCAATTGTGCCTGCACCGCGTTGCTGCGACCACCGTCCCGTCTGCTTTTTTAGATTTCGCATGCGATGACCTCCAAGGCGGGTTATTCGATCCACCTATTGCGTGCAAAGGTCGGCCAATGCCAACCTGGATCTTTTTGCACCCAGATCGCAACTGCCTTCCCGACGATATTCTCTTCCGGCACGAAACCCCATCGACGACTATCGTCACTCTTGCCGCGATTGTCTCCCATCATGAAATAATTGCCTTCAGGCACTTCCCATTCTCGGGATTTAGACTGATCCGAGGCCGTCAACCGATAGGTCGCATGAGGGCGTCCATCGAGTACTTCCGTATATTCGCGCACCGTAACGAAACCGCGCGCAAATGGTACGGATTCGCGAAACTGTCGAACGAATTCGTATGGTGCTCGCTTGCCATTGATGAACAGTGCTTTGTTCTCGTAGCGGATATGATCACCGGGAAGCCCAATGACGCGTTTTATGAAGTAGCGCGAGTCGTGAGGTGGGACAAACACCATCACGTCCCCGCGCTCTGGAGACCCAACATCAATAAGCTTGGTACCGATAACGGGTAACCGTATGCCGTAAGCATATTTGTTGACAAGGATGAAGTCGCCGACCTGCAAAGTCGGCACCATGGACTCCGAAGGGATCTGATAAGGCTCTGCGAGGAAACTGCGTAACACAAGAACTAACAAGAGAACGGGGAAAAAAGATCGCGCGTATTCGACAAGCAGCGGTTCAGCCGCTGCAGCGTCAAGCTTCACCGAACCACCACCTTTTGCATTTTCCACAGCTGCAACAGCTTCTATTCGCCGGGGTTTCAGTACTACGACGTCGAAGAGCCAGATAGCACCCGAGATCAATACCGCCCAGCTCAGCACCAGCGGAAAATCAATATCCAACACCTATCGGTCCACTTTCAAAGCTGCGAGAAAGGCTTCTTGCGGAATCTCTACCTTGCCCAGTCGTTTCATTCGTTTCTTACCTGCTTTCTGCTTTTCCAGCAGCTTCTTTTTGCGCGTAATATCGCCACCGTAACACTTTGCAGTGACGTTTTTTCGTAACGCTTTCACAGTTTGCCGGGTGATCACCTGCCCGCCAATCGCCGCCTGAATCGCAACATCAAAAAGTTGCCGAGGAATCAATTCCTTCATTTTTTTAACTAGAAGGTAGCCTCTGCTTCGGGCTTGCTCACGATGTACGATCATCGCGAGCGCATCCACCCGCTCTCCGTTGATCAATATATCGAGTTTGACCAGATCAGCGGCTGCAAATCTGATAAAACCGTAGTCGAGGGACGCAAAACCCCGGCTTACCGATTTCAACCGATCAAAAAAGTCCATGACCACCTCGTTTAGGGGGATTTCCCAGACCATGGACACCTGCCCCGAGGAAAACTGCATGTCTCGTTGTGCACCCCGCCGATCAACACAAAGAGAGATCACGTTGCCCACATATTCCTGCGGAACGAGGATGTTGACCTCCGCTATTGGCTCGCGCATCTCGGTAAAGTTAGCGGGGAGAGAAGACGGATTGTCCACCTGAACAACGCTCCCATCAGGCATCTGAATTTCGTAGATAACCGTGGGAGCCGAAGTGATGAGATCGAGATCGTATTCTCTCTCCAAGCGCTCCTGAACGATTTCCATATGCAGCATTCCAAGAAACCCACAGCGGAAACCAAATCCAAGAGCATCTGACGTCTCGGGCTCGTAGAATAGCGAAGCATCATTTAGCGTCAGCTTCTGCAAGGCTTCGCGAAACGATTCGAAATCCTCTGTATTCACTGGAAACAATCCGGCAAACACCTGCGGTTTCACGCGGGCGAAACCAGGTAGCTGTGGTACATCCCGATGAGATGCACTGACAATGGTGTCACCTACGGGTGCTCCGCGAATGTCCTTAATTCCCGCAACGACGTACCCCACTTCCCCGGCCTTCAACTTGTCAAGCTTCGACCGCTTGGGCGTGAAGCATCCGACCTCGTCGGTGACGTGAACCTTACCAGCCGATTTCACGACCACCCTGTCTCCCTTCGCGATTTCTCCATGCACCACCCGCACGAGAGACACGATACCGAGGTAGTTGTCGAACCAGGAATCGATAATGAGTGCCTGCAATGGTTTTGCCACGTCCCCGACTGGTCCCGGGATATCCCGTATGAGACGCTCCATCAACTCTGGCACACCCTCCCCCGTCTTGGCACTGACACATATCATATTGTCCGTGGGCAAACCGATGATGTCTTCAATCTCCTGCGCCACCTTGTCGGGTTCCGCTTGGGGTAAGTCGATCTTGTTGAGTACCGGTAACACTTCGAGGCCCTGATCGATTGCGGTATAACAATTGGCAACGGACTGAGCTTCGACGCCCTGGGCGGCATCGACCACAAGAAGTGCTCCTTCGCAGGCTGCCAGTGAACGGGATACTTCGTAGCTGAAGTCGACGTGTCCGGGGGTATCAATGAAGTTCAACTGGTAATTTCTACCATCCCTGGCACGGTAATTCAGCGTTACGCTTTGGGCTTTGATCGTAATCCCTCGCTCACGCTCGAGATCCATGGAATCAAGCACCTGCTCTTCCATTTCACGTTCGCTCAAGCCTCCACAAAGCTGGATTAGGCGATCTGCCAGCGTGGACTTGCCATGATCGATATGGGCGATGATTGAAAAGTTGCGTATGTGATCGATGAGGGGCAATGCGGTTCCAAAAAACACCCGATTCCAGGGCGCGCGGACTATAACATACGGGATGGAGCGGGAGCCCCGGCCTGTCAGCGTTGGAAGCGCCGCGGGTTATTCGGGGACGCGTAGCGCGAGGAACGTTGGTGTTGAGCCGCGGATTATCAGGACGGGGGTAGCGCCACTCGGTAGTGCCTCGGAGATTTCCAGGAAGCTTGCAAGATCAACGACGGTTTTGTGGTTCAATCGGGTGATCACGTCGCCGCGACGAAAACCAGCCTCTGCTGCTGCACCTGTGGCTTCGACCACCCGCACGCCACCCGTAAGGTTCATCCGTTGCTGAACCTCTTCCGGAAGATCCTCGACATTTAAACCCAACCGTGTCGGCAGGTCCGGTTTTGTATCGCGCGCACTTACCCGCTGACTTTCGCCGCGCTGTGCCAATTCGCCGATCTTGAGGGTTAACGTGATTTCTTTGCCGCCCCGCACCACTGTCAGCTCGGCTTCGCTGCCGGCACGGGCTCGCCCGACATAGTGGGGTAACTGGCCAGAACGCTCGATCGAATGACCATTAAATCGGATGATGATGTCTTCAACCTGGATTCCACCCAATTCAGCGGGGCTGTCTTCCATAACCTGAGATATCAGCGCACCGTGGGGTCGATCCAGGCCAAAACTCTCTGCAAGATCGCGGCTGACTTCCCAGATGCCAACTCCGAGCCAACCTCGTGAAACCCGACCGCTGCTCTTGAGCTGGTCTACAACCTCCATCGCGACATCGATGGGTATTGCGAAAGAAACCCCCATGAAGCCCCCTGAGTTGCTGTAGATCTGCGAGTTGATGCCAACCACCTCACCAGCAAGATTGAACAACGGTCCGCCGGAATTACCAGGGTTGATGGCAACATCCGTTTGAATGAAGGGTACATAATTTTCTCGAAACTGGTCTGGCAGACTTCTCCCTTTCGCGCTCACGATCCCGGCGGTGACCGAATAGTCGAAACCGAACGGCGAACCGATGGCCAGAACCCATTCACCAACTTGCAAGTTTTTGGAGCGGCCGAGTTTGACAGTTGGGAGACCCTCGGCATCTACTTTCAGCAGTGCCAGATCGGAGCGAGGATCGGCGCCGATAAGTTCTGCGTTCAGTTCCCTACGGTCGCTGAAACGAACAAGAATTTCGTCGGCACCCGCGACGACGTGATTGTTCGTGAGCAGGTAACCATCGCTGCTGATGATGAATCCTGACCCCAGCGATCGCGGCCGGATCGAAGGTCCGCGCCCGCCATCCGGCAAACGTCTTTCGCCATACGGCGAACGTCTGTCGCCATCCGGCGAACGTCTACTGTCCGGTGGGAAAAATCGGCGAAAAAACTCATCCAATTCATCATTTCGCGAACGCGGCCGCGAAGTACCTCTCTCTCGGTTCACCTTCGTACTGATGTTGACGACAGCCGGTGCATTGGCTTTCACCAATTCAGTA
>SMUY01099866.1_pt1 | contig 50113 bp, 37 predicted proteins | sample 2456441 | NCBI WGS metagenome assembly SMUY01 (sample SAMN11095931, study PRJNA526329) | marine sediment metagenome | biome: Marine sediment; feature: Surficial sediment; material: Deep marine sediment; isolation source: Hadal surficial sediment | place: Pacific Ocean | collected 2014-11 | depth...
TCCGTTCATGAACGACCTTGCGGGAGCGGCACGCTCGCTCGAGGAGGGGCACGTCCCTTTTGAAGTGGTGATCCTCGATCATCCGGACCTCCGGCCCGCTCGGGTCACTCTCAAAGGGCTACTCCGCTATCGGGTCCTGGTGGCTCCCTCGGTGCGCAACCTCTCCGGGCCGCATGCAGAGATCCTGCGGGCGTACCTTAGGGCGGGCGGGCGGCTCGTGGTACTGGGAGAGCTCGGTGAGCGAAACGAGCGGAATCGCCAAAGAACGCCAAGCGTTCTGGATGAGCTCCTAGGAGAACCGGACGTTGCCGGCTCCATTACCCGTTTCGCCCCCGACTACTTCCCGCACTCGCGCCTCCCAGAAGTGGGCGGTATGCGTCTGAAAAAGCGCACCGAGTTCTTCGACCGCGTGCGCAAGCTGGTCGGCCAGCCGCTCGTCACCTTTGATGAGCCGGGGAGGCTGCGTAAGCTCTGGGTCAAGAGCTGGCAGCACGTGGATGGTTTCGTCTCCGCTCATTTCGTGAACTACGACATCACGTACGATCCGAAGACGGACCCCGCGCTGGCGACTCTTACCCCGACGGCTCCCTCGCGCCTGGCGCTGAAGCTCCCGCCGGGTGTACCCGCCGAGGAAGCCGCGTGGCTCGTGCCGGGGGCGCCGCCGAAGGCGCTCGAGGTCCAAGCCATCCAGGGGGCCGGCATCGTGACCATCCCCGCTGTCCAGGTCTACGGGGTGCTCGTGATCGGTCCGAGAGGGCTCGACAGAAAACCGAGCCACCTCCGCCGGGGCGATCGCTATCTGCTGCGGGCCCGCACCCTGGGGGAGCCGCTCGACGGAATAGCGGACGTGGAGGCGAAGCGAGATACGAACGCCGCGGCTTATGACCGGGCCGCCCGCGACTTTCTGCTGAGGGTTACGCAGGCTCGGGAGCGGGTGTTCCGGGAGAGGATTCTGCGCGAGCTCAGCGATGCGAGCGGCGCTGTGCTGGCTCTCGACTTCGGCAGCGATTCCACCTTGGGCGATTGGAAGGCCGTTTCGGACGATCAGATGTACGATCCCCGCCGGGGGTACGGCTGGCTTCCGAGTCGGGATCGCTCGTTGCCTACACCCGAGGAGTCTCATTACAGGCTGGCCCGCAAGTGGGGGGGCGACCCGGATGTAGTCCAATCGAGCCCTCTGCCGCACTGGCCCTTTCCGATCGGCCGGCCCCGACCCGTGGCGCGGGTGGCCTTCAGTGGCCGGGCGCATCGATTCCGAATCGATCTGACGGACGGTCCTTACCGCGTGCGCTTGATCCGGGCGAACGGGTCGTGGTCGAACACTAACTTCCGAGTTTCGGGGATGACCTTCGCCAACGGTCGGCCGGTGCTCTTCGACGTGCCGTTGGACGAGGGCGATTGGATCGACCGCTCATTCATGACGACCGTCCAGGGCGGGTCGCTGGAGCTCACCTTTGGTGGCCCGACGGGTTGGGGCGTTGCGGGGCTCGCCGTCTATCCGGAGTCTGGGGAGTCGGACGAGCCGGATCCTCTCATCATTGGGGGCATCCGGTCCTGGAGGGCCAGCCCACGCTATCCCAACCCCGACTGGTACCCGATCGAACAGGTGCGCGGCGACCCTGAGACGGACCTGGCGCATCCCCCCCTGGAGAGCTGGACCGCGCTGTTGGCCGCTCCCAAAGGGCTGCCCCTCGTCGACCTGGGTACGGCGCAGGATGGGGAGGTCGGCGACGTGGTCTATGTCGCAGCGGTGCTTCCGAGTCCAGGCCCGACGACCGTGCGGCTCAGCCTGGGCGCGAGCAGCTCGGCGGTTGCCTATGTGAACGGGGTCGAGGTCACCTACCTTCCGAATGTGAAGGGCGTGATGCGGGACGAGGCGGTCGTGGATGTGGCGTTGAAGGCCGGAGACAACCTGCTGGTCATCAAGCTGCAGCGCTTCTGGGAACGGCGCTGGATGTTCTACGCGAGCGTCCAGGGCGGGGCCGTGCACTAGCGTGCGGATCCTCTTCCTAACCTCGAGACTCCCGTTCCCACCGGTCGGCGGGGACCGGCTCCGGGCCTACCAGCTCCTGGAGTACCTGACGCAGGGGCACTCGGTGACCCTGATCTCCTTTGTGGAGAGCAGCGACGAACTCAGGACTGCGACGGATCAGCTGCCGGGGCTCAAACGGCTGGTTCCGATTCCGCTGTCGCGCGCTGTCTCCTACGGAAATTGTATCCGCGGTTTGTTCTCGGGGGATCCCCTCCAGATCCACTACTATCGCTCTCGCCGGATGAGGAAGGCCGTGGTTGATGAACTCCAGTCCGGTTATGACGTGATCGTATGTCATCTCATTCGGATGGCACAGTACTTGCCGAGCAGCCCTGGCATCCGGAAGATCGTCGATCTGACCGACGCGATCTCGTTAAACTATGAGCGGGCGCGGCGCTATCGGCGGGGAGCCTTTAGGCTGATCAATCGGATTGAGGCGGGACGCGTTCGCCGCTATGAGATCGACACGATCCGTCGTGCCGATTCTACGCTCCTGATCTCCGAGGTGGACGCAGCCTATCTCTCCGGCGATGGGAATCCCGAAAGCATCCGGATCGTACGAAATGGTGTCGCTCTCGACCGCTTTCCCTTTGCCGAGGGCCGACACGACCCCGATCAGATCTGCTTCGTTGGGAACATGCGATACTTCCCCAACGTGGACGCGGCCCTTTACCTGGCGAATGATGTGTTTCCGCGCATCCGCGCCGCGCGGCCCGGCGCGCACCTGGTTGTGGTGGGGGCCAATCCGCCGAAGAGTATCCAGCAGCTGGCCGACGCTAGTTCCATTCGGGTAACCGGCTTTGTGGAAACAGTCGTACCCTACGTACATGGCTCGGCGATTCTTCTGGCCCCCATGCGAGTCGGCGCAGGAGTTCAGAACAAGATCCTTGAATCCCTGGCGCTCGGGACGCCCGTCGTTACAACGCCCCTCGGTGCCGAAGGCCTCGATCCTCGGTACTTGAGTGTAGGAGAGGGGGCACACGCGCTTGCTGACCGGGCGCTCGAGATTATCGAGGATGGGCAGCTGCGGTCGTCTCGAGCCCGCGCGGGGCGAAGCTATATCGAGCGGGATTTCCGTTGGGAGCACGTGCTTTCAACGCTGGACGATTGTGTTGCAGGACGGTAAGGCGACCACCCCGAGCCTCCGACTCGCCCTATAGGCCTACCACTACCCCTCGGCCATCCTCGATCTCAGCGCCGCCGATTGTATGGGGGGGAACCATTGCATGTAAACGATCTGCCCTTTGCTGGGGTATATTGTTGGACGAAGTGATTCTAGAACGTGAGGGGCGTGCGCCATTTCACCTTCGCGACTGTTTTTTTGCTACTCACCGAAGCCAGCATGGCAATGAAGCGGGTCGACGTACCTGGCTATACGTTTTCTCAGCTTACCGATAACGACTCAAGAGACCGCGATTGTCGGGTCTCGCAAAACGGGATAATCACGTGGGCTGGAGCGTACCATCTCCCAGGGGCACAGTCCGCGAGTTCTTCAGACCTCGAGATCTTCCTGTGGGACGGAAACTCGGTACAGCAGATCACCGATAATGATGTGAACGACTCACGCTCCGTGGTGAACGACTTCGGAGATCTGGCGTGGCAGAGGTTCGGCAACGACGAGGAGGCTGAAATCTTCGTACGCATCAATGATGAAGTCACGCAGGTGACGAACGACGACCCTGGGGCGAAGGATCGCTACCCCGATATCAACAACAATCACATTGTAGTCTGGGGGAGGGAGGTAGATGGGAAATGGCGCTTAGCGGTGTTCGACGCTGCGGGGGAAACGGGATTCGATGTTCTCGGTGATGGATACCGGCCTCATCTCAGTGTGTTGGATCACATTACTGCGACGCAGGAGACGGTAGTGGATACGGAAGGGAACCTGATTGAGTCGATACCTTCGGCAATGAGCCTTGGGTACTCGGCTTATCGACGACTCGAAATCAATGACTTCGACCAGCTCGCCCTTGAGGCAGACCGCGGGACTTGGTTGTCGCCTGATTTTTCGAGAGCGCGCGACATCCTCTTCTGGGACGGCCTGCAGATGCACGTCATCTACCGCAGCCCTGGCCCATGGGTCGGCCGTGCCGACCTCAACGCGGCTGGAGTCATCGCCTTCGAGGGGGAGGGCGGTCTACCGGGAAGTCACTCGGCCCCCAACGACCGCGAGATCTTTGTCTACGATCCTGAGATCGGTACGGTGATCCAGCTCACGGATGACGATACGCCCGACGTCTGGCCGACCGTGACTGGTGACGGTCGGATCGTATGGTGGGGAGCGGGTGGGTATCCTGGCGCGATCTCCGCGGAGTCGGATTGGGAGATCTTCATCGCGACTCCCAGCGGGGACGCGGATGGAGATGGGGTTCTGAACGCCTCCGACAACTGCCCGCTGGAACCGAACGCATTGCAGGAAGATGGAGGGGGGCTCGGTGTGCCTGAGCCGGATCAAATTGGGGATGCATGCCAGTGTGGCGACGTCGACGATGATGGCCAGGTGCGGTCCAGCGATGTGAGCACCTTGCGGGCTCACTTGGCGAATCTGATCGCGGCCGTGCCCGCGCCCGAGAAATGCGGTGTCCTGGCCGGAGCGGTGGGCTGCGGCGTGGCGGACCTGGTCGTCATGCGTCGCGTGTTGGCAGGTCGTGAACCCGCGCTCGAGCAGGTCTGCCCGGCTGCCCGCCCCTGGTTGTAGCAGCGCGGACCATCCAGTTGGGTATTAGTGCCCCAACCCTTTCCGCTGCACCATCGCAGTGAGCCTGCGGCGGTACGGTTCGAGGTCATCGCGACGGAAAATCAGCACAGCGCTGACTTTTTGTCCTGAAGCCTTGAGAAACAGGAAAGTGATCAAGATCGACTCCAGCACGTATGAGGCCAGGGTCGCCATTGCCGCTCCTAAGACACCGTATTGCGGGATCAGCAGAAGATTAAGGGCGATGTTCACAGCCGCCGAGGTTGCGAAGACAGAGATCGTGATGCCTTGCTTCGCAGATGCTGCGAAGTAGCGTGTTGGAACTCGGAAGACCGTCAGCAACGCTACAGCTGGGAGCAAGATGAGGAAGGGCAGCACGGAAGCTTCGTATGCGGCACCGTAGAGGAACGGGATCAAGAAAGGGGCCGCCGGTGCCAGCAGCAGAACGCACGCCACGGTCCAGATGAGAGAGTGTCGTGAAACCGCCGCCGTCAAGCTTCCCGCGCTGGGTTCGCTCATTCCCGCTAGCTGTGGAAAGAGGGCCGTGCCGATCCCTTCCGGAATCAGTTTGAGCTGCTCAGCTACGCTAATCGCGATGGCGTAGAAGGCAACCTGCGAGGGGTCATCGAGCAGGTAAGCGAGCATGAATACGTCAACGCGTTCGTGAAGCTGGCCAGCGAGGTTCTGAGCATAGCTCTTGAACCCGAATGACAGGCTCTGGGTAATCTCGTTGCGCTCAATCGTTGGGGCTATTCCGGTGGTACGAATTACCGCGGCGGCCAAGAGCAGTGAAAACGTGATCCGAACGATGAGAAACGCCGCCAAGGCGTGCAGCAAACCTCCCTTCCAAACCACGAGGGCAGCCAAGAGTCCACTCAGCGTTCCGATCTGAATCAGAAACCGATACGCGTTCTGCAGATCGAAGCGGTCGATACCCCGCGCGATCCCGTTGAGAACGGCGCTTAACTGTTGAAACGGTACCATCGCAACTGCGAGCAAGAAAACCAAAGGCGCAGCCCCTTGCAGGAAATTGTCCATGATCATTGGTTTGATCAACAAGCAGACCGCGACCGCGAGGGCGGAGAAGGTGAGGGCAAGGAGCATCTCGGCAGAGACGACTCTTGACGGGTGGGACTGGGCCCGTCGGAGGCGATAGACCGAGGCGCTCGGGAGGCCCAGGCTTGACGCCTCTACCGTGATCGCGGTAAGGGCAAGGGCGACTGCAAGCAGCGCTCGGTCGGGCACACTGAGCCAGCGGGCGAGAACGATGCTGGTCACCAGGCCCAACGGGACGATGACCGCAGATGTGAACATCACTGAGAGCGCGTTCCGTACGAAGCTCATGCGCGCAAGACTACAGACTTTCTCTCAGGGTTCTCTGGAAGAGTCCTCTTCGGGGAAGGCTCGGACATCGTAGCCGAGTTCATCGAGCACCGGAGCCGCTTGCTCGAGCATTCTGGCGATTACCTCCGACGGCTGCGTTCGGTACGAGCCAATGTTGGGCTCGAAGCCTCGAGATCGCAACGCTTTGATATCCTCTAAGCCGCCCCATGTATCGTGCGGATGTTTGTGGAAGAGGAGAACATCCGATTCCCAAGGCTCATCGAGAAAGTCGAGGAGTCGTCGCGCCTGCTCCTCCGGAGCCTGGACGAGCTTCTCATAGAATACTGAGAGGCACTGCGCGGGATGTTCGCGTTTGAACTTCAGCAGCTTGCGGCACTGGGCGGCCCAGTAGCGTGCGGCGCCGGCATACCGATCACCCTCGCATGCACTTATGTGGGGTTCTGCTTCCTCGATGTCCGGGATCTGGGCGATCGAGCAGGCGGAGTCCAGACCATGCCGAAAGATCAAGACGTAGCGAGCGGAGGATCCGTAAAGCGTGTCGATCAGGTCCAGGCAGTTGATATATGCTGGAGTCTTGTCAGCCCAGCGCGATTTTCCCCGGGACGCGACGTATTCCTCGAAAAACTGAGAGGTGAACTCACGTAGTCTCTCCACCACCTGTTCGCGTGGGAAACCCATGGCCCTTAGCCCCTCCGTTGTCTTCTCGTTGCCGAGAAAGTGTTGCAACGAGAGGAGGAAGAACGATTCGGGAGGGCATGCGATCCTGGAATGGCTGTCCAGGATCAGTCGCACCAGCGTCGTCCCCGAGCGGTGAACGCCAATGATGAAAATAGGATTCTCGGTCCGGGGCCTGGTTTCGGAAGCAACGACAATGCGCTTGGTCCGGCGGGCCTCGTACAGGGTCGTTCGGAGCAATTGCCGCACGAACTGGGTTACGCGAACCCCGATCCGCATTGGACTTCCTTCCTGAGATCCCGACCCGGTCGTTGCGTATGATGACCCATCGGCCAGCAGCTGTCAGTGCCTTCGCGGGGACGGCGGCATTTGCCCCCGCGGCGGGGGGGTGCGAAATTCTCTTCTGCAGCTAGCCACTGCGGGAGCGCAGTTCCATGACAAAGCCCGACAAGGAGCAACGGCGCGTAGAAGCAGAGGTTGCGATGGCTTCATCTAAAGCGGACCCTCTAGTGCATTCCAGCGGACCCAAGGAACCCGAGACCGTCGTGGTGGTCATCGGTCGACTGTTTTCAGTCCCTCCCGAGGCCGGGACCCCCCGCCCCTTCCACCTGCTGACCCGTCTGCGTGATCGGGCGCGGCTGCTCGGTGTGGCAGTCGTGGCAGACCTAGAGCCTGCCTGCCAGCGCTTCATCGAGCGACCCGAGATCGCGGCGCTCTTCGATCGGAGCTGGTTGTTTCATCGCCGGACGTCCTCTTCCGCGCTGGCGCACGTCCGGACCCTTCTTGCGGGACGGCCACCTTTCGATCTTCGCTACAAGGACCCGGATACGCTCGCTTCCGTTCATAAACGCATGCATGATCTGGTGAGGGACGAGGGTCCTCTCGTCTTTTATTGCCTTGGACTGCCGTCACTCCAATGGATACCGGAGCAGTACTGGCAGGCTACGCTCCTGGATGCGATCGACGCCATGTCCATGGCGACAGCGCGCCGGATCAAGGCCGATCAACAAATCTCACCCATTGCGAAGCTTGGCCTCCGACTGGCTCTGCCCGCACAGCAACGCTACGAGGGCACGGTACTCGCACGCCTCGGGGCGGTCGTCTACAACTCGAGCCTCGATGTCGAGTACATGCGGCGGCTCTGTCCTGGAGCTCCAATCCGACGTGTGATCGATGGCGTGGATGCAAGCTACTTTTCTCCCGAGGCTAGTCCGGAGGTTGAAGAGGGCGATGAGGACATCCTCTTCTTTGGCGACATGACATTTGCACCGAATCTCGATGCAGCGCATCAACTCGTTGAGCACATCATGCCACTGGTCTGGAGCCGGTGTAAAAATGCGAGAGCGATCCTGATCGGGCCCGATCCACCGGAAAGCCTGCGACGCTTGCACGATGGCCAACGCGTGATCGTAACGGGATTTGTCGATGATATCCGGCCCTATCTAAAGCGATGTGCGGTTGTGGCCTCTCCGCTTCGTTTTGGGGCAGGTATGAAGAACAAATTGCAGGCGGGGCTTGCGATGCGCAAGGCAATGGTGGTGAGCACAGTCACAGTCGAAGGATTCGATGATCTCGAGCCCGGTCGGCATGCGATAGTAGCCGATGAGCCCGGTCAGTTTGCCGAGGCGGTGACCGAGTTGCTGCAAGATCGAACTCGGCGGCGTGAGATGGCAGAGGCTGGGCGCGTGCTGATTCTGCGATCCTACACGTGGGAGTCGGCCAGCAGGGCGCTCTGGGAGGCTTTCGGCGGGTGCGAACTTGCGAGCGCGCCTCGCAAAAACTGCTAAGGCAGCATCGCGGGAGCGCGAACGGCAGCTGTGCAGACCTGGCTGATTCCTGGCTCGAGTGCGGCGAGTGCACGTTGAAGGATCACCGCGTCCAGAATATTGCACTCTGTCGCGCCTGCGACGCTACAAAGCTCTGGATCGATCAGACTCTTGAAGCTCGAGATATGCTGACGAATGAGCGTTAGATCAGAACCTGCGACCCTGCCATCCCGATTAGAATCCCCGCACTGGCACTGGTCGCCGATCCCATCCATGTCGGGTGAGTCGAGGCCTCCGCTATCGTCCTGAGTCGCATTGGAAGTAAACGGGCAATTGTCCTGAGCGTCGATGTGGCCATCAGCGTCAAAATCCATCAACGATATGCAGAGATTTACTTGGGTTAGGCAAATGGCCTGCACGCGGTGGTTGTAGGTATCCGCGATGTAGAGGATGTCGTCAGCAGGGCTAAGGGCAACATCCATTGGCAGGTTGAACTGGGCAGGGCCGGATCCTAGCGCACCGCGCTTACCCATGAAGACACCGTTAGGGTCGAACTGCTGAATCCGATAGTTGCTCGTGTCCGCGACGTAGACATTACCGCTCGAGTCGGTATCGATCCCACTGGACCCACCAAGAAATGATCCCCCGAAGTGGAAGTTTCCATCACCCGATCCCAGTCCACCCCATCTGACGTGGAGTCTTCCATTGGTATCGTATTTTCGTACCTCGCTCGACTCGCGATCAACCAGATAGATGTTGCCGGAGTGGAATGCGATTCCAGCGGGTACGCCAACATCGTCGATCTCGAGTAGGGGGTTTCCGACCAGATCGAACTTCCAAAGCTTGTTGAGGAATGAGTCCGAGACCCAGATATCGCGACTGATGGGATCAATGGCTAGATCGCGGATCTCCTCAGCATGGGTAAAAGGCAGAGCCCGACGGAAGAAGGACAGGAGGTGTTCCCCGTCGGGATCGAATTTCTGAACGAACATCATGTCGGGGTCAGTGGCGTACTGAGTCCCAATGAGGCCGGTCCAGACGCTCCCATCGGGATCCACTGTAAGCGCGCTCTCGACAACGAAGCCGAAGAGGCCGGGCTGCGTGAAGCCGAGTCGAAGCGATCCCCCCCATTGGCTCAAGAACGCGCCACCAGCTGAGAATCGCTTCACCAGAAAGTGTCCCGAATCGAAAACGTACACGTCTCCGGTCTTTGGCGATGTTGCGATCCCTCTTGGCGCGTAGAGGTATGAACCGTTGAGAACCCGCCCACCCCATGAGAGGACGTAGTTGTTGGAGGCATCGAACTTGTCCTCTCGGAAGGCATATGCGGCGTTTACGTATTTTTCATCGGTGTTCAAGTTGATCGCGATATCTCGTGGATGAAACGGCCCTTGCGCTCGGGTGTGGGGACCCTGGAAGCTGCCGATGAATATCCCGTCGGAGGTGAAATACTGAATCCGTTCGGAATCAGTGTCTGTAACATAGACGCGGCCTTCGGAATCAACGGCGACTGACCTAGGCCACCGGAATTGGCCCGGGAGGACACCCAAGCCGCCCCACCGCTGCAGAAACGTTCCAAACTCATCGAAGCTCTGCAGTTCCTGGCGAGGAGGGTCTGTGGCGTAGACAACCCGGGCAGCCGGATCGAATGCGATGCCGGCCGGGCTTGGTAAGCCGCTGAAGGTGCCGTCGCCATTACCGGGAGAGCCGATTTGGCGCACGAATGCCCCGTTCGAGCCGAAGACTTGGATGCGCCCGTTCCCTGTGTCAGCTATGTAGACGTTGCCCGTGACCGAGTCGACGCTTACGCCGTGGGGGCTGATAAACTGGGCCTGTCCTGAACCGAAGCTGCCCCACTCTCTGATCGATACCCCAGAGGAAGTGTACTGAATGATCCGGTGCGCGGACCGGCTCAAGTAGACGTCGTGGGTAACCGAGTTGACATCGATCCCATTGCATCCTTCACAGGGCCATTCGAGTATGAAGTTCCCATCCCGATCGAATTTCTGGACCCGCGTGGACTCGACCGTGTACACGTCGCCGGTGACATCATCGACAGCATTGGAGATTGTAAAGTCGAAAAGCCCGGGAAGCCGCGGGCTCCTAAGGCCCCACTCTGCTACGAAGGGCGCGTCCTCCAGTGTGGGCAGAGCCCAGGTGGCGGGACCCCATAGCGTGCTGAGCAGCGCGATGCCAGCTGTGAGTGCATTGCGTATGCGACTCATGGGCCACTCGAACCTGGATCTACCGACCCTATGATCATCGGAACCCCTAGGAATTGAAGAACTTTCTAGTCTGAACCAGACTGCGGTGTCAAGCCTACAGTCCTGGCATCAGGGCAGGATGTGGCGTTGTCTGCGGACTTCGGGTTTGCTTCTCTGGCGAGTAGTGGCACGGCCGATCTGGGAGGATGGTGTCGAGTAATAGACTAGAAATCGGGTCCCGGATTGACCGGCCCGTATTCGTCTTCGGCACAGGCAGGAGCGGTACAACTCTATTTTTCAAGCTCCTGTCGTTTCATCCGCACTTCGCATGGTTTTCCAACTACAGCCATCTTTTTCCCCGTTGGCCCGTGGTCGCGCTTCTTTCGAGGCTGCACGATCTCGCGTTTGCGGATCGCTTGATTCGTAAGAGCTGGCGTATCGTTCCCGTGCCGATTGAGACGTATGCCGTGCTGGACGATGTCACGAAATCCTTGTTCACAGCAGAACGGCTGCTCGGTCCGGAAGATGCAGCGCCAGAGATCAAGAAGCGTTTCCGCCGTGTCGTCACAGATTATTTGCGCTTCCAGGGGAAGAAACGTTTCATCCACAAGCATACCGGGTTCGCCAGAACACGTTTTCTCGATGCGATCTTCCCAGATGCGCATTTCGTCCATGTTTATCGTGATGGGCGTGCGGTTGCGAATTCCTTGGTGCAGGCCGGATGGTGGAAGGGCCTAGACTCCTGGCAGTGGGGCGAAATGAACTCCGAATACATGCAGGAATATCTTGAGTCCGGAGAGGAACCGGTGGTACTCGCTGGTATCGTTTGGAAAACATTGATGGATGAGATCGAAGCTGAATGCCGCTTTCTCCCCCGGTCAAGACTGCTGGGCGTTAGCTACGGAGCACTTATCAAGAATGCGAAAGAGGTCATGGATCAGGTATGCGAATTTTGTGGCCTTCCGCCGAGCGAACGTTTCAGGCGGCACGTTTTGGCCACCCAGATTTCCGACATGGACACAAAGTGGAGACACGATCTTACAGAGCGTGAGAAGAGCCTTCTTGAGCAATCAATTGGGCCACACTTGACTAAATACGGTTTTCAGGGCGCTTGATCCTGTCTCAGGGCCTTTCATTCTCCGTGTGGCGTCGAGCGCTTCAAAGTCGCGTATACGGACATAGCAAAGTAGTCCTGAACCCAGGGGAGCTTGACCAGCGCGCGGGAAATGACGGACGCGGGCCAGATTTGCTTCGCTTGAGGATTGATACTCAGGAACTCAAACTCGAGACCAGCTTCTGTTACGTATCTGATAAAATCGGAGTAACGCATGAGGTTCAGACCGCCTGCTACGTCTTGAAAGCGACTAACCCCGTCGCCTGGACGAAAGAACTCCTGGCGTAACCGTAGCAGGGCTTCTTGCGAGAATAGGATTCCCCTCCAGGGAATCTGTAGGCGAAAGAACCCCCACAGGTGGTCACCAAACGGAGAGTGGAAGAGGGGACCGAACGCAAGAAAGGCTCGTCCATCTGGCTTCAGGAGCCGGACGAGACTTCGAATGAACCGGTCCGGCTCATCTATGTGCTCCAAGGCCTCGTTGGAGATGATGACATCAAATCGACGGTGGGGTTCCCAACTCCTGATGTCTCCTTGGATAAACATCGTCGTACTCGATCCTTGCTGCTGTTCGGCAGCGATTCTCGCCGCCTGGATATTCCGTCCCATGAGATCAATGCCGGTGACATCCAACGCCCCCGCCTGGACGAGTGCGAGTGTGAGATCACCGAGTCCACAGCCGACATCAAGGTAAGCCAAGTTAGGTTGGATTCGAAGATTCCCTCCGAAGCGAGAGATCAGCCGTGCCAGGCGTTCTTGAGCTGCTTCAGGATTGAAGGGCAGGCTGCGCGCCTGCCTGTTCAGATCCTCTTCAGAGGTACGGTTCCGACTGTGGACCAGGGGCCTCAGCAGCCAGTAGTCGATCTTCTTACCCAGCATTTCTGATGCTTCCCCGAGACGGCGGGTATTTTAGGCAGGGACGTATGCGTCGAGCAGCGGGACGAACTCCTTGATCAAGCGCTTCATCGCTTCCTCGGCGGACCCGTTACCCGCGCGCACCATGAAGCGCACCAGGGCGGCATCGCTGCGATTGCGGAGTGCGATGTCCTGGAGCTGGTACCAGTAGGCGGCGAACTCATCAGTGATCACCCGGCCTCGACCCTGGTACCAGTAGTACACGATCTGGCGCTCCTCGCCTGATCCAACGAGCAGTCGATTGATGCTCCGCCCTTTCGGATCCCCGGGCATGGGGATGTGCCGACTCTCGAGCACGCTCCAACCCGCGCCGGGTAGACAGTGCAGGGGGCTGTGGATGTTGGTTCCCTGACGCTGGATCCCGTGATAGCCGACGTACACCCCGATCGGAATCCCGTCCCGGTGGTAGCTGCGCGATAGGTAATCCGTCAGCTTCAGCGTGCGCAGCGCCTGGTTCGATACCGGAATCGAACGACTCTGAAAGCCTGCCACCTGCGCGGGGAAGATTGAGAAGCGCAGGCGGTCGGGCACGGTTTCGGCGCGCGCGAAGAAGACCGCTCCCAAAAGGAAGAGCGCCGCGACCCCCACCATGACCTGCCACCGCGCCGCCGCACTCATGGGCCGCCTCCGGACGGGTCCGCCGTCCGGGGGTCGGGCAACAGGCGCACGATGGCGAATCCGGTAACGGCCATGAGCGTGAAGGCCAGCGCGAACATGCCGAAGCCCTCCAGGGTATGGAAGAAGCCGGTGGCTACCTCCATGCCGTAGCGGTGGGCGAGCAAGCCCGTGATGGCGACACGTGCGGCGTTCACCAGAATGGCGATGGGAATGGAGACCGCGACGATCAGCCCCCGCTGTAGCCACGTTCTCCCGAAGAAGTAGGCGAAGACCACACCGGTGGTGGTGAGCGCGAGCAGCGAGCGCAGGCCGCTACAGGCCTGCGCCACCTCGAGCTGGGTATGTGGCAGATACATCACGTTCCCCATGCGCCGGACCGGAACCTCGAGCAGGAAGAGCGTCTCCTCGGCGACCTCCGCTGCGAAGAGCTGCAGCGGAAACGCGATCTGGTTCAGAATCACGTTTGGAATGGGCAGCATTAAAAACAGGAAGAGCACCGGGAAGAGCAGCTCCCGGGTCCAGCGCCAGCCTCCGATCCAGAGGATCGCGCCCAGCAGGAGCACGATGGCGCTGGCGCGGGGCAGGACCAGTACCCCGCCGAGCGTGCCGGCGGCGAATACCAGGAAGGCCAGCGCCAGCACCGCCAGCCCCCACGCCGAGCCCTCAGCCGGCAGGCCGCGCAGCTCCTCCCAGCGCTCCCACACGAAGTACAGCGCGAGTGGGGGGATCAGGAAACCGTACGAGTAGTTGTCGTCATAGAGCCAGTGCTGGACCAGGGCCATCGGATGGCCCGGCCCCCCGTGTATGAGGATGGGAAAGAAGGTCCAGCCCGCGAGCAGCAGGGCGAGCCCCGCCCAGAGCCAGGCTCCCGGGCGGACTGCCCCTGCGGCCGCCTCAGGGCCGGCGCTCGAGTTCTGCGTCATCGGACCCCGTCTCTTCAAGACCCGTGCCCTCAGGCGCCAGTGGGCCCGCTGCGCCACCGGCAGCCCAGGGAAGGGCACTTCCCTTTTCAGGTAGGGTAATACACAAGAGACCTACGTAATCCGCCCTCAGGGACCCCCAGGCTGGGCGCCCGGGGTCGATCCTGCCTGCATGGCGGCCTGAGCCGCCGATTCTTGGCACGGATGTGGCATCCGCGGGGAGCCAGGTGGTGTAGCCCGAGGGAGGCGATGAAGCGCAAACGCAGGCTCCTGATCGTGGATGACGATCCCAGCTCCCAGGAGTGGCTCACCCTCTTCTCCGAGCAGCTTGGCTACCGAGCCGAGGTGGTCGAGTCCGGTGAGCAGGCTCTGGAGGCTTTCCAACGGCGCCGACCCGATCTGGTGACGCTCGACCTCATGCTGCCGGGTATAGGCGGCTTGGATACGCTCAAAGCGATCAAGGCGCTGGGTCACGACGTACCGGTGATCATGCTCTCGGGCCACGGCCACACGCGCGTGATCGTGGACGCGCTTCGCCTCGGAGCCGCGGACTTCCTGCGCAAGCCCCTCGAACCTGAGGAGCTCAAGCTGGCGTTTGAGAGGGCGCTCGAGAAGAACCGGCTCGAGCGCGAAATTGCTTATCGACGCTCGCAGAAGCCTCGCCCCATCAACGAGGATCGGGCGCTCTTCCTTCACAGCCGGAATCCAAAGATGCGTGCGATCGACGACGTGATCGACCATGTTGCCGATACAGACGTCACGGTCCTGGTCCGGGGCGAGAGCGGAACCGGTAAAGAGCTGGTCGCTCGCCTGCTCTTCGAGCGCTCGGGCCGCTCGCAAAAGCCCTTCGTCAAGGTCAACTGTGCGGCTTTGCCGTCCGAGCTGCTGGAGAGCGAGCTCTTTGGCTACGAGAAGGGGGCCTTCACCGGAGCTCAGCGGCGCAAGCTGGGCAAGTTCGAGATTGCGAGCGGGGGCACCATCTTTCTGGACGAGATCAGCGAGATGAAGCCCGGTCTTCAAGCCAAGCTACTTCAGGTGCTTCAGGACGGCGAGTTTTCGCGCCTGGGCGGGTCCGGGGACGTGCAGGCCGAAGCTCGTGTCATCGCGGCGACGAATCGAAACCTGGAGGCAGGGGTTCGTGATGGAACGTTCCGAGAGGATCTCTTCTACCGCCTGAACGTGGTGACGATCAACATTCCACCATTGCGCGATCGGATGGACGAGATCCGCCCGCTCGCGGAGCAGTTCCTGCGCCACTATGCGCGGGCCTATGGCAAAGAGCCAGAGCCGATCTCCGACACGCTGATGCATGCTTTTCAACACTACGCCTGGCCCGGGAACGTCCGCGAGCTCGAGAACCTGATGAAGCGGCTCGTCGTGCTGGGAAGCGAGAAGCCCTTGCTCCAGGAGATCGCCGCCCGGAAGGTTCAGGTGCGACCGGCGCTGTCCGCCTCGGAGAGCCTGAGCGAGCTCGAGCGGTTCATGACGGGAGAGGTGGATCGCGTCAGCCTGAAACGCATCGCGCGCGAGGCAGCGCAGGTCGCTGAGAAACGTCTGATCGAGAAAATTCTGTATCGCACGCGTTGGAATCGTAAAGAGGCCGCCGAAATCCTGCAGATCAGTTACAAGGCCCTGCTATACAAGATGAAGGACGCTGGACTGGCGGACTCGGCCCGGTAGACGCATGGCTGCGACACGTGAGAAGATGGGGAGACGGAGATCATGACGAAGTCCTGGATGAAGCGGAGCGGGGTTCTCCTGCTGGGCCTCAGCCTCTGGCTGCTCGGCTGCGCGTCGACCCTTCGCGAGCTCTCGAGCGCAGATGCTCTCGAGAGCCACGCTCTCGATGCCACGCAGGAGTACAAGATCGGCCCGGGAGATGTGCTCCAGATCACGGTGTGGAAACAGCCCGAGCTCAGCGTGAGGGAGCTCGTGGTCCGGCTCGACGGAAAGATCTCCTTCCCGTTGGTCGACGACGTCCACGCCGAAGGACTCTCCGCGCAGATGCTCAAGGCGGTGCTCGCCGAGAGCCTGTCGAAGTACATCACGGCTCCGCACGTGACTGTCGTCGTGCGCGAGATTAACTCCAAGCTGGTTTACGTGATCGGCGAGGTTGCTCGGGAGGGGCCGATCGTCTTCCGATCCAAGATGCGCATCGTGGATGCGCTCGCCATAGCCGGTGGCTTCAGGCAGTTCGCCAGCCGAGACAGCATCAAGCTCATCCGCGAGTACAACGGAAGCGGTCCGGTCGAGTTCATCTTTGACTACGACGCCTTCGTTGCGGGTAAGAACCTGGCTCAGAACGTCCTACTCCTACCAGGAGACCGAATCGTTGTGCCCCCGGAACGTCTATTTTCTTGGTAGTGCCCTGATCGTGCTGCTGGCGGCGCTGGGGCCGTTCACGGTTTCCGCGCAGACCCACATGCGCGTGACGCCATCGATTCGCGTCAGCCAGGAGTACGAATCGAACGTTCTCTACCGCAAAAACAACGAGCAATCCGACCTGATCACACGGGTGGTCCCCAAGCTGAGGCTCGACCTCGAGGGCGATCGGGGCCACGCGCGCGTCTGGGGAAGACTCGACAGCCGGATGTACCAGGACGTCACGGACCTCGACGCAGTCGATCAGTTCTTCGGCTGGGATGTCGACCAGCGTCTCAGCCCCCGCTTCAGCGTCTACTCCGAAGGACGGCTTGCCTATCTCGAGCACCTGGATCCTGTCGAGGAGGGCTTCGGAGACGGCCGGCCGGATCAGCGGAGACTCCAGGCGCAGGCCGGTCTGCGTTATGCGCTGACTCCGGCTTCCAGTCTCTCCGCTTCCTTCGGCTACCTTGAATTGGATTTTTCGTTCGCTGACATCGAGCCGGCCAACGGGCGGAGAGACTCGGAGTCACGCTGGGGGGCTCTGAGCTACGTTCGGAACCTCAGCCCTCGGGACCAGATCCTAGCTTCGCTCTCGTACCAGGAAACCGATTTCTCGAGTGTCGGCTCGGGCCTGGTCGGTCTCGCGAGCGAGACCGACGAAACCCTGGCTGGGAGCATCGGCTGGTCTCGGGCGTGGAGTCCCGCCTGGACCACTCGCTTCACGGCTGGCCTGAGACGGCTCGAGTCGGAGACCGAAGCCGCTGACGATCGGACCCTCGGCCTGGTGGGGGGCGTGGAGCTCACGCGCACCTTTGAGCGGGGCAGCCTCAGTCTCTCCTACGAGCGCGAAAGCCGGCCTTCGTCCGGCCTTGGGTCGACACTCGATACCGACAACTTCGAGGCCAGCTACCGGGCCCAGCTCAGCGAGCGCCTGTCTCTGAAGATCCTAGGTGAGTACGACCATTACCGCTCCGCCACAGAGAGCCGCTTGGAGACCCCCTTGGGGTCCATCACGATCGATGATGAGATCGACACGACGACCCTGACGGCCTCCGTGCGGCTGGACTGGCGCATCCGCAAGCGGTTGTTCACCTTCGTCTCCTATCGGTACCGTGATCAGAGCTCAGACGGTGTGCGACCGGTGGGTGAGTACTACAGCCACCGCGTCATGCTCGGCTTCCAGTATGCGTATCCCATTGGCCCCAACTAGCCGGACGGGCTTGCGGCATCGAGTGGAGAACGAAGTGACCTCGCAACGGCGCGCACTCATCACGGGGATCACGGGCCAGGACGGCTCCTACCTCGCCGAGCTCCTGCTCGAGAAGGGCTATCACGTCACGGGCATGGTGAGGCGCTCGAGCTCCGAGAACTTCGAACGCATTGCCCACCTCGTGGATCGCATCGAGCTGCGTCAGGGGGATCTGTTGGATCAGCTCTCGCTCGTCCATCTGCTGCAGTCCCTGCGCCCGCACGAGGTCTACAATTTGGCAGCGCAGTCCTTCGTTCCTACAAGCTTCACCCAGCCGATCCTCACGGGGGAGTTCACGGCGCTCGGCGTCACCCGCCTGCTCGAGGCGGTCCGCCTGGTCGATCCCACGATCCGTTTCTACCAGGCGTCGTCGAGCGAGATGTTCGGAAACGTCCCCGAATCGCCACAGAACGAGAGTACGCCTTTCTACCCGCGCAGCCCCTACGGCGTGGCCAAGCTCTACGGCCACTGGATTACCTTGAACTACCGCGAGAGCTACGGACTCTTCGCCTGCTCGGGAATCCTCTTCAACCATGAGTCCCCTCGACGCGGGCGCGAGTTTGTGACGCGCAAGATCGCGGAGGGCGCCGCGCGCATCGCGCTGGGGCTCGGCGACAAGTTGGAGCTGGGCAATCTGGACACCAAACGAGATTGGGGCTACGCACCCGAGTACGTGGAGGCCATGTGGCTCATGCTTCAGCAGGACCGGCCGCATGACTACGTGATCGGGACCGGCCAACAGCATTCGCCCCGCGACTTCTGCCAGGTCGCCTTCGCTCACCTGGGTCTCGACTACCAAAAATATGGGCGGGTGAATCCGCAGCTCCTGCGCCCAGCCGATGTCAACAGCCTGCTGGCGGATGCCAGCAAGGCGCGCCGCGAGCTCGGTTGGAGCCCGCGCACCTCGTTCGCAGAGCTCGTGCGGATCATGGTCGACGCCGAGGTCGTCCGGCTTCGTGAACAGAAGCCGCCCCAGGACCGGTGAAGCTTCTCGTCACCGGTGGCGCGGGCTTCATCGGCTCGCACCTGGTCGAAGCCTGTCTGGAGCGCTCCCACACGGTTGCCGTGCTCGACTCGTTCGATCCCTTCTATCCCCGGGTTCGCAAGCAGGCCAATCTGGAGCGGGCCCGTCAGCACGCGAGCTTCGCAGGGCTCTACGAAGCCGATATCCGGGACGCGGAGCGGATGAACGCGCTCTTCGAGGAATTTCGCCCCGAGGCGGTCGTGCACCTTGCGGCGCGAGCGGGCGTACGGCCAAGCCTCGAAGCTCCCACTGAGTACTGCGACGTGAACCTGACGGGCACCGCCGTGCTGCTTCAGGAGGCCGCGCGCACGGGTGTGGGACGCTTCATCTTTGCCTCCTCATCGAGTGTGTACGGCGAGCAGCCGCGCGGACCGTTCCTCGAGGAGGCGGAGGCGGATCGGCCACTCTCTCCCTACGGCGCCACCAAGCGCGCCGGCGAGCTGCTGTGTCACGCGGCACACCATACCAACGGCCTTGCCGTGACGTGCCTGCGATTCTTTACCGCCTATGGGCCGCGCCAGCGTCCTGACCTGGCGATCCACAAATTCGCCCGGCTGATGCTCGAAGGGCGCCCGCTTCCGGTCTTCGGGGATGGGAGCGCGGAGCGAGATTTCACCTTCGTGGCGGATCTCGTCGAAGGTATCCTGAAGGCGCTGGACCGCGCCGACGCGTTCCACGTTTACAATCTCGGCCGGGGCAAGCCGGTGACCGTGAACGAGGTCATCAGTATCCTCGAGCGAGAGTTGGGGATTTTCGCCAAGCGCGAGACGTTGCCACCACAGCCGGGCGATGCGCCACGCACCTGGGCTTCTATCGAGCGGGCCCGGCGCGAGCTCGGCTACGAGCCGCGGGTGGAACTCGAGGACGGGGTCCGAGCCTTTGTGGCCTGGCTGCGCGGGGAGGGTGCGTGCGCGTCCTGATTACGGGCGGAGCCGGCTTCATCGGCTCGAGGCTGGTGCGTGCGTGTCTCGAGCAGGGGGACGACGTGCGTGTGCTGGATGACTTCAGCACGGGTCGAGCGGAGAACCTGCTCGGACTTCAGGCTGCCCATGACCTGGTCAAGGGCAGCCTCGTCGATTTCGAGACGGTACAGCGGTCGGTGAGAGGCTGTGAAGTGGTCTACCATCTGGGGGCGTTGCCGTCCGCCGTTCAGTCGGTCGATGAGCCCGCGCGCACGCACGCTGTGAACGCGAGCGGTACCGTGCACGTGCTCGAGGCGGCCCGGCAAGAGGGGGTACGCCGAGTCGTGTTTGCGAGCTCGTGCGCGATCTACGGAAGCTCCACCGCGCTGCCTTTGAAGGAAGAGCTTGCCCCGTTGCCGGAATCGCCCTACGCACTACAGAAGCTCTCGGGGGAGCTCTACTGCCAGCAGTTCGGCCGCTTGTATGGACTCCAGACGGTCGCGCTGCGCTATTTCAACGTCTTCGGTCCGCGCCAGGATCCGCGCTCGCTCTACGCGGCAGTGGTCCCGCGTTTCCTGACTGCCGTCGTCCGAGGTGTCGCTCCCTGCATCCACGGGGATGGCCAGCAGTCGCGCGACTTCGTTCATGTGGACGATGTCGTTGCGGCCACGCGGGTGGCGGCGCTGGTGACGTCCGAGTGTGCAGGTCAGACACTCAACGTGGCTCGGGGCGAGCGCGTGACCGTGTTGGAGCTGCTCGAATACGCGGCCCGGGCGGTGGGGCGCGACGCGCTGGCGCCGGTATTCGAGCCCGCGCGAGCGGGAGACGTACGGCACAGCCAGGCGGACATCAGCAAGGCCGAGCGGCTGCTCGGCTGGCGCCCGCGCATCACGCTGGTCGAGGGTCTGGCCAGCGCGCTGAGTGATTTCGAGCCGGAGGCCGGCGCATGATCCGGGTCGTTCCGTGGCGAGCCGGCGTGGCCGTGGCCTACATGGTGGCCGTACTCTTCCTTTCGTCCCTGCCGGGGCGTGAGATCGCACGGCTCGGCCTCTCGCTCTTCCTCTTGAACCTGGGCCACGTTCCTCTTTTCGCCGGGCTCGCATGGGTTACCCTGTCCGCATTCGTCGGCCCGGCTCGGGTTCGCGTGCCACTGGCCGCAGGCATTTGCCTGCTTTTTGCGGTCTTGGACGAGTGGCACCAGTCCTTCGTCCCTGGGCGGGTCGCAGCGCTGAGTGACCTGTTGGCGGATGCGGGAGGGATCGTACTCGGAATCGCGCTCCACGCGGGTCTGCGTCCCGTTGTCTTGGCGTTGAAGGGAGATCCGCAGCAATGAATGTGACAGTGATCGGAACGGGTTACGTTGGGCTGGTGACAGGCGCGTGCTTTGCCGAATTTGGCATGTCCGTGACCTGCGTCGATAAAGACAAGGACAAGATCGCCGCCCTCAACCGGGGCGAGATTCCGATCTTCGAGCCCGGCCTCGAAGAAATCGTACGCAGAAACCAGAACAGCGGGCGTCTTCACTTCACGACGGACACGCGAACGGCCATCCAGCGTGCGCTCGTGATCTTCATTGCCGTTCCCACTCCCCCTCAGAGCGATGGCAGTACGGACCTCTCCTATGTGGACCAGGTTTCGCGCACCATCGGTGAGAACCTGAACGGTTACAAGGTGGTCGTCACCAAGAGCACGGTCCCGGTGAGAACCGCCGAGCGGGTCAAGCGGGGCATCAACGAAGCGATCAAGGAGTCGGATTCGCAGCGCCACCACTGCTCGGTAGCGTCGAACCCCGAGTTCCTACGCGAGGGCAGCGCTGTCGAAGACTTCATGCGGCCTGATCGCGTTGTGATCGGTGCCGACGATGAGCAGGCGGTAGCAATCCTCCGGGATCTCTACGCACCGCTCAACCTGATCGACGTGCCGCTCGTCATCTCCAGCGTTGCCACGGCCGAGCTCATCAAGTACGCATCGAACGTGTTCTTGGCGGTCAAGATCAGCTTTATCAACGAGATCGCGAACCTGTGCGAGGCAGTAGGCGCGGACGTGCACGACGTAGCGCGCGCGATGGGACTCGACGGGCGCATCGGCCGCAAGTTCCTGCACCCGGGTCCGGGGTTTGGCGGCTCCTGCTTCCCCAAGGATACCATGTCTCTGGTTCAGTTCAGCCGCGAGTTAGGCGTTGAGCAGCGCTTGGCCTCGGCCGTGTGCGAGGTGAATGTGGCTCAACGGGAGCGTATGGCCGACAAGATCGAGAATATGGTGGGGGGGCTCGAAGAGAAGACGATTGCCTTTCTCGGGCTTTCGTACAAGCCCAACACCGATGACGTGCGCGACTCTCCATCGATCGATATCATCCAGAAGCTGCAGAGCCGTGGGGCGCGAATCCGCTGCTACGATCCCCAGGCGATGGAGAACGCTCGCCGGGTGCTCCAAGACGTGGTGTTCTGCTCGGATCCCTACGACACCGCGAAAGAGTGTGATGGGCTGGTCCTGGGCACCGAGTGGAACGAGTTCCGCAAGCTCGACTTCGACCGCCTCAGCCAGTTGCTGGTGGAGCCGGTGGTCATCGACTTGCGCAACATCTACGGGCCCGAGGAGATGAAACGCCGAGGCTATCGCTACGCGGGAGTCGGACGATAGCGGCCTCCCCGGCGCTCTTCCCGGTCATCCTCTGCGGTGGGGCCGGGACCCGTTTCTGGCCGGCTAGCCGCCGCGCCCTGCCGAAGGCCTTTCTGCCTCTGCTCGAGCAAGAGACGCTGCTCGAGACCACGCTCGCACGTTCCCGCCTGCTCGCGCCGGCGGAGCGCTGCTGGGTCGTTTCGGCACGTAGCCTTTCGCGTGTCACGCGCAGCGCGCTTCGCTCCCAACGCGGGGTCCATCTGTTGCTGGAGCCCGTGGCTCGCAACACCGCCGCGGCCGTGGCCTGGGCCGCGGCCCGGATCGCACGCGAGGCGAGCGACGGGGTCATGGTCGTGCTTCCGGCCGATCACCACATCCCCAAGCCCGCAGGGTTCGTGCGCACGATCCGCGCCGCCGCTCGGGCCGCGGCAGATGGTGAGCACCTGGTCCTGGTCGGGATCGAGCCCACCCGCCCGGATACGGCCTACGGCTACTTCCGCATCGGTCCGTCCGGGCCGGACGGTGTCGCGAGCGTGCGTCGCTTCGTGGAGAAGCCCGATCCGGCGCGTGCACGCCGCTACCTGCGCAGCGGTCAGTATCTCTGGAATGCAGGTATGATCGTCAGCACGCCGCAGCGGATCCTGGCCGAGACGCGAGCCCACGCGCCGGAGGTCTGGAAGACGCTCGGCGGGGTGCTCGAGGCGATTGCCGGGGGCAGGCGGGTGCCACATGCGCGTTTGGAGTCCGCTTATCGCAGGGTACGCGGCATCTCGTTCGACCATGCAGTGCTCGAACGCACCCGGCGCGTACGCGCGCTGCGGGGCCGCTTCCCCTGGTCAGACCTCGGCAGCTGGGACGCGCTGGCAGAGCACCTGCCCCTCGTGGGGGGCAACCGCGTGCGCGGCCCGCAGCCGGCAGCCGTGCTCGATGCATCCGACAACGTGGTCTGGAACACCAGCGGGAGAGCGTTGGTGCTGCTGGGCGTTCACGGTCTGGTCGTGATCGAGACCCCCGATGCTGTGCTGGTGTGCGCGAAGGATCGCGTGCAAGACATCCGCCGCATCGTGGATCAACTTACCAAGCACGGTCGCAAGGACCTCGTCTAGCGCGTTATCGGCGAGCTGAGCTCGCGCGCACTCAGGCGCGTACGAAGTCACGCGCCGTCCCGGCAGGCTGGCTCCGCCGGCCGATATCCGGGTAGTAGAGCACAGCTCGCCGATAACGCGTGAGTACCAGTCAGGCTCGCTGCCTGGCCGGCCGATAGCCGAAGCACGGATTCGAACTTCGGGCACGATTGCGAGGCGGCGTTTTGCGAAGACGGGTAGTGCTGGTCACCACGGATTCTCATGTGCAGCGCCGCGTGGCCGATCACCTGTCCCGAAAGGGCTTCGTTGTCCAGACGCTGCAGGCGCCAGACACCGGTCCGGAAGAGCTGCTGGCGGCGCGGGGCCGGGGCAAGCCGGCCTCGGCTGTGGTGCTCGAGTTCCCCCAGCCGGACGGGCGGGGAGCCGAGCTCATTCACGCGCTGGCTCCGGTCAACCCGCGCCCGGCTTTGCTCGCACTTTGCCCGCACGGGATGATCGAGGCGGGTGTCGCCGCCCTCAAGGAAGGCGCGGACGACTATCTGCTGGCGCCGTTCGACCCGGAGGAGCTCGAGCTCAAGCTCGAGCGTGCGCTCGAGCAACGCCAGCTGAGAGAGGAGTTGGAACGTATGCGAGCGGTCCAGCTTCCGGCGCGCCCGCCCCAGCGGGAGCTCACCGGCTCGAGCCCCCTGATCGGCAAAGTCCGCAAGCGGATCGCCCTCGTGGCACGCGGCAGCGCCACGGTCCTGATCACTGGAGAGACCGGCACGGGCAAGGAGCTCGCCGCTACGGCCATCCACGAAGCTTCGCCGCGCCGACATCGTCGAATCGTCAAGGTGAACTGCGCCGCACTGCCCGATCCCTTGCTCGAAAGCGAGCTCTTTGGCTACGAACGCGGAGCGTTCACGGGCGCCGAGCAGCGGCGCATCGGTCGCTTCGAGGAGGCGCACCAGGGCACCATCTTCCTGGATGAGGTCGGCGACATGCAGGTGCGCACGCAGGCCAAGGTCCTGCGTGCGCTTCAGGAGCAGGAGTTCGAGCGACTCGGAGGAACGCGCCCCATCCGCGTGGACGTACGAGTCATCGCCGCGACCAACCAGGACCTGCGAGAGCTGATCGCGAGGGGGCGCTTCCGTGAGGATCTGTTCTTCCGCCTCAACGTGGTGCCGATCGAGCTGCCCCCGCTGCGTGAGCGCCGCGAAGACATCCCCGAGCTCACCGAGCTCTACCTGGAGGAGTTCAGCGCCGGGTCTCCATGGGGTAAGCCCCGGATGACCCCGCGCTGCCTGGAAGCCCTGATGGCGTATGCATGGCCGGGAAACGTGCGGGAACTCTGCAACACGCTGGAGCGGGCCGTTCTGATGTCGGAGTCCGACGAAATCGACGTTCACGACCTGGGCCTCCCCAGCCCCGCGGGCGTGATCGCGTGCAGCAGCGGTGGCGAGGCGCTGGTCCTGCGCTTGCCGGAGGGTGGCGTGGACCATCGTGACGTCGAGCGCGAGCTCATCCTACAGGCGCTCGAGCGTACGGGCTGGGTCCAAAAGGACGCGGCGCGCCTGCTGCACATGAGCCGGCGCAAGCTCAACTACCGCATCCAGCGCCTCGGCATCAGCCACCCGGGCTGGCGACGGAACCGCGCCCGCGCGGCCGATCCAGCTGAGGAGGATCCCGACATATGCTAGAGCTTGGGTGGACAGGTCTGCGGGTGTGGGAGAGGCGCATGCGCGCCCGGGCCGGACCGCGAGGAAGGTGGATGAAGCTAGCGTCGTTGCTCTGTGCCCTCTCGATCGCGCTGGCGTGCACCTCGAAGCAGGAGCGTCTGTCCGCGTACGAGCAGCGCGCAGCGACCTATTATGAACAGGAACAGTGGCCCGAGGCCAAGATCGAGTTCTTGAACCTGCTTCAGCTCGATCCCGACAACGCCTCCGCTCACTACAAGATGGCGGAGACCCTGTGGCGGTTGAAGGAGTACCGCGAAGCGGTCTGGCAGTACAAAGAAGCCGCGCGTCTGGATCCCGACAACACCAATTACGGAATGCGGGTCGCGCAGGTGTCGTTCCTGGCCCGGGACTACGACGCGGCGATGAAGCAGCTGAATGCGCTGCTGGAGCAAGAGCCCGACTACGTGGACGTCCTCATCATGCGGGGCAGGGTCGCACGGATTCAGGGAAAGCCAGAACGACAGCTGGCCGATCTCGAGCGGGCGCTCGAGCTCGACCCCGAAAACGCCGCCGCGCTGTCGTTGCAGGCCCAGGCGCTGGCCGAGGGGGGAGATGTCGAGGGCGCCGAGGCGAGCCTCAAGAAGTTGGTCGAGTACGAGCCTGCGGTGTCGAGCCATCTCCTGTACGGGATCTTTCTCTCGAGGCAGGGCCGCGAGGATGATGCGCTTCTGGAGTACCAGGCGGCCGTGCGCTCGGCCAGGGACGTCGAGGAGCGCACGCAGGCCCGCTTGATTCTCAGCAACTTCTACCTGAACCGCCGGGATTACGTGGCTGCGGAGAAGGAGCTGCTCGAGGCTCGCGAGGAGGTGCCGGACAACGCGAGTCTGCTGCTGACGCTGGCGCAGTTCTACGCGCTACGCGGCGAGGAAGCACGTGCGGAGGAGATGCTTGAGAAACGCGTGGCGAAGCTGCCTGACGACCCGTTGCCGCTGCTGGTGCTGGCGGACTTCCACCGGCGGCTCGGCAAGCCCGAGCAGGCGCTCGAGACCGTGGACCGTGCTCTGGCGCTGGATCCCAAGTCGGAGCCAGCGCGCCTGCGCAAGGCGGAGTACCTGCTGGGCGTGGCGGGAGGTGAGCCTAGCCCGGAGCGGAAGGCGGCCGCCAAGCGGCTGGTGGAGGAGGTGCTGGCGGAGAACCCGAATAGCCTCCAGGGGCTCTTCACCGAAGGCAAGTTCCTGATTGTGGAGGGGCGCAACGAGGAGGCCGCCACGCGGCTGCGGCGCGTGATCGAGGAGCAGCCCGATGCCAACGCGCACGTCCTGCTCGGAACCGCCTACGTTCGCATGGGCCAGACGGAGCTCGCGCGGGGAGAGTTCCTGCAGGCGCTGCAGCTCGACGCAGGCAATCAGGTCGCCCGCACCCAGCTGGCAGCGCTCTACCTGCGGATAGGTGAGCGAGCGCTGGCCGATCAACAGGCGCAGACCGCGCTGGAACGACAGCCGGGGAACGCCTCGCTGCTGCTGATTCGGGCCGAAGCGCTGACGGGCCTGCAACGCAAGCAAGAGGCGCTCGAGGTGCTGCAAACCATACCGCTGAACGAGAGCTCGATGCTGCCCTTGCAGCTGGTCGTGGCGGGTCTCTTCCGCCGCAACGGCGAGCTGGACCAGGCCCGCGCCGTGCTCGAGGCCATACCCGGTTACGAAGACAATCCGGCGGTGATCGCGGAGCTGATCCAGATCGAAGAGCAGCGGGGTAGTCTCCAGCAAGCGATCACGCTTCTGAACCGGGCGATCGAACGCAACCCCGACGAGCCGCGGCTCTACGAGCTGAGGGGCCGGGTGTATAGCCGGATGCGCGCCAACGGGAGCCTGGCCCACGCGAAGGAGGCGGAGCGGGACCTCAAGGCCTCACTTGAGAAGGACCCGACGCGGGTCGAGTCCTACGTCCTGCTGTCCAATCTGTACCAGCTCACGAATCGACCGGAGGAGGCCGTCGCGAGCTACCAGCGTGCGCTCGAGGTCAACCCGACGGCAGAGGTCTACATCCGTCTCGGAGCTCAATACGAGGCCATGGGACGCTTGAAGCTGGCGCGGGAGAACTACGAAGCGGCGCTGCGTCTCGACCCGGAGCAGCCGCTTGCCCAGAACAACCTGGCCTGGCTGCTCGCCGACGCCGAGAATCCGAGCGCCGAGCAGCTCGACCGCGCACTCGAGCTGGCCCAGGACGCGAAGGAGAAGCTTCCGCGCGACCCTAATGTGGCGGACACGTTGGGTTGGGTGATGTTCAAGAAGAACCTGCCGGCCGCTGCGGTGTCGCTCTTCCAGGAGGCCATCCGTGGCTACAGCGATAACGCCGAGCTGCGCGCCGTGGCCCGCTATCACCTGGCGCAGACCTACGAGCGCACGGGTGAGCGTGAGCGGGCGATCGCGGAGCTCGAGCTGGCGCTCGAGGAGGCCCCGAGCTTCTCTGAGCGGGGCGGGGCGGAGGCCCTGCTGGAGCGCCTCTCGAGCGTGTAGCCGTACTAGCACGTTATCGGCGAGCTGAGCTCGCCTGCGCGCGGGCGCCGGACTGCGTCAGCGCCCTGGTTCGCCCGCTGGCGACGCCGGCGCTCGGCGCGGCACGGAGTCTAATGCTCGTGCAGTGCGTTGCCGATGCGCGGGGGGACAGGAAAGGGGTTCGGTATGCCTACGCTCTGTCTTTTGGCTCCCCTGATGGGCTCGCTACTGCTCCCGGGCTTCGCGCTGACCCAGGGGTCGGGCGTGACGCCAGATGGCCAGAAAGGTGAACTCCACGTCGTAGTTGGCGGGGATACTCTGTGGGACATCACGCACCACTACATTGAGACGCCCTGGATCTGGCCTTCGATCTGGAAGGAGAACGCCAACGTCGAGAATCCTCATCTGATCTATCCGGGCGACCTGATCTGGATCACCGATAAATCCATGCATTGGCTCTCTCCGGAGGAAGCCGCTCGACGGATGGCGGAGGGAGGGTACTTCCCCGCTGCGCCGCGCGCGGGCGGCGGCCCCAACGCGATCACCGGTCTTCCCCTGGGGCACGTGCCCCGGGGTCCTTTGGCGCACCGGTACAGCGGCGCGCCGGATCCCTTCGCCGGGCTGGATCGGGCTCAGGCAGACGTTCAGCGCGTGGTTCGATACCCCGGGATCGATCGCGCCAGCTACATGACGGCTGAGGAGATCGTCGGCGCCGCCTCGATCCTGGGTAGCCACGAGGAGCACTACTGGGCGGCACAGGGACAGCGAACGATTGTGAGCTTGGGTGAGGGGCAGGTCCACATCGGCGATCGCTTCACCGTATTCCGGACGCGCCGCCGTGTGTTCCACCCTGACTCGGGCCGAGTGCTGGGCTACCTCACTCAGAACCTTGGCCACGTCGAGGTGACTGAGATCCATCCCGAGTCGTCCTACGTGAAGGTGGTCGACTCCTATTCCGAGATCGAGCCGGGCGATCGGATCATGCGCTACGAGGAATCTCCGACCGAGTTCGTAGAGAAGCAGCTGGAGATCCAACTAAAGGGCACGATCGTGGCGCACCAGCACTACCGCATCTACTCCGCCTGGAACGACTTCGTGGTTCTGGATCGCGGCAGTACGCACGGCGTGGAGCCCGGCAATCGCTTCAGCATCTACCGGGAAGGCAAGGAGGTGCGCGAGCCCCTCACCGCCACTAGGGTTCTGGTTCCGGACGACGTCATCGGACAGCTCTTTGTGGTGAAGGTCGAGCCAGAGTCTTCGCTGGCCCTGATTACGCAGTCGCACCGGAAAATCCGCGAGGGCGACCGCTTCAGGAATCTGTAGACAGCTCCACCTCTACGCTGAAGCGTTCGCCCTCAGGGCTGGCGCCTTTGGCCAGGTGGTGCGCGTCTTTCTCCACGTTGCCAGCGTGAAGAACATCGGAGAGCACTGATCGCAGCGTGGCACACTCCGCCTCCGGACCCACGATCACCAGAGCGGTCACCGGCCAGCGCAGGCTCTTTTTAGCGCGGGTCTTGGCCGCCCGGATCTTGCGCAGTACCTCGACGGCGCAGTTGAGAACCTCTCCCGCGTCCGGCGCCGGAACACCTACCAGCTCCTGGACCGACGGCCAGGGGCTGGTGTGGATGGAGGGCTGGCCGGTCACGCCGGCCAGGCGCCAGGACCAGATCTCTTCGGTCACGAAGGGCAGGAACGGCGCGAAGAGTCGCAGGAAGGTGCTCAGTGCGAGCTGAAGCGTTGCGGCGGCCGAGCGCCGGCCGGGTGTGTCTTCCTCCTGGTACGAGCGGATCTTGACCAGCTCCAGGTAGTCATCGCAGAACTCCCAGAAGACCTCTTCGGTAATCTGCAACGCGCCGGCGTACTCGAACTTCTCAAGCAATCGGGTGGCGTGAGCCAAGGTGTCTCGCAGACGCCCCACGAAGGCGCGATCGAGCGGCTCCCGGATGTGGTCGAGGGGCAAGAGCTGCTCCGACGCACCGACGCGGTCGAGCTGCATGAAGCTGAAGCGACTGGCGTTGAAGACCTTCGTGCAGAGTCGGCGTCCGACCTTGAAGACCTTCGCGTCGAAGGTGGTATCGGCTCCGAGCCGCGCGCGCGCCGCCCAATAGCGCACCGCGTCGGGCGAGTACTCATCGAGTAGCTGCTCCGGTGTGACCACATTGCCCTTCGACTTGCTCATCTTCTTGCGGTCGGGGTCCAGGATCCAGCCACTGATCACGATGTGGCGCCAGGGGATTGCGTCCTCGTGCATCCACGCCTTTACGATGGTGTAAAAGGCCCAGGTACGGATGATCTCGTGAGACTGGGGACGCATGTCCATCGGAAACAGCTTCTGATGACGCCCCGGGTCGATCCGCCAGTGGCTCATGATCTGGGGCGTGAGTGACGAGGTCGCCCAGGTGTCCATCACGTCGGGATCCCCGCTGAAGCCGCCGGGACAGCCGCGCTGGTCCTCGCCATAGCCCGGCGGCGGCACCGCGCTGGGATCCACCGGAAGCGAGTCTTCATGAGCGAAGATGGGATGGTCGTAGTCGGTTTCGCCGTCTTTGCGTAACGGATACCAGACGGGGAAGGGCACACCCGCGTAACGTTGCCGGCTCACGCACCAGTCCTGATTGAGGCCCTCCACCCAGTTCTCGTAGCGGCTGCGCATATGCGGCGGGTGCCACTCGATCTTACGGCCCTGCTCGATCAGCGCCTGCTTGTGCTCGAGCAGGCGGATGAACCACTGACGGGTGGGAACGAACTCGAGTGGGCGGTCTCCGCGCTCGTAGAATTTGATGGGATGACGAATCGGCTCCGGCTTGCCGACGAGCGCGGGGCCTCTGCCGTCAACGGCGGAGCCATCGCGCGCCAGCAGCTCCACCGTCTTCTTGCGGGCCTGCGCGGGAGTGAGTCCCTCGATCTCGGCATAGGCCGCGCGGGCCTGCTCCGGTGAGCGACTCTCCAGGGGGGGCTCACCGTAGCGGACTCGCAGCAGGCGACCGTCCAGACCAATGAGCTGCTTGAGCGGAAGGCCCGAGCTCTTCCAGAACTCGACATCCATGATGTCGCCGAAGGTGCACACCATGAGAATCCCGGTTCCCTTCGCGGGGTCCGCGTGGGTTGCGGCCAGGATCGGTACGGGCGCGTGGAAGAGCGGCGTGATGGCGGTCTGTCCGAACAGGGCCTGGTAACGCTCGTCTTCGGGGTGGGCCACGACGGCGACGCAGGCGCCGAGCAGCTCCGGGCGCGTGGTTGAGATCGTGAATTCCCCGCCGTCCTCGAGCGCGAAGCGGATGTCCTGAGTGGTGCCGGGTCGCTCGCGGTCTTCGATCTCAGCTTGCGCGACCGCCGTACGGAGGTCGACGTCCCAGAGCGTAGGTGCCAGCGTCTGGTACACCTCTCCTCGCTGGACCAGGTCGAGGAAGGAGATCTGCGAGAGACGGCGGCAGTGCGTGTCGATAGTCGCGTACTGCTGGCTCCAATCGATCGAGAGGCCGAGCTTGCGCCAGAGCTGCTCGAAGACCGCCTCGTCCTCCTGCGTGATGATGTTACAGGCCTCGATGAAATTGAGGCGCGACACCTGCTGGACGGGCTTGTCCTTGCCTGTGGCGCGCTGCGGCTTCCAGTCGGGGTCGTAGGCTACCGCCGGGTCCGGGCGAATACCGAACACGTTCTGTACGCGCCGTTCTGTGGGCAGTCCGTTGTCGTCCCAGCCCATCGGGTACGCGATGTTCTTGCCCAGCATGCGCTGGTAACGCACCATCACGTCCTGATGCGTGTAGCTGAAGACGTGTCCCACATGCAGTGAGCCGGAGACGGTGGGTGGCGGTGTGTCGACCGCGAAGGTCTCCTCGCGAGGGCGTGTGGGATCCCAGCGATGGATGCCCAGCTCCTCCCAGCGCGCGCTCCATGCGGCCGCGACAGCGCGGTGATCGTATTTCTCGGGGATCGTCCTCATCTTGGGGCCCTCCAGCTCGCCGGACGGTTGCGAGCAAGTTACCAGAGCGCCCAGTGACCGGTAGCTCGCACGTAGAAGGCCAAGCTGATGTTCGTGGCCGCGTGTGCGGCCACGCAAGATAGGAGGTCCTTGCGCAGGATCCAGAGCCCCGCCATGAGCAGACCGTAGGCAGCGGCCGCGGCCCACTCGGAGCTTGCGTGGCCGAGTGTGAAGAGGGTGGTCGAGATTGCGATCGCCAGCGGCGTCCAGGCGCCGGGCTCGACCTGGTCGATCGAGCTGCGCTCGAAGGCCTGGTCGAAGGCGTCCGCTGCTCCGGCGCGACGCGCCCGTACCCACTGCACGGCTAGGCGCAGCACGTAGCCCCGCAGCAACCACTCTTCGAACAGGGGGACCAGGGTGCCGGCGCTGAGCGCGCGCAGCCAGAAGCTCGGCGCGCTCCAGGCCTCGCCCCCGCGCACCACGAAGGGGTGCAGCAGCGCAATCCAGAGCGCGCTGCCCACCAGACCCACAGCGATCCCGATCAGGACGGACAGCCACGGAGCGTGGGGTCCACGCAGCGGCGCGTAGCGACGCCAGAACCACGTGAGGGCCGCCGCGGTGGCCACGAGTCGCGCGCCGTAGTTGAGCTCTGGGCCGAGCCAAGCTCGAGGGATCGCTGCGATCCCCGTGTACAGCAGGTACGGAAGAAGATAGGGAAGCAGAAGCGCTCGGTTCGTGAGGCGCGCGTTCTCCATGGCCCCGCCTAGTCTCCTGACCGTCCCGCAGCCGGGACAGCGGACGCGCGGGCTCCGCAGATTTGGCACTCATGCACGGCTCGCTCCCCCAAACGCAGCTCAGACCTCGCTCGTTGCAAGCTGTGCAGAGGGCTCGGGCGAAGCGCGCATGACGTTCGCTAATCTATACCGGAGCCCACCCGGTCCCGCTGGGGTACGGCGCGTGGATGAATCCCTGCTCTGGATCGCCTTCCGGGACACGCCTGGCTTGCTCCGCTTCCAGGCCAAGACGCTGCTGGAGCGCTACGGCTCGCCCGCCGCCATCTTCGGTCGACCGCAAGGCGAGCTGCGGCTGCACTGTGCGAGCCGGAGTGCGATCGCGCTGGCCCGCGGGCCGAGTTTGGAGCCCGCCCGGGGAGAGCTCGGGCGGGTGCGCAAGCTCGGTCTCGAGGTCCTGCTCCCGGGCCGGCCCGGGTATCCGCCCCTGCTGTGGCAGCTCGCGGATCCGCCGCTGGTGCTCTATTGCAGGGGGGCGCTTCCATCCGGCCCCATGCTGTCGGTGGTGGGCTCGCGGCGGCCGAGCGCGCGCGGACGGGAGGTGACCCGTGGCTTTACGGGCGCAGCGGCGCGTGCGGGCGTGGTCATCGTGAGCGGCCTCGCCTACGGGATCGATGCCGCCGCGCACCAGGGCGCGTTGGATGCGGGCGGCCCGACCGTCGCCGTCCTGGCCTCGGGTCTTGACCGGCCCTCGCCCGCGGGCAACCGGCGCCTGGCCCGGCGGATTCTCGAGGGGGGTGGCGCCTGGCTCTCCGAGTACCCGCCGGGAGACGCCGCACGCGCCTACCGCTTCCCGGAGCGTAACCGCCTGATCAGCGGACTGTCCCCCCTGAGCCTGATCGTGGAGGCGCGCGAGCGTAGCGGCTCGCTCTGGACCGCGCGTCACGCGGCGGAGCAGAATCGGGAGGTTGCAGTGGTACCGGGGCCCGTGGACACCGACCACTGCCGCGGCTCGAACCGTCTGCTCTATGACGGCGCCATCCCGATCCTGGAAGCCGAGGAGCTGATCGTGCGCGTGCTCGGGGACAATGCACTCATGTGTGGCTCGCGGCCCGCAGCGCCGAAGGTCTCCGGCGACGCGGGTCGCGTCCTCGCCCGCCTGCGCGACGCGACACAGGATCCCGATCAGCTCTCGCGCCAGCTCGCCCTCCCACCCGCCCGCCTGGCCTCGATCCTGCTAGAGCTCGAGCTCGAGGGCCTGGTGACGCGGGACGGCACGCGCATTGCCCTCGGCCCGCGTGCCTACGACGCGCGCCCCGCGGAGTGAGCTACTTTGTTGGGCATGGGGACACCTGTCACGGTGATCGGGGGCGGCCTGGCGGGATGCGAGGCAGCCTGGCAGCTCGCTCGCAGGGGCGTGCCCGTGCGGCTCTTCGAGATGAAGCCCAAGCGCTTCTCGCCAGCACACTCGAGCGAATTCATGGCGGAGCTGGTGTGCTCCAACAGCCTACGCTCGGACCAGATCCACAATGCGGTTGGTCTGCTGCACGAGGAGATGCGTCGGCTCGGGTCGCTTGTGCTGTGGGCGGCGGACCGGCATCGCGTGCCGGCCGGGAACGCACTGGCCGTCGATCGGGAGCTCTTCGCGCGCAGCATCAGCGAGCGCGTGGCGGCGCAGCCGGAGATCGAGATCGTGAATCAGGAGGTCACGAGCCTGCCCGAGGGGCTTGCCATCGTGGCCACCGGTCCGCTTACCTCCGAGAAGCTGGCCGACTCCATCCAGGGGCTCTGCGGCGACGCCCTCTATTTCTATGACTCGATCGCACCCACCGTCTACGCGGACAGCCTCGACATGCAGAAGATCTTCCGCGCCTCGCGCTGGGAAGATGCCGACGCCGGGGGTGACTACCTCAACATCCCCCTCTCGCGCGAGGAGTACTACGCCTTTGTTGATGAGGTGGCGCGGGCCGAGAAGATGCCGCTGCACCGCTTCGAGGCGGCACATTACTTCGAGGGCTGCCTCCCGATCGAGGTGATGGCGCAACGCGGACCGGACACGCTCTCCTTCGGGCCCATGAAACCCGTTGGGCTGCGCGATCCACGCACCGGGACCACTGCCTTCGCCGTGGTGCAGCTGCGCCAGGAGGACAAGCTTGGCACGCTCTACAACCTGGTCGGCTTCCAGACGCGCATGCGGATCGGCGAGCAAAAGCGCATCCTGCGCAGTCTGCCCGGCATGGGGAAGGCGGTATTCGCGCGCTTCGGCTCGGTGCACCGCAACACCTTCATCCGTTCGCCTAGCCTGCTGAGCTCGCACCTGGAGCATCGCCAGCGGCCCGGGCTCTACTTCGCCGGTCAGATCGTGGGTGTCGAGGGGTACGTCGAGTCCGCGGCGCTGGGGCTGCTGGCGGGAGTGCATGTGGCCTTCCGCGTGCGAGACGCGCTGGCGCCGCTGCCCCCGCCCACCACGGCGCATGGCGCCCTGCTGCGCTATCTGGCCGAGGCGTCTCCCAAGCACTTTCAGCCCATGAACATAAACTACGGACTCCTCCCGCCCCTGGTGAAAGGCGATCGACGCACGCCCAAGCGCGAGCGCAATCTCCAGCTGAGCGCGCGCGCGCTGCGCGAGCTCAAGGCCTATGCCGAGGCGGTTCTTCCGACGACCGCATGACGGCCGCGGACCGTAGCGCTATCGCCGAGTTTCGGAGCTACCTTGCGATTGAGCGTGCATTCTCACCGCATACCGTGCGGGCCTACGTAGGCGAGGTGGAGCGCCTGGCCGGAGGCCAGGAGTGTCAGCGCGCTGGAGGTCTGGATCGCGTGGAGCCGCTCGCGCTGCGCTCCTACCTGGCCCAGTTTCACGGTCGGCATCGCCCCTCCACGCGCAACCGACGCCTGGCGGCGCTGCGGGCCTTCTTTCGCTGCCGCGTGCGCACGGGCGCCATGGAGCGCGACCCGAGCGAGGGACTGCCGGGACCCAAGCCGGAGCGTCGCTTGCCCACGCCGCTGAGCGCCGACGCCTGCGAGCAGCTGATCGAAGCGCCTAGCCTGCGCCGCGATGCGTTACTTGGGGGGCGGGACCGGGCGCTCTTCGACCTGCTGTACGGAACCGGCCTGCGGGTGGGGGAGGCAGTGGGACTGAACGTGCGCGACTTCAGCCGAGAACGGCGCGAGCTGCGAGTGCGCGGCAAGGGCGACAAGGAGCGCGTGGTGCCGATCCCCGGCAGAGCTCAGGCCTCGCTGCTTGAGTACTTGGAGCTGCGGGAGCAGCCGGGCATCCTGGGGCAGCCGCTCTTTCTGAACGTCCGCCGCCAGCGTCTCTCCGAGCGTGGGGTTCGCAAGGTGTTGCAGCGCCGGCTGAGGGAGGTGGGTATCACGCGCCACGTCACACCCCATACGCTTCGCCACAGCTATGCCACCCACCTTCTGGACGCAGACGTGGACCTGCGAGCGATCCAGGAGCTGCTCGGCCACGAGCGCCTCTCCACCACGCAGCGCTATACCCATGTGTCTGCCGAGCGGCTGGCCCGGATCTACCGTCAGGCTCATCCGCGGGCGCGAGGGGAGTGATGGCGATGCAGGTTCGAAGCACCACCGTGATTGCCGTGCGGCGGGGGCCGCGAGTTGCCGTCGCGGGAGATGGCCAGGTCACTGTTGGCGACACGATCATGAAGACCACGGCACGCAAGATCGTGCGTCTGCGCGGTGGCTCGGTTCTGGCCGGCTTTGCGGGCTCCACCGCGGATGCGCTGGCGCTCACGGAGCGCTTCGAGGCCAAGCTCGAGGAGTACGGCGGCGCCCTGCGGCGTGCGGCGATCGAGCTCGCCAAGGACTGGCGCACCGATCGCATGCTGCGCCGGCTGGAGGCGCTGCTGATCGTGGTGAATACCAGCGAGACCTTGCTCGTGTCCGGCACCGGGGACGTGATCGAGCCCGAAGACGGGATCGCGGCCATCGGGTCGGGCGCGGGCTACGCTCTGGCCGCGGCACGGGCGCTCATGCGGGGGACTGAGCTCTCGGCGCGCGAGATCGCCGAGGAGGCCCTGCGCATCGCGGCGGGCATCTGTCTCTACACGAACGAGGAGATCACGATGGAGGAGCTGAGCGCTTGAGGACGCTGACCCCGCGCGAGATCGTGACGGAGCTCGACCGCTACATCGTGTCGCAGCAGGCGGCCAAGCGGGCGGTCGCGATCGCGCTGCGCAACCGCTGGCGGCGTCAGCAGGTCGAGGGCGAGCTGCGCGACGAGATCCAGCCCAAGAACATCCTCATGATCGGGCCCACGGGGGTCGGCAAGACCGAGATCGCGCGCCGCGTGGCGCGGCTTGCGCAGGCACCCTTCATCAAGGTGGAGGCGTCCAAGTTCACCGAGGTGGGCTACGTGGGACGGGACGTGGAGTCGATCATCCGGGACCTGACGGAGCTTGCGGTGAAGATGGTGCGCGAAGAGGAGGCCGAGAAGGTGCGGGAGCCGGCCGCGCGCGTGGCGGAGGAGCGGCTGCTCGACGCGCTCTATCCGCGCCCCGGCGACGTGCCGCCGCCGGACCCCGATCCGACCCGGGAGCGCCTGCGCCAGAAGCTGCGGGCGGGCGAGCTCGATGAGAGCGAGGTCGAGATCGAGACGGCCGAACGCTCCATGCCCACGCTCGAGATCGTCTCGCCCCAGGGGATCGAGGAGCTCGGGTTCTCGCTGCGGGATCTGATGGGCAACCTGATGCCGCGCAAGACGCGTCAGCGACGCATGACGGTCGCCCAGGCGCGCGAGCTTCTGCGCGACGAGGAAGCCCAGCGCATGATTGACCCCGATAGCACGCGCGAGGTGGCCATCCAGCGCGTCGAGCAGACGGGGATCGTGTTCCTGGACGAGATCGACAAGATCGCGCGTCACGACGCCCCCGGCGCCGACGTCTCGCGCGAGGGGGTCCAGCGCGATCTGCTGCCGATCATCGAGGGCTGTGCCGTGCAGACCAAGCACGGCACCGTGCGCAGTGATCACGTGCTCTTCATCGCCGCGGGTGCCTTCCACGTCTCGCGGCCCTCGGACCTGATCCCGGAGCTCCAGGGCCGGTTCCCGATCCGGGTGGAGCTCGAAGACCTGGATGAGGCGGCGTTTGTGCGCATCCTGGAAGAGCCGCACAATGCGCTTGCGAAGCAGTACCAGGCGCTGCTCAAGACGGAGGGTGTGACGCTGGAGTTCAAGCCCGATGCCATACGCGAGATCGCGCGCATCGCCGCGGAGGTGAACCGCATGACCGAGAACATCGGGGCCCGACGGCTCCACACCGTGCTCGAGCGCCTGCTGGACGATGTTCTCTTCGGTGCGTCGGAGATGGATGGGGAGACCGTCGTCTTCGATGGTGAGAAGGTGAGGGCGAGCTTGGCGGAGATCGCGAGCGACCGAGATCTCTCCCGCTACGTGCTCTAGGCGCTGATGGATCGCATCATCGAAAAAGCACACACGCTGGTCGAAGCGTTGCCCTACATACGCGCCTTCTATGGCAAGACCATCGTCATCAAGTACGGCGGGGCCGCGATGGCGGACGCCAAGCTCAAGCAGTCCTTCGCCACCGATGTCACCCTGCTGCGCTATATCGGGCTGAGCCCAGTGATCGTGCACGGCGGGGGGCCGCAGATCGCGCAGATGCTCTCGCGGCTCGGCAAGGAGAGCCAATTCGTCGATGGCATGCGGGTGACCGACGATGAGACAATGGAGATCGTCGAGATGGTTCTGGGGGGCCAGGTAAACGCCGAGATTGTCGCCAACGTGGGACAGGCCGGGGGGCGTGCGGTGGGTCTCACCGGCAAGGATTGCGGGCTCATGCGCGTCTCGCGCCGGCTGGGGTCGGGCGGTCAGGATCTAGGCCGCGTGGGCTCGCCCGAGGAGGTCGACGCCAGCGTACTGACCACCATGACGCAGAATGGTCTGATCCCGGTCATCGCGCCGATCGGCATGGACGAATCCGGGCAGACCTATAATGTGAACGGAGATGTGATGGCCGGGAAGATCGCCCAGGCCCTGGGCGCAGAGAAGCTGATCCTCCTGACCGACGTGGAGGGTGTGCTGGATGTCGATGGGAAGCTCTGGCCGCGCCTCAGTGCGGACGAGGCGCGCGCGGCCATCGCGGATGGCTCGGTGAGCGGCGGGATGATCCCCAAGCTCGAGTGCTGTATCGACGCTGCGGCCCACGGGGTCAACTCGGCCCACGTGATCGACGGTCGGATCTCGCACGCGCTGCTGCTCGAGATCTTCACCGACGGAGGAGTGGGAACCCTTGTCCGGGCCGAGTAACCCGAAGGACTTCATCTCGATCGCCGACTGGTCGCGGGATGCGATCGAGGCCATGCTTGCGCGCGCGTCTGAGCTCAAGGCGCAGCGCAAGCGGCGCGAGCCGGGCCACGCGCTCCAGAATCGCTCGGTCCTGCTCTATTTCGAGAAGCCGAGCCTGCGCACCCTGGTCAGCTTCGAGATCGGTGTTGCCGAGCTCGGCGGCCACCCCGTCTACCTGCCGCCGTCGCAGGTGCGAATCGGCGAGCGCGAGGCGATCGAGGATGTGTCGCGCAATCTCTCCTGCTGGTGTGACGCCATCGTGGCTCGGACCCACAGCCACCAACTCGTGCTCGATCTCGCGCGAGAGGCGAGCGTTCCCGTGATCAACGCGCTGACGGACTACCTGCACCCCTGCCAGGCCATGGCGGACGTGATGACGGTGGCCGAGCACGGCGATCGCAGTCGGGATCGGCTGGTTTACGTGGGCGATGGCAACAACGTGGCTCACTCGCTCATCCACATCGCGGGACGCCTGGGAATGCGCCTCACCGTGTGCACGCCCGAGGGCTACCGCCCGGCCCCCGAGGTGGTCAGCCGGGGGCTGGAGCTGGCCCGCGAGGAAGGGGGCGACCTGCGGCTGGAGTCCGACCCGCACAGCGCGATGAAGGATGCAGCGTTCGTGTACACCGACGCCTGGACGAGCATGGGTCAGGAGGCCGAGACGCGGGAACGGCAGGCCGTCTTTCAGCCCTATCGGGTCAACGCGTCGCTGCTGTCCTCAGCGCCCTCAGATGTCCGGATTCTCCACTGTGGTCCCGTCCACCGTGGAGAGGAGATCACGAGCGAGGTCCTCGATTCCGAGCGCTCCCTCGTCGTACACCAGGCGGAGAACCGCCTGCATGCCCAGAAAGCCGTGCTGGAGGCGCTGGTGTTGGAGCCCTGAACGGCTTCGCCCAGCCACGACCTGCATCGTCATAGCGCCTCAATTTTCCCCTGCTGGTTCCCGTTAACTCAGGTGCATAAGTGCGCATCTTTGCGGGGATTGGATGGGATCTCACGCACGCCCCGAAAACGACCTTGCGGCCGAGTCCGCAGCGGATGGAGAGGACGCCGTGGCCGAGGCGACGAGCTCTGCTCCGGCGCGGCAGTTGGGGGTCGAGATTCCGGCCGCGCTGCAGGCCGAGATCCGCCAGTTCGCCCGCGGCCTGGTGAGTATGGACTACTACGAGGTTCTCGGGATCGCCCGCGACGTAGACGAGGCTGCGATCCGGAGGGCTTTCTTCGAGCGCTCAAAGCGTTTTCATCCCGATCGCTACTTCAACAAGCAGATGGGCGTCTACCGAGAGCTGCTGACGGAAATCTACAAGCGCATCGTAGTGGCGCACGAGGTCTTGCGGGATCAGCACCTGCGCAAGGACTACGCTAAGCGCCTCGACCTGCCCCGTCGCCCTGCGAGTGAGAAGCCGAGACCTTCCTTGCGCAGCCGCAAGGGCCTGAGGGTGCCTAACGCCGCTCTTCATCGGCTGGGGCAGCAGGTCGAGACCGGACGCAAGAAGGCACGGCAGCATTTCCAGGAGGCGATGATCACGAAGGAGCGGGGAGATTGGCAGCGGTCGGTGGAGCTCGTACGCCTCGCGATCACCTTCGACCCACGTGAGAAGAGCTATCACGACGCGTTGGCGGAGCTTCTGCCACGCGTCAACCTCGAGCTAGCGTCAGAGCTGCGACGCAAGGCGCAGGTCCTGCTGGCGCGAGATGACTCGGCCGCCGCGCTACCTTTTTTCGAGGACGCCGCGAAACTCGAGCCAACCGATGCGGAGCTTGCGAACCTGGTGGGAGTATGTGCGCTCAACGTGGCCGACCTGAAAAAGGCCACCGAGTATACGGAGCGCGCGATCTCTCTCGAAGAGAACAATCCCAGCTTCCGAAAAACGCGGGCGCGGATCTACAGGGCCGCCAACCAGCCGGAAGAAGCGCGCAGACAGTTCCAGCGCGCCTGGGAGCTGGATCCCCTGGATGAGGAGGTAAAGGCGGAGCTTGCGCGGCGTTAGCGTCCCCAACTTCGCAGGAGCAATCGCATGAGCCGAGTGATTGGAATTGATCTTGGGACGACGAATTCGTGTGTGGCGATGATCGAGGACGGTCAGCCCGTCGTGATCCCCAATACGGGTGGTTACAAGACGACGCCATCGATGTTCGCGGTGACCGAAGACGGCAAGCGTCTGGTTGGTCATCTCGCGAAACGGCAGGCCATCACCAATTCCAAGAACACCGTCTTCGCGGCCAAACGCCTGATCGGCCGTGACTTTGATTCGCCCGAGGTGACCAAGGCGCGCACGCTGCTTCCCTACGAGCTCATTGCGGGGCCCAATAACGATACCCGCGTCCAGGTGGTGGACCGTGTCTATACCATTCCCGAGATCACCGGACTCGTGCTGCGTGAGATGAAGCGGGTCGCGGAGGAGTACCTGGGTGAGCCGGTGCAGGAGGCGGTCATTACCGTCCCGGCCCACTTCAACGATGCCCAGCGACAGACCACGCGGGACGCGGGCCGCATTGCCGGGCTGGAAGTGCTGCGCATCATCAATGAGCCTACCGCCGCCGCGTTGGCCTACGGGCGGGGGCGTACGGAGAGCGAGCGCCTAGCCATCTACGACCTCGGCGGTGGAACCTTTGATATCTCCATCCTGCAGCTCGGCGATGGCGTGATCGAGGTGCTCTCGACGGCGGGCGACACGAATCTGGGCGGGGAGGACTTCGACCGCAGGATCGTGGAGTACCTGCTCGAGAAGTTCGAAGAGAAAGAGGACGCCTCCCTGCGCGAAGACGCGATGGCGTTGCAGCGGCTCAAAGACGCCGCGGAGAAGGCCAAGTGTGATCTCTCAGAGGTGAACTCCAGCGAGGTGAACCTCCCGTTCATTGCGGCGGATGATGACGGCCAAGCGCTGCACTTGAGCGTAGTGCTCGAGCGTGCACAGCTCGAGCAGCTGGTGGCGGATCTCATCGAGCGTACGCGTGGAATCTGCGACCGGGCCCTGAAGGATGCGAATCTCGAGCCGGGCGACATCGACCAAATTCTGCTCGTCGGTGGGCAGACCCGCATGCCTCTCTGCCAGAAGCAGGTTGCGAAGTTTTTCGGAAAGGTGCCGAGCAAGGGGGTCAACCCTGATGAGGTCGTCGCAGTCGGAGCCGCCATCCAGGCTTCGATGCTGGGCGAGGATCAGCCGGGCCCGCTGTTGGTCGATGTTACGCCGCTCTCGCTCGGCATCGCCACGGTCGGCGGTCACTTTGCGCGCATCATCGAGCGCAATACGACCGTGCCCACCGCGCGCAAGGAGATCTTCACGAGCACGCGGGATAATCAGCGAGCAGTGAAGATTCGTGTGCTCCAGGGGGAGAGCGAGAAGGCCAGCGAGAACGATCTGTTGGGCGAGTTCGTCTTGACCGGAGTGCGCCCCGCGCCCAAAGGCGAGCCGGAGATTGAGGTCACCTTCGATATCGACGCCAATGGCATTGTCAGCGTCTCGGCCAAGGACCTGGCGACGAACCAGGAGCAATCCATCCAGGTGAACCCGCGCGGAACGCTGTCACCTGAGGAGCTGGAGAAGCTCACCGAGGACTATGCCTCGGACGAGGTCGCCGCAAAGGGCTAGCGTGAAAGCGGCGAGAGACAGCGAGATCACTCGCTTGCTCAAGCGGGGGCTCAATCACTACGGGCTGGGTGAGCTCGACTCCGCGATCGTGTGCTGGGAGAAAACGCGCGCGCTCGATCCAGGCAACCCGGCCGCCCGCGACTACCTCGAGACGGCCTACGAGGAACGTGCGGAATCCAACCCGGCCGAGACTCCCGCGTCCGCCTCCTGCGGCGAGTTCCAGGACATGGATGACGACGCTACGCCCCAGTCCCTGGAGTTCATCCGCACCCCGGGCGGGCCGGACCTGCCCTTGCCGGAGGACGATCCGGACGCGCGCATCGCCTCCGCACTCGAGGCCTTCAAGGCGGGCGAGCTCGACCAGGCCTGGTCCCAGCTTCAGGCGGTGGCCCGCGAGATGCCCGAACGCCTCGACGTGGAGGGCTATCTCGGCCTGGTCCGCGCCGAGCGCGCCAAGAAGTTCGCGCGCGAGATCGGCGACAAGGGACGCACGCTTCAGCTTACGTGCACGATGGAGAACCTCAAAGTCCTCAACCTGCAGCCGGACGAGGGCTTCCTGCTCTCCCAGATCGATGGCCAGGTGACGATCGAGGACCTGATCAGCCTCTCCAGCACGGACCGCGTCCGCACCCTCGAAACCCTGGCCCGCTTCCTGCGCGAGGGACTCGTCGAGTAGAGCCTGCCGGCGAAGCCGGTACACTTCGGCCCCATGAGCGATATCCGGCGCATTGTTCTCGCCTATAGTGGGGGGCTCGACACCTCGGTCATCCTGCGCTGGCTGATCGAGACCTACGAGGCCGAGGTCGTCTGCTATGTGGGGGACGTCGGCCAGCAGGAGGACCTGGCGGAGACGGTCCGCAAGGCCATGGCCACGGGTGCGAAGGACTGTGTGGTCCGGGACCTACGCGAGGAGTTCGTGCGCGACTACGTATTTCAAGCGGTCGCGGCGAACGCGCTCTACGAGGGCAGCTACCTGCTCGGCACGTCGCTGGCGCGCCCGGTCCTTGCCCGGGAGCAGGTACGGGTGGCACGGGAGGTCGGAGCGGACGCGCTGGCGCATGGCTGCACCGGGAAGGGCAACGATCAGATGCGTTTCGAGCTGGCGTACCGCGCGCTGGCGCCGGAGCTGAGCATCGTGGCACCCTGGCGCGAGTGGGATCTCGGAGGCCGCAAGGAGCTGATGGCCTACGCGCAGAAGTTCGACATCCCCGTCGAGACCAGCTTGAAAAAGCCCTACTCGATCGACCGCAACCTCTACCACATCAGCTATGAGGGGGGCGTGCTCGAGGATCCCTGGCGCGCGCCAGACGCGGACATGTTCGAATGGACCACCGCTCCCGAGCTGGCTCCGGACGTCCCCACTGAGCTCGAGCTCGAGTTCGAGTGCGGTCGCCCGCGGGCCTTGAACGGCAAGGCCCTCGGGCCGGTGGATCTGCTGCGGGCGCTCAACGATGAGGCCGCCACGCACGGTGTGGGACGGGTCGATCTGGTCGAGAACCGCGCCGTCGGGATCAAGTCGCGGGGCGTCTACGAGACGCCCGGGGGGACGGTCCTCCATCTTGCCCATCGAGCGCTCGAGTCGATCACGCTCGACCGCGAGGTGATGCTGGAGCGGGATCGTCTGATCCCGCGCTTCGCCCAGCTCATCTACAACGGCTTCTGGTTCTCGCCCGAGATGGAGTTCCTGAGTGCGGCGATCAACGTCAGTCAACGGCACGTCTCGGGCAGCGTCCGGGTGCGGCTGTACAAGGGCTCGGTCACGATCCTCGGACGCCGCTCACCGGAGTCCCTGTACCGGGAGGACCTGGCGACCTTCGAAGCGGACGAGGCTTACGACCAGCGGGACGCCGGCGGGTTCATCCGCTTGAACGCGCTGCGGCTACAGCTGCGGGAGCGTCCCAAGTCCTAAGACACCGCGGGCGGTTACGTCCGCTTCTGCACCTGGACTGCGGGCTCACGCCCCAATCCGTAGGTGTCGCGCCCCAGACCGTACGTATCGCGTTTCGACGTAGGCCGCGAAAGGACCTCAGACGGTCGCAGACGCGCTCCCGTGGAACGATCCAGTGTCAGCTTGACACTTGTTGTCCCCTCGTAATAAAAGACGAATCCGGCCGCGGACACCGCAGCTTGCCCAGCTGTGGATCAGTCGGACCGGGTATTCAGATTTAAGGGCGGTCCCTCCGCTCGAGCGGCTCCCGGGGGGTCCCGAAAGCCAGGACCCATGAGCCGGCAGGAGGGACTTTGAGCAGCTCACAGCCGAGGGGAAGCTGGCGAAGGTGGTGCAGCGCGCTGGTCTTCGGCCTGCTGGTCGCGGGCTGTGGCAAGGAGTTCTCGGAGCAGGCCTACTTCGTTCCGGATGATCTCTACGCCGCCGCCGCGGTGGGGTCCGATCACCTGTGGGTGGCCGGCTACTTCGGGGCAATCTACCGCACCACTGATGGCGGCCGGTCCTGGAAGAAGCTTCCGAGCGGCACCCAGAAGTCGATCTACGACATCTCCTTTGCGGACGAGAAGCACGGCTGGGCCGTAGGCCGCCGGGGCTTCGTGATCCACACCACCGATGGCGGCGAGTCCTGGGAGCGTCAGGACATCCCCCGGCGTCCCTCGCGACACATCTTCGGCATCCACGCGATCGATGCGGAGCACGCCTGGGCGGTCGGCGACTGGGGGGGTCGCTACTACACCGCGGATGCAGGCGAGACCTGGGAGGATCGCTCGTTCCTGGTCTACGAGGACCACCCCACCTTCAAGTACCTGAGCGAGGCCGAGCTGGCCGCCTTCGAGCGCGGCGACAAGGTCTACGACGACCTCTACATGAACGACATCTTCTTCCTCGACTCCGAGCGGGGCTGGATCGTAGGGGAGTACGGGATCATCTACCGCACCGCGGACGGCGGCCAGACCTGGGAGAAGAGCAAGATTCTGGGCGACGTACACTTCGAGGACATCGAGTTCCCTAAGAGCGCCTCGGAGATTCCGCGGGAGCTGTGGCCAATGCTGTTCGAGGCGTCGGAGCTGCTGCTCGAGAAGGAGTATCTCCGCGTTCGCATCGAGGCCTTCATGACGCGCGACGAGCTGCGCAAGACCGGCAACACCTTCCTGGCCGATGCCCGCGCGGAGGCAGTGCGCGATTTCCTCGAGGGAGAGGGCGTCAGCCAGGACCGCATCAGGATCCTCAACGCGACGCCCTTCGATGAGGAGGACGTCGACATGAACGTATTTCGCAAGAAAAAGCTCAACGCTCGACCGTTCGCGCGCATCGCCGTGCTGGAGACCCCGTTCCTCTTCGACATCAAGTTCAAGGACCGGAGCGAGGGTCTGATCGCGGGCCTGGGCGGCGTGCTCATGCGCAGCAGCGACGGCGGCCGCACCTGGAAGTACGTGGAGAGCGATAGCCGGCAGGCGCTCTTTGCCGTGGGCTTCGGGGCGCAGCGCCTGGTTGCGGTGGGCGACAAGGGTCTGCGGCGCGTAAGCAGCGACGGCGGAGCGACCTGGGAGACACCCCAGCAGGGCTTCCCCAAGGTTTTCGCCTTTATGCGCGACGCCGACTTCGGAAACGAGCAACGCGGCTGGATCGTGGGCGGCGACAGTCTGGTGCTGCGTACGTCAGACGGCGGACTCACCTGGGAGTCCATCTCCATCTGGTCTGGAGCTGAGGCTGCCGGCCACGGTGCGGGGGAGTAGGGACGATGCCGGAAAAGAGCGGGAGCTCGATGGAGGATAGCCTCCCCGAAAAGGCGTTCTCGATGCGGTTCGGTCGGCTGATCATGCGGAACCGCTTCGCCACGCTGATAACCTTGCTCAGTATCTCGGTCTTTTTCGCGACCCCACTCGTCAACGCTGTGTTGTTCACGCTGACGGGCGAGACGCTGCCCGGGATCGATACGCGCTTCCAGGTGGATACCCGGACCCGCGACACCTATCCCGAGCACGCCTTCATCCACGCGCAGGACAAGTTCACGGGCCGTTTCGGAACCGCGAGCTACGTGTCTCTGGCAGTCGTCAAGAAGGAAGGCGACATCTACGACACCGACTTCCTCGAGAAGGTCGAGCGCATCACGCGGGTCGTGGACGAGACGCCCTTCGTCAACCACTACCAGGTCAACAGCATCGCGCACATCAACACCCGCGTGATCATCATCGAGCCGGACGGCTCGATCAGCGCGGAGCCGCTGATAGACGAGGTACCCCAGGAGGAAGAGGAGCTCGAGGCCCTACGCCGCACCATACACGAGAACCCCGGTCTCATCTACGGCTTCCTCGTGGCCAAGCCCAAGCACGAGGGCGATCCCGATCGCGCGGTCCAGATCACGGCCGGCTTCATCACCCATCGCCTCGATAACGCGGAGGCCTACCGGAACCTCTTCGAGCACCTCATGCAGCTGAAGGCGACGGAGGAGGCCGACGGCACCGTCGAGATCCACATCACGGGCTTCCCCATCCTGGTGGGCTGGGTCTACAAGCACGCCTTCGAGCTGGGGTTCTTCCTGCTGCTCACGTTCGTGCTGCTCTTCTTCCTGCTATTGGCTTACTTCCGACGCCTGCACGGCGTGGCCATCCCGATGGTGGCCGGCCTCATGACCGCGATCTGGGGCATGGGCTTCTGTGCCTGGGTGGGAATCACTCTCGACCCCCTCGTGCTGGTGATACCGCTGCTCATCACCGCGCGCTCCATCTCGCATACGGTGCAGATGGCCGAGCGTTTCTTCGAGGACTACGAGATGGAGGTGGGCGCCCGCATGCAAGAGGCCGGGCGCGAGCTGACCGCCGACGAGACCCACGACGCCAAGGTCGAGACGGCGACGACCGCCATGGCCAAGCTCATGCTGCCCGGCCTGCTCGGCATCGTCACCGACGCCGCGGGGCTCATGGTCATCTTCCTGAGCACCATCCAGATGATGCGGAACCTCGCGCTCTTCGGCTCCTTCTGGGTGCTGGCGATCTTCTTCAACGTGATCCTGCTCCACCCGATCATGATCGCGTACCTGCCGCCGCCGCACCAGACCAAGCACTTCTCGCCGCGCTTCATGACCCGCTTGCTCGCGCTCGCCGGCCGCCTCACGACCGGTCCGGTCAGCAAGCGGATAATCGTCGGGGGCTCGGCCGTCTTCCTGATCTTCGCGACTTACTACGTGCTCTACAACTCCACCATCGGCGAGAGCCGCCCTGGCTTTCCCGTGTTCTGGCCTGACCATCCCTTCAACGTGGCGACCGGGGAGGTGGCCGAGCACTTCGGCGGCGTGGACCAGTTCCTGGTCTTTGTGGATGGTGACCAGAACAACGCCAGCGCCGATGGAGCCGTGCTGCAACGTATGGAAGCGATGCAGCGTTACATGAAGCGTCACACCGACCCGGGCGCCGAGATCTCGCTCGTCAGCATCGTTCGAAACTTCTGGCAGATCAACCACTACGGAGATCCCAAGTGGGGCTTCGTGCCGGACTCGGCCTCGACCATCGCGAGCGTTGTCTTCCAGGTCCAGCGAGCGGGTGCGCCCGGGGCCCTGCGTCCCTTCCTGACCGATGAGGCTGAGGACGCCAACATCAAGTTCTTCTACCGCGATCACAAGGGCTCGACGATCGAGCGCGCCGTTCACTACGCGCGCGAGTTCATCCACCAGAACCCCATGGGTCGACTCTCCGTGCGCCTCGTGCCGGACCGCGGAGGGCCGCTCGACGTCCTCTACTACATGCTCGGGCCTGTCCTGTTTCCGCGTCACCGAGGCATGGAGGTCCAGATCGCCCAGATCTCGGACGAGCAGATCATCCTTGGCTACGAGCGGGGGGAGCCTCGACCGGTCGGAGAGTGGACCGAAAGCGTCGATGCGGCGGAGGTCGAGAAGAACGTCATCGCCACCATGAAGCTCCTGTCGGGAGTCAAGATCAGAGAGATCGATCGCAGCAGCCACATCTACGACGACCTCGGGCTGCGAGTGGATCGAGTCGCCAAGATCGCGAGGAGGCTCTCCTCGGAGTTCGACTACCGCATCGAATCCGCGCGCGAGCCCGCAGCCGCGGTGGCGGCGAGGTGGCAGACGTTGGGCGAGATCGTCGACTACATCGTCTCGCGCAGTCGCTACCTCGTGATCGAGGAGTGGAGCGACCGCGAGCGGGGCATTCGGGCGCAGACCATTCGCTACTGCAGGACCTATTGTGACTACGAGCTGTGGGTCAAGAACGAGAAGTTCAGGGACTCCTCGTGGAACCCGCAGCCGACCGGGAGCTGGACGCGCGGCGCGGAGCTGGTGCTGGCGGGCGGCGTGATGGGTCTGCTGGCGGCGACCAACGAGGAGGTGGAGCGCGGCCACGTCGCGAACATCCTGTTGATCTTCCTCGTCGTGTTCACCTTCGTGAGCACGAGCTATCGCTCGGCGGCTGCGGGGGGCGCGATCGTCTTCTCGCTGGCCCTGGGCACCATGCTCTCGCTCTTCTACATGGCGATCACCAACACCGGACTCAACGTCAACACATTGCCGGTTCAGTCCGTGGGCGTGGGGATCGGTGTGGACTACGCGATCTACATCACCGACCGCATCCGGCAGGAGTTCTCCTGGTGTGGCGACCTCGATGAGGGTATCCGCCGAGCCATCCGCACCACCGGCATGGCCGTGACCTTTACCGCCACCACGCTCGTGGGTGGGATCGTCTGGTGGTCGTTCAGCAACCTCCGTTTCCAGGCGGAGATGGCGTTTCTGCTCTCCATCTTGATGGTCGTCAACATGATTGGAGCCATCGTGCTGGTCCCAGCCGTGTTCTCGGTCATTCGCCCACGATTCTTTGCGGCGTCACTTAGTGCGCAGACGGAGCAACCACAAGAGGAGGCGGAGCAGCGCGTAGCCGCGGGTACCGCATGACGGCCAGGCGCCAGCGCTCCTTTCTGATGCGGTTGCGGCTCTAGGCTGGAAGAGGAAAAGGATATGCGGAGCAGGCTCCTAGCTGTGAAACTTGCGGCCCTCGTCTCGGGCCTTCTGACCCTGATCGCGGCACGCCCCGCGCCTGCCATCGACATCGAGCTTCCCGGCGAGCGGACGCTCATGATCCACGGCTTCTACGAGACACGCCTGCGTACCAGCGGACGGAACCTGCCGTTCGGTGGCGATGGTGTGACCTACTCGCAGTTCCGACACGTGCTCGACCTCGAGACTGAGCTCGATCTCCTGCCCGAGGGCGCGGGCGTCTTCGACGCCCTGTTCTTCTTCTCGCGCTGGGTCTTCAAGTACGAGTGCATCTACGACAGGTCGTGCGGATTCTTCGACTCGGCGGACAGCTACGGCGACAACGAGCGGAATCCATTCTTTGCGACGCGCAATCCCAAGAAGCTCAATCGCATGCCCAAGAACCTCAAGCCGGCGAAGACGCCCGAGGTGTTCGCGGGTGGCGTCTTCCCCCTCGCGTTCCGCCCTGGCACCCTGATCCCGATTCGGACCCGGCTCAACCCGGGTTTCCGCTACCGGAACTGCTTCAACGAGCCGGGTCAGGTGGGAAACCCCTCGCTGCTGCTGGGCGCGTTCTGCAATCTCGAGGACCGCTCGATTCTCGACGGACCGATCGACGAGTTCCCGGGTGCGCGGCTGAACACGCTCACCCGCGCGGGCTCGTTCAACACCAATTTCAGGTTCAATCTGCTGCAAGCCGCGCGGCCCAATATCGGCGAGGCCCGCTTTCGGGAGCTCGCGGGCCTGCTTCGGGACGATAAGATCCTGGAGCCGCAGAATCTGGGCCTGTTTCGGGCCCTGGCCGCCTCCTCCGCGCGCGCGCGCGCGGCCGGCGATACCGCTACTGCAGACGAGCTGGAAGCGCGCGCGGCCGCGCTGGTCGACGGTACCTTCGATACCCCCGAAATCACCCAGGAGCTGCTCGAAA
>SMUY01006761.1_pt1 | contig 49447 bp, 46 predicted proteins | sample 2456441 | NCBI WGS metagenome assembly SMUY01 (sample SAMN11095931, study PRJNA526329) | marine sediment metagenome | biome: Marine sediment; feature: Surficial sediment; material: Deep marine sediment; isolation source: Hadal surficial sediment | place: Pacific Ocean | collected 2014-11 | depth...
AATCCGGTCGACGTCCGCGGGCGCGCTGACGTCTGCAAGCGTCGCCGATGCAGCCGGATGGGAGGTCAGAAATTCGTCAATGTGCTTCCGTGACGAGTCACAGACGTGCACGCTCGCCCCCGCCTGCAGAAATGCTGCGGCAATACTGCCGCCGATGCCGGAGGCGCCTCCCGAAATCAGCACAATATCGTGATTGTCTGCATTACCGGCCGACAAATTATTCTCCCGCGTTGAGGCCAATCACACTCGCCGCCTGTCGCGCCGCACCGGAACGACAGCCTGGCCTGCATCCGGTGGCGGGTAGCCTGCGCAAACCTGCTCCGGTATCTTTGCCGCATGATCAGGATTTCGGGCAGTTTACCATCACGCGCCCGCTGAAAATCCGAGACGACACTGGCGTGCGATGACTCAGGACTACAGAAAGCAAGTACTGCGGCTGCCAAGAAAGCACGCTGCGAAAACGCTTACGCCGCCCAATCCGGCGGACGGCGAGCGGCTTGCTCGCGAGCAATCGGTTCGAAACGCGATCATGGCGGGGCTCATCGTTATCGTCGTTTACAGTGCCGCCTGGGTGTTTCTGTCGACGACGATCCAGCGAATTTTTCCCTGGCTTACGGTCGTTCAGGGCGTGCTCATTGGGCTCGCCGTGCGTCGTGCCGGTCGCGGGCTGGACTGGAGATTTCCGACCGTCGCTGCCGTGCTCGCCATGATCGGTGCACTGGCCGGCAGCATCGTCGTCGCCGCCGCATTCACGGCGAGTGAGTTCGATACCGGCACGATCACAATTCTGCGCGGTGTGACGGCGATGACGTGGCCCGTATTTTTCGATGAAGCCATGACCCCGGCCGATGCCGTCTACGCGTTGTTTGCTGCCGCTGTTGCAGCGTTCTATGCCAATCGCCGTCTGACCAGGGCGCAGTACCTGGCGCTCAGGACCTGGCAGCAGGAGCGATGAATCGCGGTCGCAGGAGGCCCTTTAGGGCCGATCGCGGTCGTAGGATGCCCTTCAGGGCCGATCCCGGCTTCGAGAATCAGACCGGCATCAGCAAGCCGTTATCCGCAGCAATTTGCGTGCCCGTGAATGAACTGAGTTGACGTGCCACAAGCCGTTCCATGTCGGTAACCGCGTCAGCGACGCCGACGAAATAAGGTGGATCGCGACGCAGGAGCGACCAGTCTGCCGATTCGATGATTCGAACCAGGTGCGTGACGTTGCTGCGAATTGCGTCAATGTACGGATTCTTGCCGTCGAAGAGCACCTCGATATACCGATAGGCTCGATTGAACTTCAGATTCAGGCGCTCGCGCATCACGTGCTGGTAAAAAGTCGGCGTCTTGCGCAACAGGTCCTGACCGGACTCGTAGCGAACAATATATTCACCGGGCGATGAATTCTCGATGGCCACGCCACCGAGGACAAACTCTTTGTAAAGGCGATCCCGGCACTTCTCGAGATAGCACCGGTCCGCCATCTGTGCAATCAGGTCAGCGGTGCCAATCAGGTGTCCGCAGATAATATCGCGCGGATCGTCGAGTTCAATATTGTCGAGGTCCAGTTCGTAGCCCGTGAAATGCACGATCATGCTGCTGACCCCGACATCCTTCGCGAGACCGAGTTCCGGCAGATAGCGGCGCAGGAAATCGGCGCTGCGTGAGACATGCTGCAGCGTGAATTCGGCGCCGTTGTTAAAGTCGCGATCGCGGTCTTCGTGCCGGATATAACCGGAGTCGTGAAACAGTGATGTAATAATCGCCATTTGTGCACGCCGGGCGCCGAGCCGGTCACCCGAGTCGACACTTTTTTCATAGCCAGCCACGAGGCGCGCGAGTGCAAGCGTCATATCGAGCGTATGCTGCATATCGTGATAGGTTGTGTCGCAACCCAGGTAGCCCGGGTAACGGCCCGTGAAGAGCCGCTCGAAATCATGGAAAGCAAGCCAAAGCTTGTCGAATGACGCGCCCGGAAAGGTTCCGGTGAACAGCTTTTGCACGGCGCCGCGAACCGATGCGGGGCTACTGACCTGCACGGTATTCGTTACGTCGTAGTCGTTGCGCCGATCCTGAGACACGATGCTGTTCTTGTTGTAGTTCATCGTGGGCAATGCCACCGCCAGGTTGCCCCTGAGGTTAGTCAAGCCGGTCTCCCGGCACTGAGGTGGTTTCGCTGGCATGCGGCTGCATGGACAACAATCATACACGGTGGGCGGGCGGCACACAGAGCAAAAATGAACAATATGTCATATTGCACAGGGTCGGCACGCTAACTCACATATCAAACTCTGCGACAACCGGCGCATGATCTGAAGGTCGATCCCAACGCCTTGGCTCTTTGTCGACATAGCTTGCAGTGCAGGCGCGCGCCATGGAATCGCTGCTTAAAATCAGGTCTATGCGTAGCCCCGCATTGCGCCGAAAGCCGGCCGCGCGGTAGTCCCACCAGCTGAAGCTTTTCCCGGGTTGCTCGAATTTGCGAAATACGTCCGTCAATCCGAGGCTTAGCAGCGCCTGCAGCGCTGCTCGCTCGGGCGGACTGCAGAGTATCGCATCGCCCCATTTTTCGGGATCGTGAACATCCTCGTCGGCCGGGGCGATATTGAAATCGCCGAGGATGACGAGCTTGTCGTGCCGTTCAATTTCTCCCTCGATGAATTTGCGCAAGGCCGCGAGCCAGCCGAGCTTGTACTCATATTTCTCCGCGCCGACGGCCTGCCCGTTCGGTACGTACAGGTTGACGATGCGAACATCGTCAACGGTCACGGCGAGAACGCGGCGCTGCGGATCCTCGAAGCCCGGGAAATCGGTCACGGGGTCGCCAGGCTGGCTCCGGCTAATGACCGCCACGCCGTTATAGGTCTTTTGCCCGCTTGCGATCGATCGATAGCCGGCGTTGCTGAGCTCGTCCACGGGAAACGCATCGGTCACCTGCTTTATTTCCTGCAGGACCAACACGTCCGGCGAACTCGCCGACAACCACTCGAGCACATGCGGCAGGCGTACGTTGAGTGAATTGACGTTCCAGGTTGCAATTTTCACCGAACGGCGATTCCGCTTTGGCGTAGCAGTGCATCGACGCTTGGCTTGCGCCCGCGAAATGCCACGTAGGCATCCATGAAGTCGCGGCTACCGCCGATTTCGAGGATTTCGCGGCGGAATCGCGTTGCGGTGTCGCGATCGAAGATGCCGGCTTCGGCGAACGCATCGAACGCATCCGCGGCCAGGACCTCTGCCCACTTGTAGCTGTAATAACCGGCGGCATAGCCACCTGCGAAGATGTGCGAAAAACCATGTGGCATGCGGTTGTAATAGGGGTGTTGAATTAGCGCCACCTCATCGCGAACTTCCGTCAGCATATCGAGTACGGCTGAGCTGTCGTTCGCGTCGTATTCAGCATGCAGGCGCAGATCGTAAAGTCCGAATTCAATCTGCCGAATCATCGCGAGGGCGGAACCGGCATGCCGGCTGCTTTCAAGTTTTGCGAAAAGCTCAGGTGGCAGCGACTCCCCGGTCTCCGCGTGGGACGAACATTGCTCGAGAACTTCCTGACTCCAGGCGAAATTCTCCATGAACTGACTCGGCAGTTCGACGGCATCCCACGGCACACCATTGATTCCGGCGATGCTGGGGTAGTCGATTCGCGTCAACAGGTGATGCAGCATATGGCCGAACTCGTGAAACAGCGTCACGACATCGTCGTGTGTCAACAGCGACCGGTGGTTGTTGTCGGGCGGCGCGAAATTGCACACAAGATAACCGACCGGTAGCGTCGGCTGGCCGTTCAGGTTCTTGCGGTTGACGCAACCATCGACCCACGCGCCGGTGCGCTTGCCACTGCGGGCGAACAGATCGGCATAGAAACTGCCGATGGCTTGTCCCTCATGGTCGCAGACCGTGTAATACCGGACATCATCGTGCCAGGCCTGGATGCTGGGGTTGGACTCCATCGTAACGCCATACAATGTGCCGGCAAGATCAAATAGTCCCTTTACTACGCTGGTTACCGGGAAGTACTGTCGCAACACGTCATTTGACAGGGAATATTTCTCTTGCTTGAATTTTTCCAGCCAATAGGAAATATCCCATGGTTCGATGGCCATGCCGGCAAATTCGCGGAGTTCGGCAAGCTCTTTTTGAGCGGCAGCTCGCGAGTGTGCGGCCAGCTCGAGCAGAAAACCGGTGACTTGTTTCGTTGAATCAGCCATCTTCGTGGCCAGCGAGTATTCGGCGAAATTATTGAAGCTAACGAGCTTGGCGGCCTCGTGGCGCAAGGCCAGGATGGCGTCGATATTTTCGCTGTTGTCCCAACTTGTGTCGGCAGCCTGCTCCGACGCTCGCGTCACCCAGGCGTGATACAGCGTTTCTCTGAGGCTGCGGTTCCCGGCATGGGTCATCACGTCGTGATACGTCGGATAATCGAGCGTCAGCAGCCAGCCATCACGATCACGTTTGCGGGCTTCGGCGGCAGCTCGGGCCAGCGCTTGTCGCGGCAGGCCGTCGAGCTCGTGCTGGTCGCTGACATGCAGGCTCCAGGCATCCGACGAATCCTGCACATTGTGTTCGAAGTTGGCTTGGGTCGCGGCAAGCTTGCGCATGATTTCCCGGAAGCGAGCCTTGTCCGATTCCGGCAAGTCAACCCCGGCGAGGCGAAAATCACGCAGCGCCAGGGCGACCGTGCTGCGCTTGGCGTCGCTGGCATCGGCGGGCAAGCGTTCGTCTACTTTGGCGTAGGCCTGTTGCAGTCGGGCATTCTGTGATAATTCGGTGCCGTACTCGGTCAGTAGCGGCAAGGCCTCGTTGTAAGCATCGCGCCACGCGCGCGAGCCGAGCACGCCTTGCAGATGACTGACCGGTGACCAGACCCGTGACAGCTCGTGTTCCATCTCTTCAAGTGGCGTGACGAGCGAATCGAAATCGGGATCCGGTGTGTTGGCGAGCAGTTCGTCCAGTTTGCGCCGTTGCTCCGCGATAAGTTGGGTGAGCGCCGGTACAACGTGCTCGGGTGATATGTCGGCAAAGCGAGGCAGCGACGAAGTGTCCAGCAAAGGGTTAGTCATCAACGTGGCTGATATCCTTTTCAGGCGCAGCATGTTAACACAGGCGGAAAATACCTCCGGAAGTACGGATCCTTGATCAGGGAGCGGAATATTGACTGAACGATACGATGTATTGGTAATTGGCGGCGGCAGTGGTGGACTCGCCCATGCGCAACGAGCGGCTGAGTATGGTGCGCGCGCCGCAGCGATCGAGTCCGGCGCGCTCGGCGGCACCTGCGTCAACGTCGGTTGCGTACCCAAAAAAGTGATGTGGTATGCGGCGCAGCATGCACATCATTTCGAACACGCGGCAGACTACGGTTTCGACCTCGACGTTCGCGGCCACGACTGGTCTGCACTGAAGACCCGTCGCGATGCCTACATAAAACGGCTGAACGGAATCTACGCAAGCAATCTCGACAAACGTGGTGTCGATCATATCGTCGGTATTGGCAAGGTCACTGACGCACACACGGTCGTCGTCGGCGACGACGAATACCAGGCAGACCGCATTGTGATCGCGACCGGTGGCCGGCCGATCGTGCCGGACATTCCCGGTGCCGAATACGGCATTACGTCCGACGGGTTTTTCCAGCTGGATGAGCGGCCCGGTCGCGTGCTGGTTGCCGGCAGTGGCTACGTTGCGGTCGAACTGGCCGGTGTGTTCAACGGACTCGGTAGCCAGACGCAGGTTGTCGTTCGGAAGGACGGCATCATCCGCGGTTTCGACAAGATGCTCGGTTGCGAACTCATGTCGGCCATGCAGAAAAACGGTATCGCAATCGATACCGGGGTCGTGCCTGCCGCCGTCGAGAAGTCCGACGCGGGGCTTGTCATGACCAGTACCGATGGCCGCAGGTATGGACCGGTTGATTGCCTGCTCTGGGCCGTTGGGCGAGTGCCGAACACGGCCGAGCTCGGCCTGGAGAAGGCCGGCGTTGACGTGGATGCCAATGGATTCGTACCCGTCGACAAATATCAATCGACCAACGTTGAGCACATTTTCGCGCTGGGCGATGTGACGGGCCGAGCAGCGCTGACTCCTGTGGCGATTGCTGCAGGCAGGCGGCTTGCGGATCGCTTGTACGGCGATATGGAGGGCCGCCATCTTGACTATCGGCTGATACCGACGGTCATATTCAGTCACCCGCCGATGGGCACGGTCGGACTGGATGAGGTGGCGGCTCGTGAAAAGTTCGGCGATTCGGTCAAGATCTACACGTCAGAATTCACGGCAATGTACTACGCTCTGGGCGGCAACGAGCAACGCACGATCATGAAGATGATTACGGCAGGTGATGAAGAGCGTGTCGTTGGATGTCACATCATCGGTGACGGTGCAGACGAAATGATGCAGGGGTTCGCCGTGGCGATTCGCATGGGTGCGACCAAAGCCGATTTCGACAATACAGTCGCCATTCATCCGACCAGCGCCGAGGAACTTGTCACTATGCGGTGATGGAGATTTGCTTGAGAACAGGTGCTGTATCGGGACGCACGCCGCGCCAGATGTGAAACGACTCGGCCGCCTGTTCAACGAGCATGCCCCAGCCCATGACCGAACGTGCCGCACCGTTTTCGCGCGCCCAGACACTGAATGGCGTCGGCTTGAAGCCGTATGAGAGGTCATAGCAAAACGTTTTTTTCGATACAGCCGCTTGCGGATAGGGTGGCGTCTCACCGCGAAAGCCGGCCGACGTTGCATTGATGATCAGGTCGAAGGGTTCGGCAACCGGCACAGCATTGAAACGACACGCCGATACATGGCCGAGGTCCTCGAAACGCTCAACCAGCGCCTGTGCCTTGTCGAGCGTCCTGTTGGCGATCAGCAGCGACATCGGCTGCATTTCAAGAAGCGGGCTCACGATGCCTCGCGTCGCGCCGCCGGCGCCGAGTATGAGCACATCGGCGCCTTCCAGGTTTATACCGAGGTTAACGACCAGGTCGCGTAACAGGCCTATGCCGTCGGTATTGTCGCCGGCAATCTCTCCATCCTGAAACGTGAGCGTGTTGGTCGCGCCGGCGGCCCGCGCCCGCGCGCTCATCTGATCGACGAATCGACAGACTTCGCGCTTGTGCGGCACCGTGATATTAAGACCCCTGCCTCCCGTGCGTTGAAACTGGCGGATTGCCTGCTCGAGCTTGTCCGGGCTGACCTGCAGTAGTTCATATTGCAGAACTTGCGCGGTCTGAGCGGCAAACAGGCGGTGAATGATCGGCGACCGGCTGTGAGAAACGGGGTGGCCCATCACGCCATAACGGTCGATGGTTGCCGTATCAGCGGCCACGGCAGCTCATCCTGTTCGTCGAACGCCAACTTGCCTGCCTGCTGACCAAGACCTGCATTCACCCCTTGAAACGCATTCTCATCGTTGCATACGGAAGCCCGTCTTGTACCCAGTATACCTACTCGGCCAGCCAGCGAGCGGCGTCGAGCGCATAGTACGTCAGGATTGCGCTGGCGCCGGCACGCTTGATACACAACAACGACTCGAGTACGGCCCCACGCTCGTCAAGCCAACCGTGCTCGGCAGCCGCTTTGAGCATCGCGTATTCGCCGCTGACCTGGTAAGCAAAAATCGGTACGTTGAACGTCTCGCGGACACGCCGGACGACATCGAGATAGGGCATCGCCGGCTTGACCATGACGATGTCGGCGCCCTCATCGAGATCGAGCGCGATCTCGCGCATTGCCTCCGCGCTATTCGAAGGGTCCATCTGGTACGTCGACTTGTCTGCGCCGGCGAGGTTCGTTGCCGACCCGACCGCATCTCTGAACGGGCCATAGAAACACGACGCGTACTTCGCGGCGTAGGCGAGGATCAGTGTGTTGTGGTAAGCGGCGGCTTCGAGTTCCTTGCGAATGGCGCCGACTCGGCCGTCCATCATGTCGGACGGCGCGACGATGTCGGCGCCGGCTGCCGCTTGCGAGACAGCCTGACGCGCCAGCATCGCAACGGTCTCGTCGTTCAACACGTAGCCCGAGGCATCGACGATGCCGTCCTGACCATGGGTCGTGTACGGATCGAGCGCGACGTCAGTGATGACGATCAGGTCGGGGTGGGCGTCTTTGATCGTTTTGACCGCGCGCTGTACGAGGCCATCGGGGTTGGTACACTCGCTGCCATCGAGGCTTTTCTGCGCCTCGTCGATGACCGGGAACAAGGCGATCGCAGGAATGCCGAGCGTTACGGCCTCGGCCAGTTCGCCGAGTATGCCATCGACGCTGCGTCGCTGAATGCCGGGCATCGACGCGACGGCCTCGGCACGATTTTCGCCATCGAGCACGAAAAGCGGGTAAATTAGATCCGCGCAGCTGAGCCCGGTCTCTGCGATCAGGCTTCTGAGGGCGGCGGTCCGGCGGCCGCGGCGTAGCCGGATCTGCGGGAACTGACCGGGGTGATGTGTACTCATAGCAAAACAGAATAAACAGAATAAACAGAAGATTTTTCGATTTTCCCTGTATTTAGGGCGGGTTTCCACGCCTTATTTACGGATTTCCACGAATCAGTAATAAATACGACACGGGGCGGGTCATCTCGTATGAATAGCGGCAATGCTGCGCTTGAGCGGCGACGGAGATTTGACGAACTTGTGGGCGTATTCCACCAGGATATGTACCGCTACGCTGTCTGGCTCAGCCGCGACAGGTCGATTGCAGAGGACGTTGTTCAGGAAGCGCTGCTGAGGTCGTGGAAATCGCTGGATGCATTACGCGAAGACGGGGCTGCCAAGCATTGGTTGCTGACGATAGTACGACGCGAAAATGCGCGCTATTTCGAGCGTCGCCGTCTCGAGACCGTCGATGTCGATGACCTGACGCCCTCGCAGGAGGCGCTGTTGGCAGAGACGCCGGACGACAAGCTCGACGATATGCGCGAGGCGATTTACGAGCTCAACGACGATTATCGCGAACCGCTGGTGCTGCAGGTCCTGATGGGCTACAGCACGGGCGAGATTGGCGAACTGATGGGGCTCAAGCAAGGCGCGGTGCTGACACGACTGCATCGTGCGCGGCTGAAGCTCCGGAATTCAATGCAAGACAAGGTCGTGTGAAGGCGACCGATGAAGAAGATATGATGAATTGCGAAGAATTTGAACAGGCGATTGCAGCGGATCCGTCATTTGGTGGCGGTGCCGCACACCTGTTGCAATGCTCTTCGTGCAAGGCGTTTCGTGCCGAGATGCAGGCGCTCGATCGGCAGATCGGCGAAGCGCTGCAAATCAGCGTGCCCAAATTGCAGATCCCCGACCTCCCCGAACTCGATTCGGGAAATGTCGTCACAATGGCGGGGCGCCGATTCACGACGCCGACATGGTTTGCGATGGCGGCAACGATTGTAATTGCCGCAGTCCTCGGCATGCGGATGCTTGGCAACAGCGTGATTTACCCTTCGCTTGCCGAGGAGGTCGTCGCGCACCTCGATCATGAGCGTTATTCGTTGCGCGTCAGCGACGAGGCCGTAAGTGACAGCAAGCTGGCGAGCGTTGTGCCGGCGGACATTGCGCAACTGAATCACAGCGCCGGACTGATCACGTACGCGCGGAGTTGCACAATCAACGGCAACACTGTGCCGCACCTCGTCATCCAGGGTGAACGAGGACCGGTAACGATTTTGTTGTTGCCGGATGAAATGATTTCGAAGGCCATTCCGCTGAATGGCGAAAACATCAAAGGCGTCATCCTGCCGGTCGGCAGCGGCAGCATCGCGATCATTGGTGTACGTGATGAACGCCTGGAAGAAATTCGAAAGAGCGTGGTGAATTCGGTGATGTGGAGCACGTGATGTTCCCACAAAGCTGAGAATCAAATGCCCGGACGTGGGCAGACAACCCTAGTAGGAGAGAGAAGATGTCAGACAAGAAAGTACTAAAACCCGTTGCGTTGGCCGTAGGTGCTGCACTGGTCAGTTCGTTCGCATTGGGCGGTATTGCAGCTGCCGATACGACGGACAGCCCGTTCGAAATGTCATCGCTCAGCGTGGGCTACATGCTCGGCGCCGGTGAAGGCTCTTGTGGCGGCGACAAGGAAGGCAAGGGCGACGAAGGCTCTTGTGGCGGCGACAAAAAAGGTGAAGGTTCCTGTGGTGGCGACAAGGACGGCATGGGCGACAAGGAAGGCGAAGGCTCTTGTGGCGGCGACAAGGATAGTGAAGGTTCTTGCGGCGGCGACAAGGATGCAGAAGGTTCCTGCGGCGGCGACAAGGATGCAGAAGGTTCCTGCGGCGACGACAAGGATGCAGAAGGCAAGTGCGGTGAAGGTTCTTGCGGTGGTTCGGTCTAAGCGACTGACTGCTGTGTGAAGCATCTACGCAGACAAGCCCGCGCTTCATGCGCGGGCTTTTTTCGTTGTGCGCGCGGGAACGCCTTGAGGCGCGATTTTCAGCCGGTCACGGCCCGCATGGCAGGAACGACTTGGGTCACGGCATTCTGGCCATATCATTGAAAATTGCGGGCTGCGCACAGCAAAGCAAGCTGCTAGTGTCCTGTCGCGTAAGTTCGCACAGTATTGCGAACTGAAGAGTAAGCTTTGAGGGCCTTGCATGACCGGATCAGTAACGCGATGCAAATGGGCGGAAGGTGTCAGCCTCGGGTACATCGAGTACCACGACAAAGAGTGGGGAGTGCCCGTATTCGATGATCGGGTGCAATTCGAGTTTCTGACTCTCGAGGGTGCGCAGGCCGGCCTCAGCTGGTCCACGATACTCAACAAGCGTGAGGGCTATCGGCAGGCATTTGCCGATTTTGATCCGGAGAAGGTGGCTCGTTTCACGGAGAAGCGTCTCGAGAAGCTATTGCAGAACCCCGCGATCGTGAGAAACCGGCTCAAGGTTCAGTCGACCGTGACCAACGCGAAAGCGTTTCTCGAAATCCAGAAAGAGTTCGGCAGCTTCAGCAAGTACCTTTGGGCCTTTGTGGACGGACGTCCCGTACAGAACAAGTTCAAGAAAGACAGCGACGTGCCGGCAACCTCGGCGGTGTCCGACACGATCAGCAAGGACTTGAAAAAACGAGGATTCAAGTTCGTCGGCAGCACCATCATCTATGCTCACATGCAGGCGACGGGTCTCGTCAATGACCATGTCGTCGGATGCTTTCGCTACAAGCCGTGCGTGACTCTGGCGAAGAAAAAACGCTGACAGGGCAGTCCTGAATATCACGGCTTGCAAATTCTAAAAGTCAGGTGGATCATCGGACGTCCCGCAAGGCGATTGGAAAAAAAGGGAAACGCAATGTCCGATGAACTGAACGCCGCACCGACCACAACGTTTTGGGTTGTCGGCGGCGCCGCGCTGATCTGGAATCTGCTCGGGTTATTCCTTTACTACATGCAGGTGACCGCGACTCCGGATAGTTTGGCAGCTGTCTATAACGACGCTGAGATTGCATTCGTCACGGCAACGCCTGCCTGGGCGACCTCGGCGTATGCGATCGCTGTCGTTACGGGAGTGGCTGGCAGTCTGTTCCTGTTGCTGCGCAGATCCTGGGCCGTCCCGATGTTCATGACTTCACTGGCCGGCATCGTCGTGCAGAACGGGTACGCGTTCTTGCTCGCGGGTGGGTTCGACGTATGGGGCATGCAGGCAATCGTGCTGCCCACTATCGTGACGGCAATTGCGGTTGCGCTCATCTGGTATTCCCGCCGTGCAAAGTACAGGAAATGGATTAGCTAGCGTCAGAGCTCAGCCGCGCGAGCCGTGTCCGTGACGGACACGGCTCGTGTGGTCTCCCTTATGACGATTCCTGCCATGACGACAGGTAAAATGGAGAAAAAACCGAATCCGATTTTTCCGGCCATAAAGACAATGAGGGCGGAGATACAAAATGTGGTCGCCAGTATTATTGCGCCGGTCGTTCTTGTTTTTCCGAATACAAGTAAAATGCCCGCGGCCAGCTGTGCCACTCCAAACAAAATAATCGTGTTCGCGCTATACCCCATTTCATCCTGAAAGAATTCCATTTCCTGCGGAATTTGCATGAACTTCGATATCCCGGAGGATAAACCCAAGAGAATCACTAAAATCAAATTCACGGTTTTTAACAGTTTCATTCTTGTCTCAAATGCCCGGGGTGTTTTTACGAGAGTCTCGTTTGAGTGGCGGCTTCCTTCAGTTCCCGATCGTCATGAGCGTCAGGCCGGACAGGCCCTGCGGTGTATTGTGCGAAATACCTCCAAAGTAAATAGTATCTGACGAGAGATTCGACCAGCTGACCGTTACGGTTTCAGTTGAACCGGCGTTTACGAACGATGGGCCACTCGCCGTCATGTTGCCCTGATCGTCGACAATGCCGAATGCCCAGGCGAGCAATTGGTAATTTGCACCAGGACCGCCGGAAACGTTATCAGTTTCGAAGCCGTGTATCAGAATGGCATAACGTCCTGCGGCAGGCCGGAATACATCGAAACGCTCCTGTGACGTCGGCTCGCCACTCAAACCGATCCGCGAACAATTGATGTTGTCGGGGCAGTAGTACACGTACATGTCGAGATCGTCATCGCCATCGGTCAATGCATCGAACAAGGCAAATCTCAGGTACAGCTGATTATCCGGGACATCGATCAAATGCGCGGTGACGCCATTGATGGATCGAAACGTAAACGTCTTGGTGGGATCACCGTCGACGAAACCATCGACCACGAGCGGCAGACGCAGGCCATGTGCTTGTGGTGAGTAACTGCCGGTGTAGCCAAATTCGACGGGAAAACTGACGGAACCACTGCCGCCGAAAGTCGTGATTTCAGCAGGCGCTGTCAGCGAGACAGGATTGACGGCGATCGTGCTGCGCACCGAATGATTGTTACTCGTCCAGGTCAGCGATCCGAAACGCCAGAGATCGAGTGGCCCCGATAGGAATTTCAAGGTGACGTCGTACGACACCGATTCGCCGGGCGCCAACGAGATGCTCGACGGATTGACCGTGATGAGAATTCCGGGGGGCGCGGAGACCGCAGCAACGAATGTCTCGGTCTGATCGCTGACGTTGCTCACTCGCCGGCTGACGGTCCGCTCGTTGGCAAGGCGCGCGATGCTGATCGATGGTTGGTTCAGATCTGCGCCGGCGAAGGAAAGTCCGGCGATTCCCAGTTCATCACATCGCTCCGGCGACACGGCCGGCGATGCGGTACCGCAGGCGAACGCGTCATATTCGTCGTCACTGACATCGTAGACAAGACCCGGATCGACGGCGTCGTTCGGTACGATGTGGCCAGCACCATAGTCGAACGGAATCGCCGGGTTCTCGCCGCCGGGAGCAAACAAAGACTGGTGCGCGCTGGTCATCAGTGCAGACTTGAGCGCTGCAGGGCTCCAATCCGGGTGCGCTTGCATGAGAAGTGCGGCGACGCCGGCGACATGCGGCGTCGACATCGACGTGCCACTGAGATACGCAAATTCTTCGCCCGGTGTGGCGTTGGCAGCGTCCGGTGTAAACCCGGCCAGTATGTTGACACCGGGAGCGCTGACATCAGGTTTCAGGATGTCCGCTACAGGGCCCGGCCCGCGAGCCGAAAACGACGCCATGATATTGCCGGTTTCGCTTTTCGTAAGAAAGAAGCTTTTGTCCAGAACCACACTGACTTCAAGGCCTGCGTCGAGTTCGGCCAGAATCAGGTTAGCGTCAGCCTGGCCGATCATCAGCGCCGGAATGTCGGAAAGTCCGACGGTACCGAACATGACAATCGGGTCACCCGCGATGTTATAGACCAGTGCCGCGATCGCGCCGGCGCCGGCCGCATTTGCGATCTTGATTTCGAAGTCACAGCCACCGCGCTGAATGAATGCGATGTTGCCAGACATCAAACTATCGTTCACGAGGGGCTCACAGGCATCGGACGTAGTGCCGGGTCCCCCGCCAGCGAGTGTGTCGTCGCCGTCATCGGCGAGCACCAGGTGTCCTTCGATGGGGTCGCGGTCCTGTAGCGGAGGCGTAAAGCTGGCTTCCTTGACTGCATACTTGGCGGCGATTGAAGGTGGGCTTGTTATCTGCATGGCCTCAATGGACGTCTGGCCATCGCGACTCGAGGCTGCCGCCGTGATGACCCACGGGCCGCCGGCGGGTGAGCCGATCGTTCCGAAATTCGGGCCTTCATTACCGGCTGCGACGACGGCCAGCACGCCGGCCTTGGTCGCGGCCATCAGCGCGACATCGTCGGGTGCCGTAATTCTCGCCAGAGTGCTGCCGATCGAGTAGTTGATGATGTCGACGCCGTCGGCAACCGCCGCATCGATGGCGTTGGCGAGATCCGATGTGTTGCAGCTTGCGCGAATATCGCCAGGGCGCAGCCAGCAGGCCTTGTACACGGCGACACGCGCGCGTGGCGCCATGCCCTGTACGCGACCGATCAGTGTGCCGAAGATCGATGCCTTGACGCGGTTGCCCGCAGCCGTCGTCGCCGTGTGCGTGCCGTGACCGTCAACGTCACGCGCCGAGCGAATTTCACCGTCATCGATCGGGCCGGATGCTTCCGCACCAGCAATGAAATAGCGTGCGCCGATCAACTTGTTATTGCAGTCCGATTCGAGAAACTGTTCGCCAGTCTCGCAGTCGCCGTTCCAGTTCTCCGGCGGCTCGAATTGAAGCTGGTCATCGAGTTTGTCGAAGCGGCGGCACAGCCAGCGCCCAAGCAGTGAAGTCGAGGCCCAGCTGCTGCGGCAGGCCCGCGGCCGATCGGCTGCCCTGGTGTCTTTCAGAGCCGGATGTTCCGGGTAGATGCCGCTGTCGATGAAACCGATGACGATGCCCTCGCCGTTGAGCCCCGGCGCGCCGCGCAGCCCGACTTCAGGCTCGAACAGGCCGAGGAATTGCGGGCTGAAGTTGGTCGCCAGAGGCCTTATCTCGTCTTCCCAGACTTGCAGAACCTCGGGCAGATTCTCCAGCTTGTGTGCCTGCCCCGGCGTCATTCGCGCGGCGAATCCGTTCAATCCATAGCGATAGCTGTAGATTTTCCTGGCGTCTGGCGCCGCCAGGGCAAGCACCCTGTCCTGTTCGGCGCCCAGTTGAGCTGCGTAACTCTGTATCGCCGAATTGTTCTTGTCGAACCGCAAGCGATCTGCTGCGACCAGCGGCTTCGCCCGGATGGCGGGCTTGAGCGATGCGTGATACTCGGCTGCCGAGGGCGCGCGCAGCTGTACGATGTAGACCAGGCGGCGCTCAGGGTTCTCGGTTCCCGCGAGACGAATGCCGCCCGGTCCGCCGGCATTGCGCAGACGCGACTCATGCTCTGCGTGAGCAGAGAAGGAGGTCAGCAACATGCTGAATATGACCAGGTGTCGGATCAGTTTCATGGAGATTCCGGCAGCCCGTATGCGGGCACAATCGCTCTTGGGTCTAAGCCACTGACACGGCGGGGATTTTCAGGTCTGGCGAAGCATTCCCGCACAAGTCATGGATTTTCCAAGAAGTTACCACAATCCCGGATCGTGCCGCCAGCGCGGCAGAGCCTGCTCAGCTATCGCGGTAGCCGCTCAGTTCCTCGGCGGAATAACTCACGCCCAGGCCGAGCGCGATGCGGTTGACGAAATTGAAATACGCCGTGATCAGGGTCAGGTCGAGAATGTCACGGTCGGAGAGGCCGGCGTCGCGCAATTCGAACAGATCACTTTCCGTCATGGCGCCGGGTGCGGACGTCAGCTTTTCTGCGTGGCGGACAATATTGGACAGGCGGGGTTCCAGTGTCTCCAGGCCGTCCGCGGACATCAGAATACCCAGGACGACATCGTCCTTGATGTAGCGCCTCAATGCCTCGGCATGGTGGTTCACACAGTAGGCGCAGTCATTGCCGGCTGACACGACGACGGCGATTGCCTCCCGTTCGGCGCGGCTGAGGCCGGACTTACCGAACATCAGCGTCATGTACAGATCGAGATGGTCGCCCATCGCGTCCGCATTCAAGCTGTGCACTTTCAGGATGTTGGAGACCTTGCCGCGCTTTTCGATCAGCTCGGCATACATATCCGCCAACTTGCCGTCAGCATCGTCAATTTCGATCTCGTCAATCCAGGACATCGCATTTTCCTTCGTCGCTCAGGGGCGTTTCTCAGTAGCGTGCTGTCAGGTGGCGAATAGCTGCGCCGGATTTGCAAAACTCTTGAACTCGAGCGCATTTCCCGACGGATCCAGAATGAACAGCGTCGCCTGTTCTCCGATCTCGCCCTCGAAGCGAGTGCGTGGCGAGATCAGGAAATCACGGTGCGCAGATTCGAGCTTGTCGGCCAGCAGGCGCCAGTCGCGCATGTCGAGGACAATGCCGAAATGCCGGATCGGCACCTGGTCGCCGTCAACGAGATTCGTGTCGACGCCGGAATCCGGTCCGTCGCTTAGGTGCAACGTTAACTGGTGGCCGAAGAAGTTCAGGTCGATCCAGCGTGATGCTGTCCGTCCTTTGCTGCAGCCGAGCAGCCCGCAATAAAACGACTCGGCCGCGGCAAGATCAGCCACCGGAATGGCCAGATGAAACGGTCGAAGCGCGGCGGTCGGTACATCGCGATTGTTACCCGTGGTCACCGTACATCATCTCCGCAAGCGGGCTTCCCGAGCCAGTCCCGCGGGCGCAGGTAATCCTTGTAGAGTTTATCTTCCGGAGAGCCGGGTTCCGGATGCCAGTCGTATTCCCAGCGAACCTGCGGCGGCAGCGACATCAGGATCGACTCCGTGCGCCCGCCCGACTGCAGGCCGAATAGTGTGCCGCGGTCATATATCAGGTTGAATTCGACGTAGCGCCCCCGCCGATATAGTTGAAAGTTACGTTGGCGGTCGCCGTAAGGATGGTGCCGGCGTCTCTTGACGATCGGCCGGTACGCCTCCATGAAGCTATCGCCGACAGAGCGCAGGAATGCAAAGCAGGTCTCAAAGCCCCCTTCATTCAAGTCGTCGAAAAACAGGCCACCGACGCCGCGAGTCTCGTTGCGGTGCTTCAGAAAAAAGTAGTCGTCGCACCAATTCTTGCAGCGCTCGTAACGATCATCGCCGAACGGGTCGCAGGCGAGTTTCGCGGTCGTATGCCAGTGTATGACGTCTTCGTGAAACGGGTAATTCGGCGTCAGGTCGAATCCGCCGCCAAACCACCAGACCGGTTCGTCATCTTCAGCGCCTGCCGAGAAGAAGCGAAAGTTGGCGTGCGTTGTCGGCACATACGGATTGTTCGGATGTAAGACCAATGACACGCCTATGGCCTGAAAGCCGGCTCCGGCAAGTTCGGGTCTCGTCTGGGTTGCCGATGGCGGCAATGTCTCGCCGAACACATGAGAAAAGTTGACGCCGGCTTGTTCGAATACGTCACCGCCAGTGAGAACGCGACTGTCGCCACCACCACCTCCGGGCCGTTCCCATGCGTCGCGTCGAAACGAACCTCTGCCATCGAGCTGCTCGAGTTCCGCAACGATGCGATTTTGCAACGACAGCAAATAGTCGTTGACGCTGTCGAGGTTGCTCATGCCGATCGCCGCCTTATGATTTTCCCGGAGTGAAGGTGTCGTATCTCCGACGCGCCCGATACCGGGCCGCAGTCGCCCGGCACGATATAGTCTACTAAACTGCCAAACTGGCGGCGAAGAACAATGCGATTACGCGCTGCGGGACGACCTTCGACATTGGCGCTGGTCGAGATGATCGGCGCCTCGACCTCGTCGCATATTGCGGCGGCCACGGCGTTTGTCGTAATGCGGACAGCAAGCCCTTCATTGTCGCCGCGAACAATCGCTGGTACTTGTGGTGTAGGCCGGACGATCCATGTGACCGGATGCGCGGGGTCCGGATGCGGCAGGCGTCGGCGATCCTCGGGTGCAACCCAGCCGTCGAGATATACGACGTCGGACACGATCAGAATCAAGCCTTTGCCTGGCTTGCGTTGCTTGATTCCGAGCAAACGGACAATGGCGTCGCCGTCGTCCGGAAGACAGCCAAGGCCGTAGATACCTTCAGTGGGATAGGCGATGATGCCGCCGCCCAGCAGTGTGTCCGCCGATCGGTTGACGTACATCTTCATGTGATCGTCTCAGTCGTCGCTTTTCTTAGCAGCGGCTTTTTTGCTTTTCTTTTTCTTGCTGGATTTTTTCTTTACGGCAGCTTTGGTTGTCGCTTTCTTCCCTGTCTTCTTTTTCTTGCCGCGACGACCGCGCAATGGCGCGGCCGCAAGCAACTCCTTGCATTCTTCCAGCGTCAGCGACTTCGGTTCCCTGTCTTTCGGTACCCGGGCGTTCTTGGCCTTGTCCGTGATATACGGACCATAACGGCCATTCAATACCTGGATGCCGTCCTCCTCAAAATCCTGAATGATGCGGTTCGCGTCTTCGATTTTCTTTTCTTCGATCAGTTCGAGCGCGCGCGGCAATTCAATCGTATACGGGTCGTCGTCACCGCGGATGGACACGTATTTATCGCCATAACGCACGTACGGACCAAATCGGCCAACGCTCGCAGATACCGGCAAGCCATCGGGTGTTTCGCCAAGCTTGCGCGGCAGCTTGAATAGCTCCAGCGCATCTTCCAGGGCCACGTCACTCATCTTTTGCCCCGGTCTGAGGCCGGCAAACTTCGGTTTTTCCTCGTCGTCCTTGGTGCCGATTTGCACGAACGGGCCGTAACGCCCCATACGCACGGTAACCGGTTTACCGCTCTTCGGGTCAGTTCCTAGTTCGCGTGCCTGGGCGACCTGTTCGCGAGTGACCGACAATTCCTTTTCCTCGCAGAGCTTGTGAAACGGCTGCCAAAAGCTCTCGAGCAGCGGTATCCATTCTTTCTGCCCGAGAGAAACCGCATCCAGGTCGTCCTCGAGCTTCGCCGTGAAGTCATAGTCGACGTACTGCGTGAAGTGATCGGTCAGGAAGCCGATGACGATTCTTCCGATATCCGTCGGAGTGAATCGCTTGCTTTCGATTTCAACGTACTCGCGATTCAGTAGTGTCGCGATGATGTTCGCGTATGTGGACGGCCGGCCAATGCCGTATTCCTCAAGCGTCTTGACGAGACTCGCTTCTGTAAATCGCGGCGGTGGTTCAGTGAAGTGTTGCTCAGGTCGCAGTTCGTCGAGGTTGATGACGTCGCCTTCCTCGATTTCGGGCAGCAAGTTATCATCGTCGTCGTCTTTCGTGTCATCACGGCCTTCCTGGTACACAGCCATGAAACCAGGCTCGACGACGACCGATCCGTTAGCACGAAATCGATGCCTATCGCTCTCGGGTCCGGCCGCGAAATCCACGGCCACCGTGTCGAATACGGCGGGCGTCATCTGGCAAGCCATCGTGCGTTTCCAAATCAGTGAGTACAGGCGCTGCTGGTCGTTATCGAGGGCGTCCTCGAGAGTCTCCGGCGCTCGTGCGGCCGACGTTGGGCGTACGGCCTCATGTGCCTCCTGCGCGTTTTTCGCCTTGGTCTTGAATGTCCGCGGTTCATCGGGAACATTCTGCGCACCGTAGCGCTCAGCGATCACTTCACGAATTTCGTCCACAGCTACCGTGGCGAGCGTTACTGAATCGGTGCGCATGTAGGAAATCAGGCCGACATTGCCCTCGCCGGGCAACTCGATGCCCTCGTACAGTTTTTGTGCGACGCGCATGGTTCGCTGCGTGTTAAAGCCGAGCTTGCGCGAAGCTTCCTGCTGCAGCGTCGATGTCGTGAAGGGTGCGGCCGGATTGCGGCGGCGCTGACGTTTTTTGACGCTGACAGTTTTTAATTTGCCACTTGCGGCGGCCGTAATCGTCGTTTCGACTTCTCGTGCGGCAGCTTCGTCCACGAAACTGAACTGTTCGACCTTCTCTCCACGATATGCAATCAGCCGGGATACGAATGACTGCCCTCCCTTGCTCACGTCAGCTTCGATCGTCCAGTACTCACGCGCTTCAAACGCTTCGATTTCCTGTTCACGCTCAACGATCATCCTCAGCGCCGGGCTCTGCACGCGTCCCGCGGAAAGACCGCGCTGAACTTTCTTCCACAGTAGAGGTGACAGGTTGAAACCAACCAGGTAGTCGAGTGCGCGACGTGCCTGCTGCGCGCTGACGAGATCGCTGGAAATGTCGCGTGGGTTATCGATCGCTGCCTGTACGGCATGCTTCGTGATCTCGTGAAACACGACTCGATGCACCGTCTTGTTGTCGAGCGCGTTTCTTTCCTTGAGCAACTCGACCAGGTGCCATGATATGGCTTCACCTTCGCGATCGGGGTCAGTGGCGAGGTACAGCGCATTGGCATTCTTGAGCGCGCGAACAATGGCGTTGACGTGTTTTTCGCTACGTTCGATGATCTGGTACTTCATCGCAAAGCCATTATCCGGGTCAACGGCGCCTTCCTTCGGCACGAGGTCGCGCACATGACCATAGGAGGCCATGACGTCGAAGTCCTTACCCAGGTACTTGCTGATCGTCTTTGCCTTAGCGGGCGATTCGACAATTACGAGATTTTTTGGCATGCGTATCGTTAAAATGAATGGACAGTGCGCCCGTGCGCTACGCTGAAAAACACAACCGCGGACGGTGCCGCGGTTGAATTACATGCTTCATCGCGATGTGTCAAGTCGTTGGGCCAGCAGTCGCGAGAATTTCGATGACAGCAAGGCTAGTGAACGGCTCCTGTGCTCTCCTCAAATACAAGGTTTTCCATGCGTGCGTAAGCCGATTCCTGTCCCGGCTGGCTGAACAGAACCATCAACACAACCCACTTGATCTGTTCGACGTCGATGTCCGTCGCTTCAAGTGCAAGTAGCCGGTCAACGAGAATTTCACGCTGCCGTGGAGACAGTATTGCAATCTGCTCGAGGTATGTAATGTAGCCTCGACATGCGGCGTCCAGACGATTCTGTTCAACGTCGTTATATATGCGGGTGCCGTGCGCGGATTGCGCGATGTAGGCCAGGCCATCGTGATGCTCGGTGAGGCCGTCAAGCCAGTCCAGTGCGCGTTCGATTTCCGCATCGCCAAAGCCTGCGCCGGCAAGCTCGGCTCGTAGCTCGTTCTGATCGGCCTCGGGTTCTTCATCGGTGTCGACGTATGTTTCGAACAGATACATCAATACGTCAAGTACGTTTTCTTTCATGCCTGGAGCGGCTCCCCTGCGATGCTATTTAACAAAACACTCAACTGAGCACTGAGTAGTGTCCACCGGCCAGCTTTTCGACCTTTCCCTCAAGCTCCAGGATCAGAAGCATGGAGGAAACCTCGTCAATCGTCAATCCGGACTGGCGGACCAACTCGTCGACGTGTATCGGATCATGACTTAGGAATTTGACCAGCGCCTGATATTCTTCATCGTCATTCTCGGACGACGTGCGCTTCGCTGTTGATTCCACAGCGTTTTGCAGAACATGAGCGGCCAGAGGAGCCAGTTCCGAAACGATATCTTCGGCTGTTTCCACGAGCTTCGCACCTTGTCGAATGAGCTGATGACAACCGCGTGCGAGTGGATTATGGATAGAACCGGGTAAGGCAAATACTTCGCGCCCCTGTTCGCCGGCGAGCCGCGCCGTAATCAGCGAACCGCTGCGGCGAGCCGCCTCGATGACGATTGTGCCGAGGCTGATACCGCTGATCAGTCGATTGCGCTGCGGAAAATGTCGCCGTTGCGGGTGAACGCCGAGCGGAAATTCGCTGACCAGTGCGCCGTGTGTGGCAATGGCGCGCGCGAGATCGTGATTGACGGCCGGATAAATGCGATCAATGCCGTTGCCGAGAAAAGCGATGGTCGCGGCGCCGCCGTCGAGGGCGCCGTGATGTGCCGCCGCATCGATGCCCTGCGCCAGGCCGCTGACGATGCAAAAACCCGCGCTGCCAAGATGCTGCGCGAAGTCGTGTGCATTTCGTGCCCCGCCGTTCGTCGGGTTGCGGCTGCCGACGATCGCAAGCGACGGCAAATCCAGTACATCGGGATTGCCATTGATGTACAGGAGTACGGGCGGCTCGTCGATGCGCCTGAGCAGTTCCGGATAGTCGGCATCAGCGACCGTCAAGATGTGGTGCCTGTCGTGCTGTAGCCAGTCCAGTTCGCTTTGTATGAGCGCTTCGTCGCTATTCGCTATGGCGCCGGCCACGGCGCTCGCAATTCCGGTGTTACGCAGAGCGCTGCTGCTTTGCGCAATGATGTCGCCGGGTTCGCCGAAGCGGTCAACGAGCAAATCATAGTCGCTGGCGCGCACCCAGGCGTTGCCGAGTATCAGCCAGGCACGGATGTTATCGGGCATCGGGATCCCCGCTACCGGGCGGCAGGTGCATCATACAGGTTGGTACGCGCCGTGCTGGCGGCATAAGTGAACGAACTCGAGTGTTAAGCGGACGTGCAACGAAAAACGGCGCCGCAGGCGCCGTTTGAAGTATTGACCGACGGCTGCTTACGTCGGATTACGAATCGTGTCGTGGACGTGAATAGCCTGTGTTGCCTCCATGATCAGGGCATAGGCAATTCGATCGTATACCTTGAAAATCATAATCGTGCCGGCGTTCTCGTCGGGCAATCTCACGCGGCCGCCGCGGACCTCGTCAGCGACGACCTGGCCCGACTGGAAGACAGAAAGCACATCGCCGACCGCAAGCCCGTTGCGGCCGCCCCGATTAATGACGACGACATGGTACTGGCCGATCTGTGTGACACCGCCGATGACGGAAATAATACGGCCATCGATTGTGGAGTTCGGCGCCTTGGGGAAAAAATTCAGATTAAGGTCCGTCGACTCCGCTATCAGGCGATCGCCCTTCCTCGCCTCCCGCGCCGAATCGGTCAGCGCTATCGTGGCCGGGTCACCGATACGGCGCAATGTGCCTTTGCCGACGTAGATTCCCTGATAGCCCACGAGGCGGTGGTCATCGGGATCGATCAGCGGATCGCCGATATGAATAATGCTGAAGCGCGTGCCGAGAACCTCATTTTTCAGGCCTCGAACATAAATTTCATTACCGGCTGCGGCCATGAGAAGACCGCCGCGCGTAGCAACAAGATACGGCAAGCGCTTGGCCTGCTTTCTTTCGAGTACGACGCCCGTCGTCAGGAATGCTGATATCGATTCGTACGGGATACTCGTAATAGCTTCTGTCAGCGGCGTAATGCGTGCCTGCGGTGTCAGTCTGTACGCCGAACCGCGTACAGTCGTGACACGTTCGGAACCGTCGATCGTCACCAGTCCGAGCACATCGCCCGGGTAAATCAGGTGTGGATTTTCGATCTCGGGATTGACGTACCAGATCTCGGGCCAGAACCAGGGGTCATGGAGAAATGTTGCGGCGATGTCCCAAAGCGTGTCGCCAACCTGGACGACGTACTCATTGGGGTGACCCTCAGCCAGTGGCGACGAGCTGCCGATGCGCTCGACAACGGGTCCACCGTAGCTCGCTGTCGCACCGCTGCCGGTCGTTGCCTCGGACGATGACTGCGAAGACGCCCTGACCGGGCCTGCGCTGTAGGGATCGTCGTCCTTCGAAAACGGATTCAGGGAGCAACTTGCGAGCGTCGCGGCTAGCGCGACAGCAGTAAGGCGTAGACTAAAATTCGAACAGTGTTTGCGAAGGAACATGATGCGCGGGTGCTCCATATAAACGGGTTCAGACCGGTGCTTATCAGGCGTTGCTATAATATGTCGTTCCGGCATTGCCGGGGCTGCTAATTACGTCACATTTTCGGCCGTGGGAGTGCTGCGGAAGGCCGACTGACTGGCGGCATTTTGTGACATCTTATTCAATAAAGTCAACCGTTTAGGCGGTTTTCGCAGCTTATTGACCTGCGAACACGGTAAATTCATTATGTTGCACCGGGGCTATTGTGCTCCGCTCGCGACTGATTTCATCCCCAGGGAATTATGGCAATACTCTCAATTTTGGAATTTCCGGATCCACGGCTCAGAAAGACAGCAAGGCGGGTCAGCAAGGTCGACGACGATTTACGCAGGCTGATCGACGATATGTTCGAGACAATGTATGCGGCGCCGGGCATCGGTCTGGCCGCGACGCAGGTCAACATCCACAGGCGGCTGTTCATTGCCGATGTATCCGCGGATCAGACTGAACCATACGCCCTCATCAACCCGGAAATCCTCGAAAAGGACGGCGTTATCGTGACCGAAGAAGGCTGCCTGTCGGTGCCGGGCTATTACGAAGAGGTAGAGCGGGCCGAACATATACGCGTGCGCTTCGAAAATCGCGACGGCGAGCAAGTCGAGATGGAAGCGAAGGGGCTGCTTGCGGTCTGCATCCAGCACGAGGTCGATCATCTCGATGGCAAGCTGTTCGTCGACTACCTGTCGGAAGCCAGGCGGCAGCAGATCCGCAAACGCCTGATCAGGGATCGCCGCCACCAGTCCACCGCGGATGTGGCATGAGTTTGCGCTGCGGGTAGCGACAGCAAGCGGGCTCTGATGACGCACCCTAAAGTCCTGTTCGCCGGTACGCCGGATTTTGCGCTCGCGTCGTTGCAGGCGCTGATCGCGTCGGGTGTCAGACCGGTCGCCGTGTTGACGCAGCCCGACCGTCCGGCGGGTCGCGGCAAGCGCCTGACGCCGAGCCCGGTCAAGCGTCTTGCCGATGAACTCGGGATCCCTGTGCTGCAACCCGCCCGCCTGGGCGATCCTGCCGTCAGCAGCGAACTCGAAAGTCTTGAGCCGGATCTCATGATCGTCGTTGCCTATGGTCTGCTTCTGCCGCAGAGCGTGCTCGATATTCCGGCCAGGGGTTGCCTGAACGTTCACGCGTCGGTGTTGCCGCGGTGGCGCGGTGCTGCGCCGATAGCGGCGGCGATACTCGCCGGCGACGCGCAGACTGGCGTCAGCCTGATGGCGATGACAGCCGGCCTGGACAGCGGCCCGGTTTACGCCAGCGCAACGCTGGCCATAGGCGCTCGTGAGACGGCCAGCGAGCTGCACGATCGCCTTGCCGATCTGGGAAGCCAGTTATTGCTCCGGCACCTGGACGCCATTGTCGATGGCTCGCTCGTGGCGGTGCCCCAGGATGAATCCTGCTCAACGTACGCGGGCAAGATCAACACTCAAGACGCCGTCATGGACTGGAGTCGCCCAGCGATCGAATTGCAGCGCCTGGTGCTGGCTTTCAATGCCGTACCCGGCGCCTGGTTCATGCTCGACGATGAGCGCATCAAGTGCTGGGAGGCCGAGGCGATTGCGGGCGTCAATTGCGGGGCGGGATGGGTCGTTTCGGCCGGTCAGGACGGCATCGTCGTCGCTTGCGGAGAAGGCGCGCTGCGCCTGACGTCGCTGCAGCGGCCGGGGAAACGACGCGTGGCGGCACGTGAATTCGCGGCACAGATCAATATGCGCGACCGGCGCCTCGGCTGAGGGCCGGCGGCATGGACAGGAAAAAGGGCGCACGGCTAAGGGCGGCGGCTGCAGAAGTTGTCGATGCAGTGGTGGCGCGTGGGCGCTCACTCGATGCTGCACTGGCGGCCGGCGAATCGCGCATTGCCGCCGAGGATCATGCTCTGCTGCGCATGCTCAGCTTTGGCACGCTGAGGCACCATTGGCGGCTGCAGTCGTGGATCGACGTACTCGTCGATCGACCTGTCAGGGGGCGCGACAGCGTCATTAACGCGCTGCTGGCCGTTGGACTTTTTCAACTTAGCGAGACCCGCATCCCCGATCATGCCGCCGTGTCGCAGACCGTGGAGGCCGCCCGGCTGCTGCGGCGTCCGAAGCTGGCCGGATTACTGAATGCGGTCTTGCGCCAGTTTGTCCGCGACAACATGGCCGAGACAGAGCTCCGCGGCGATGAAGCAATCTTCGATCATCCGCAATGGCTCATCGATGCTTTCGCGCGCGACTGGCCCGACGACTGGAAAGACATTCTGACGGCCAACAATGCCCGTGCTCCAATGTGGTTGCGGGTCAATTCTCAACACACATCAGCGGCCGAGTATGTCGGGCAACTTGCGGCGCAGGATATCGGCAGCAGCAGCCTGACGGGCCTGCCCGCGGCGGTGCGACTGCACGAACCGCTGGCTGTCGCTGAGCTGCCCGGATTCGCCGACGGGCATGTCTCTGTGCAGGATGCCGCCGCGCAACTTGCGGCGCCCTGGTTGCTCGACGGCATTCGCGGGCGGGTGCTCGATGCCTGCGCGGCACCGGGAGGCAAGAGCGGACATTTACTGGAACTCGGCGGCCCGGAGATCACTCTGACATGTATCGACAAGGACGAGGCGCGCACGGCGGACTTGTCGTCGAACCTGACTCGACTTGGCCTTGCTGCAACCGTTCGGACAGCCGATGCATCAAATCCACAGTCGTGGTGGGACGGACAGCCGTTTGCTGCGATTCTGCTCGACGCTCCGTGCTCGGCGAGCGGCGTGATTCGCCGTCATCCGGACATCAAATTGCTACGGCGGGAAAGCGATATCGTGGCGCTCGCCCGACAGCAATTTGCGTTGCTTGGCGCATTATGGCCGCTGCTGGCGTCCGGTGGACGCCTGCTGTATGTAAGTTGTTCGGTGTTCGCGACCGAAAACGACGCGGTCGTGGGTCGATTTCTAGAGGAGACTGGCGACGCGCGCGTGAATGACGTGTTGCAAAATAACAACATCCACGATTTAATGCAGCGGACGGCGTGTGGATACCAGATTCTGCCAGGTAAGTTCGAACTGGACGGCTTTTACTACGCATGCCTTGAGAAGGTTAACTGAACGATGTTGCAAACCATGCTCTGCAACCATGGCCGGAAATTACGTCGCGCAGCCATCGCGATGCTCGTCGTGGTTGTTGCAGGCGCCGGCTTTGCCCAGGAACCGATAGAACGAGAGGGTTATTTCGAGGTGCGCTCGGCAACGACGAAGCTATTCGCGGGTGTCCACATTCTGGACGCGCGACTGCAACTTGTCCTGAGCAGTGAGGCGTTGAATGCGCTGAACAGCGGCGTACCGCTGACGATCGAATTGCAGATGCAGGTCATTCGTGTGCGGAGATTTTATATTGATGCAATCGACGCGGAGCTCGCGGTCAGATTCGAGCTCGAATACCGCCCCCTGAGTCAGCGATACATAGTTCGCAATCTGAACAGCAGCGATCAGGATTCCTTCGCAACACTTTACTCGGCATTGAACAGCCTCGGTCGTGTGCAGGGATTTCCGGTCATTGACGAGGCGCTGCTAGACCCCAACAAGGTGTATCGCGTTCGATTACGTGCTCTGCTCAACACGCAACAGTATTCGGCGCCACTTCGATTGCTGTTTTTCTGGCGCGATCAGTGGCAACTGAAAAGCGAGTGGTTCGAATGGTTACTCGAACGATAAAAAGAGCGTTCTCCGCATTCCTTGCCGGTACCGGCGTGTTGCTCGTGATTGTCGCCCTGATCCTGCTCAGCGTCACTGCACAAAACTCGGAGGAATTTGACCGTCTGCATAACATGATTCTCGCGGTCAACGTGGCCGGCGTAGTCGTTCTGTTCATACTGCTCGTAGGAAACCTGGCGCGCCTGGTGCGTGAGTACCGCGAGCATGTGCCGGGAACGAGGCTCAAGGCACGCATCATGGGCATGTTCGTCGGCCTGGCCGTGCTGCCGCTGCTCGTCGTGTTCTATTTCTCCATTCAGTTCATCAATCGGGGCATCGATACATGGTTTAACGTCGAGGTTGAGGAGGGTCTCGAGAGTGCACTCAAACTGAGTCGCGCCGCGCTTGAACTGCAAATGCGCGGGCACTTGTACGCGACGCAAAATGCCGCCAGACGCCTGGCAAGGGTCAGCGATCAACAGGTGGTTTTCGAACTCAGCATGCTGCGGCGTGAAAGTGGTGCGAGCGAAATGACGCTGTATAGCAACAACAACCATATTGTTGCAAGCAGTTCCGACAGTTCGTCTGCGAGCTTGCCGAGGCATCTCAGCGACGAAGTCATACTGCAACTGCAGCAGGGTCGGCCGTTCGTGAGCCTCGATCCTCTCGATACAGGCAGCTTCGAAATTCGCACTGCGGTGCCCTTCACCATCCCGGGCCGAACCGAGCCGATCGGCGTCGTGCAGGCGCACTTTCCGGTGACCGCGCGCATTGGGCGCATGGCCAACAGCGTTGACAAGTCCTATCGGGAATATCAGCAGCTTGTCTTCCTGCGCGAGCCGTTGAAGAGTACGTTTACGCTGACCTTGACAGTTGTGCTGTTGCTCAGCCTGCTTGCGGCGATCTATGGCGCATTCGTGTTGTCGCGCAGACTCGTGGCGCCCATACAGGATCTGGTCGCAGGTACACGCGCTGTTGCGGAGGGCAACTTCGATACGCGCCTGCCGACGCCGACCCGGGATGAAATCGGTTTCCTGATCAACTCATTCAACGACATGACGCAGCGACTGGCTACGGCTCGCCGCGAGGCCAGTCTGAATCAGGCACTCGTCGAGGCGGAACGAACCAACCTTGAAGTCATACTGGCGAGGCTGTCGACAGGCGTCGTCGCGCTTGACGCCGACCTTCGAATTCGCACGGCCAATCAGGCCTCCGGGGCCATTTTGAACGTGGACCTCGAAAATCGCATCGGTGAGTTTCTGCCCGATGTCGCGCGCGGCGAGCCGTTGCTCGAACAGTTTGTTGATGTTGCCCAGGTGCACCTCAATGCGGGCGAAACCGAATGGCGCGAACAAATCGTGCTTCGCGGTGAAGTCGGGCGCCGCGTTCTTACATGTGCCTGCACTACGTTACCCGGCGACGAGAACCGGCCAGCCGGTTATGTCGTCGTATTTGACGACATCACGGCATTGTTGCAGGCACAGCGCGATGCGGCGTGGGGTGAAGTTGCCAGACGACTCGCGCATGAAATCAAAAACCCGTTGACACCGATTCAACTGTCGGCTGAACGCCTCCGGCGCAAGTACCTGGCGTCGATGTCTAAGGACGAGGCGCAACTTCTGGACCGGGCGACGCACACGATCGTGCAGCAGGTCGAGGCGATGAAGGAAATGGTCAACGCGTTTAGCGACTATGCTCGCGCACCCGACATGGACTTCGACTTCTTCGATATCGACAAGCTCGTGCACGAGGTTGTGGACTTGTATCGTGCACAGGATAGTGGCATTGAAATCGTAGTGACGACGGATCCCTCGATGCCGAATATCGAAGCGGACATCGGTCGCGTGCGGCAGATGCTGCACAATCTCCTGCGCAATGCGGTCGAAGCTCTGGAAAACGTCAAGGACGGGCGTATCGACGTTCATGCGAGCGCAGCGGAAATTGATGGCATAGATGTCGTACAGATCAAAGTCGAGGACAACGGTCCGGGCTTCAACACGGATTCAGTCAGCCAGGTCTTCGATCCGTATGTAACGACGAAACCGAAAGGTACGGGTCTTGGCCTTGCGATTGTGAAGAAACTGGTCGAGGAACATGTTGGCACCATCCGGGCCGATAACCGCAAGCAAGGCGGGGCAATCATCAGCATTCGCTTGCCTGTCAACGATGCAGCTCGCGCGGCGATGATTGCCAGGGCACCGGGGCTGGCCGAAAAGAGGAGAGAGAGAGCATGAGTAACTCTGCTGTGCTCGTGGTCGACGATGAAGCCGACATTCGCGCACTGATTCAGGAAATCCTGTCGGAAGAGGGCTATGGCGTCACCGTCGCGGCGAACGCCGAAGATGCCCGCAATGCGCGAGGCGCGCAGAAGTTCGACCTGATCTTGCTCGACATCTGGATGCCCGATACGGACGGCATAACGCTACTGCGGGAGTGGTCCGATAGCGGCGATCTGAACTGTCCGGTCGTCGTCATGTCCGGACATGGCACCGTGGACACGGCTGTTGAGGCCACCCGTCTGGGTGCCTACGACTTCGTTGAGAAACCGTTGTCGCTCGCCAAGTTGTTGCGCACGGTCGAGGGCGCGCTCGACTCGGCCGGCAAGCAATCGACCAAAGCCCGCAGCATGTTGCCGTCACTGCTGACACCCGTTGGGCGCAGTCAGTTGATGCAGGCACTTCGCGAGAAGGTGCAGCAATATGCGCGCCACGATGCGTCGGTTCTTTTCAGCGGCGAACCCGGTACCGGGCGCAGCGCCTTCGCGCGCTACATGCATGCGTTGAGCCGGCGTAGCGATGAGCCGCTGATCAGCGTGACCGGAGCATCCCTGACTGACAGCAATGTCGAAGAACAACTGCTGGGGAGCGAACAGGACGGGGAGGTCCACATGGGCGCGTTCGAGAAAGCGGGTCGCGGCACACTGCTCATCGACGAACTGGCCGACCTCAACGACGCTGCGCAGAAAATTCTCCTGGGCGTACTCGAAGATGGGATATTCACGCGCATTGGCGGCAGAGATCCGGTCAAACTCGAAGCCCGTATCGTTGCTACTGTCAGTGCAGACCAAGAGACCAGGGTCGAGAGGGGCGAGCTGCGCCGTGATCTTCTTGCACATCTGAATGTCCTCGGTCTCAAGGTGCCGCCGCTGCGTGAGTACGCGGAGGATATTCCCGAGTTGCTGACGTACTACGTCGATAAATTTGTCGACTCGGATGGACTTACTTTCCGGCGCTTCACGGTTGCGGCCCAGAATCGATTGCGAAATTATCCATGGCCCGACAATGTCCGGGAACTCAAGAACCTGGTCAGACGCCTGCTGCTTACAGGGACAGACGAGGACATTTCGCTTGAGGAAGTCGAGACAGAAATCAGGGGGAGCACGCCGACAGACGCGCCGCTGATAAAGCAGGACCTGCTTGCTCTGCCGCTCAGAGAGGCGCGCGAACAGTTCGAACGCGCCTACCTGCGACAGCAACTGGCGTTATGCGACGGCAAGGTCAGTCAATTGGCGAAACGCGTCGGCATGGAACGCACGCATCTCTACCGCAAGCTGCGATCGCTGGGCGTCGACTTCAAGTCGGTCTCGGCCGAGGATTGATAAGCAGTATGAGCCAGATGCCGGTATGTACCGGCTCACTGCGGTCCTGATGGACCGCTTTATGTTTGGCCGACACATACCGGCATCTGGCTCTAGCGGGCGTCGTAGGTGGGTGCTGCGACTCGGGATCTCTCTGTCGGCGCCAGGTGGCCGTCGGAATGGAAGCGGATTCCGGGCTGGCCGAAGTCGTCGATGCTCAGGCTTCGAATGAGATTTAATGCACGATGTTTGTCATCGATTGATGGCCCGTCCGGCCGGGCCTGCACCGTCGAGATGATCTGACCTTCCACGAACTTGCCATCACCGTCGAGCGTCGCGATCAACAGCGGCGCAATGCCCTTGATGCCGGCAACGCTGATGCCGTAATACGTCGCAAAATTTCCCAGGCTGTAGGCAATCAGCCGATGCTTGTAGCGCTCCATCGCACGCACCACATGGGGGCCGTGGCCAATGACAAGATCAGCGCCGGCATCAACGACCATGCGTGCGAATCGAACGACGTCACCACGTGGTTCGTGGAGATATTCTTCTTCGGCAAACGGCAGGTGCATGACATCCTGACCTTCGGCCCCGCCATGAAAAGATACAATGACAATATCGTGTGACGCAGCGTAGTCACTGACCGTGTCACTCGTGAGTTCGTAGTCGAGCATCATGTTGGAATTTTTCGTGACCGCGAACGCGAGCACGGCGATCTGCAGACCGTTGACTTCGAAACTCGCGAAATCGCCCTGCCGTCCGGAGTGATGCATGCCCGTGCGCCGCAACGCATCCATCGTCGATGTCCGGCCGTCTTCGCCAAAATCTCGTGCGTGGTTGTTCGCGAGACTCAGGACGTCGAAACCAGCGGCACGATACAGATGTGCATACCGGGTCGGTGATCGAAACAGGTAGCAGGCCTTCGGATTACTGCACTTTTTCGCGGGCTCGCCGCCATCGACGAGTACGCCCTCGAGGTTGCCGAACGCGATGTCGGCCGCCCAGATCCAGGGCGCCACCTGTGCCAGGAACGCGATGCCATCGTCGTCCGGTAAGTGGTTCTGCGGATAGTCGGTGCCTATCATCATGTCGCCGACGGCCGCGACGCTTAATCGCAGCGTGCTCTTGTCCACTTCGGCCGCTGCGAGCTGCGCACCGGTAACAGCATCGGCACCCGGCGCAGGGGTGTCCGGCAGTGCTGCGTGCCTTTCCGGAGGGGCGGCAGTGCAAGCCGCCATGCACAGCAGCACAACGCCGAGCGAACTGCGGTGCGCGTCAATCACCGAGGCGGATGCGCAAAACGTCGATGCGGGCCGCCCGCAGACGGCTCCTGAGGATGTTCAGTTCGCGGAGATCATCGATCGGTCCGATACGCACGCGATGATAGGTCTTGTCGTCGATCGTGACGCGCTGAATATTGGACTCGATACCTTGCAATGCAAGTTCGGCGCGACGCCGATCGGCATCGGCATAGGATGTAAAAGAGCCAGCCTGCAGTACATAAATACCGGGATCGACAACCGCCCGCGGCTCGACGTCTGCTGCAACATCGGGCTCCTGTTCGGGAATGATGACCTCGAAATTCGGCAGCATCTCGTAGAAATCGAAGCGGCTCTTTTTCGGTGTCTCCATTTCAGCAGTACTTTCTACCTCGCCGTTGTTGTCGACAGCGAGGTTGTCTGCCGCGTCCTTTTGCGCGAAAGTCGGACTGCCGTCGGGATGGCGATCCTTGACATAAATAGCGAATGCAACCGACAGTCCGATCGAGAGTCCGAACAGCATCCACAGCCATCCGGGATAGTCCTGTTTTCTCGTGCGCGATACGCTGCGTTTGCGAGTTCGCCGTTTCCTTTGCGCTGCCATTACATTGAGTCCGGCGCTGATACACCGAGTATGGTCAGACCATTCGCGATGACGGTTTTCGTCGCCACGCATAATGCGAGCCGCGCATCTCTGGTGCCGGCGTCGTCAACGATGAACACGTGGGCGTTGTAATAAGTATGGAAATCATTCGCGAGCTCACGCAGGTAATGCACGAGATGTTGCGGCGCCCTGTTGTTCGCCGCAAGCTCGATGACTTCCGGGTAGCGACTCAACGTCGTCATCAGCGCGCCCTCCTGCGGTTCAACCAGCCGTGCCATGTTGGCACGCGCGTTCGCATCGTTCCACGCCAGTGATCTCTCCGCGAGCTGCCGAAATACACTGGCGATACGTGCGTGCGCATATTGAATATAGTAGACGGGATTATCGTTCGACTGCGATTTGGCAACGTCAAGATCGAAGTCTAGGTGTTGGTCGTTCGAGCGCGAAACGTAGAAAAATCGGGCTGCATCGTTGCCCACTTCTTCGCGCAGCTGCCGCAATGTAACAAACTCGCCGGCGCGTGTGGACATCGGGACCTTCTTGCCGTCGCGATACAACACAACGAATTGAACGAGTTCGACTTCCAGGTCGTCACCTTCGTAACCCATGGCCTCGAGGCCGGCCTTGAGTCTCGCGACGTAACCGTGATGGTCGGCACCGAGTATGTTGATGAGATGATCAAAGCCGCGCTCGCGCTTGTCGTAGTGATATGCGATATCCGATGCGAAATAGGTCCTGGCGCCGTTTTCCCGAACGACAACGCGATCTTTCTCGTCGCCGAAGTCGGTTGTAGGAAACCAGGTTGCGCCATCCTTCTTGTAGAGTACGCCACGTTTTTCGAGCACCGTGAGCGCGTCGTCGACGCGATTGCTCTTCAGAAGCTCCTGCTCCGAATACCAGCGATCGAAGACGACGCCGAACTCGGCAAGATCGTCTTCGATGTCCTGACGGATAGGCTGCAGTGATTGCTGACATACATGATCGAAGCCGTCGCGCCCTAGCAAGCGCTTCGCGTTGGCAATCAGAGCCTCGATGTGCGCTTCCTTGTCGCCACGTGGTTCGTCGCCGGGCACTCCGTCCAGCAGGTCGTCGGCGCTGACCTCGATGACGCCATCGGCGTCGATCCCGGCGGCAATGTCGCGGATGTACTCGCCACGATATCCTGCCTGTGGAAATGCAATCGTTGTGCCGTGTTCCTCAAGCCACCGCAGCCAGACACTGACGCCCAGGATGTCCATTTGCCGGCCGGTGTCATTGACGTAGTACTCCCGCTCGACCGGGAAGCCTGCAGCCTCCAGCAGGTTGCCGACGGTTGCACCGAAGGCGGCATGGCGGCCGTGACCGACATGCAATGGACCGGTAGGATTGGCCGAGACGAATTCGAGCAGAATTCGCGGCTGGTCGCTGGTTTCGTGCCGGCCGTAGATTGCGCCCTGATCGATAATCGCTTCGATCTCACGATGGAATGCGGCAGCGCTCAGGTAAAAATTGATAAATCCGGGTCCGGCGATCTCGACTTTTTCGATCTGATCTGACGCCGACAGATTTTCCACAATTGCGGCCGCCAGTTCATGCGGGCGTTTTCCCGCCGGCTTTGCGAGACGCATCGCGACGTTCGATGCGAAGTGGCCGTGTGAGGGCTCTCGGGTGCGCTCGATCGTGCTGATGACCGACAGTTTGTCAGCGGCGTCTGCAAGATTCGTTAGAGTCTCGAGTGCGTCGCCCAAAAGCTGCGCGATAACGGTTTTCATTGACAGTCAGGGGCCCCGATTGGCGAGCCGGCAATTCTACCCGCATGAGTTATTCTTTGTGCAACCCGCTGAAAAGTGGGGTCGTAAAGTGGGGTCGAACCGAACTTTTTTACACGACCGAGTCATTTAGCCACCAGTTCTCACGAAAAACTTCGGTTCGACCCCACTTTTCAGAACAGTTCGATCGGGTCGACATCGATCGACCAGCGGACCTTTCGTGCCGCCCGGTCGGTTTCGAGGTTGGGCCGCAGTTCATGCAGAACCGCGTGGAGTGCCTTGCGGTCGCGGCTCTGCAATAGCAGTTGTGCGCGATATCGACCCGCCTTGCGGGCCATTGGTGCGTCGACCGGCCCAAGCACCTGCAGTGTACTTGCGCCGTGCATCTCGATCCGTTTTCTGGCCACCTCGAGGAATGCGTGCGCGTCGCTGCGCCGGTGTGCGGCGGAGCGAATCAACGCAAGTCTGCAAAACGGCGGCCAGCTCGTTGCTTCACGCTCCGCCAGGGCCTCTGCGGATACGAGTGCGTAGCCACCTTCGATGAGGCGGCGCCAGAAAGGGTGCGCGGGAAATGCCGTTTGAATCAGGACCTCGCCGGAGCGCTCCTCGCGGCCGGCACGGCCGGCGACCTGGACGATCAATTGCGCCATGCGCTCGTCGCTGCGAAAGTCCGTGCCGAACAAGCCCTGATCGGCGTTGATCACGCCGACAAGCGTCAACTTCGGAAAGTGATGGCCCTTGGACAGCATTTGCGTGCCGACCAGTATGTCCGACTCGCCGTGCGTCGCCAGTGCGAGTGCCGCGTCGATAGCGCCTTTGCGCTGCGTGCTGTCGCTGTCGATTCTCGCCACGCGGCGATCCGGGAAGCGACGCTGCAGTACGTCCTCGAGTCTTTCTGTCCCCTCACCAAGCGGTTTTACGGCCGACCCGCACAGGGTGCAGCACTGATCGAGTGCCCGCTGAGTTCCGCAGTGGTGGCATCGTAGTTGCCGCTGGCGTGCGTGCACGGTCATGCGGGCGTCGCAGCGACGGCATTCGGCAACGTGCCCGCACATCGTGCAAATCAGGGTTGGCGCGAAGCCACGGCGATTCAGGAATATCAGCGCCTGGCCCCCGGACTCGAGATGTCTTTCAATCGCTGCCGCCAATGGCTCGCTGAGGCCGTCACTTGCAGGCACGCGACTCAAATCGATAAGGCTCACTCGCGGTGGCTTGGCGCCGCCCGCACGTCTGGGCAAGACAAGGCGTCGATAGCGGCCGTTGCGGCAGTGATGTAGCAGCTCGAGTGTTGGCGTCGCCGAGCCGAGGACGACCGGAATATCGAGGTGTTTTGCCCGCGCAATCGCCAGATCGCGCGCCGAATAACGCAGTCCCTCCTGTTGCTTGAACGAGTGATCGTGCTCTTCATCGACGATGATGAGTCCTGCATTCGACATCGGCGTGAAGATGGCCGAGCGCGTGCCGACAATCAGCTTCGCTTCACCGCTGCGGGCGAGGCGCCAGGCAGCCAGTCTCGCGATATCGGACAGCGCCGAATGCAGCAAGGCGGGCTCGATACTCAGGCGCGTGCGCAAACGTGAAACGAGCTGTGGCGTCAGACCGATCTCAGGCACGAGCACGAGTACCTGCTTATCGCGGTTCAGCGCATCGCTGATCAGGTGCAGGTATACCTCGGTCTTGCCGCTACCCGTAACCCCGTCCAGCAGGTACGCGGCGAATCCCCGCCCCGCCCGTATCGTCGCAAGCGCCGCCTGCTGGTCACCGTTGAGTTCCGGTCCGGTTTGCGCCACGGCCAGAAGCGGCGATTCGGGCGGGTCAGCAGGCGCGCTGTAGCGGGCAATAAGGCCTTTTCCGAACAATGTGCGGGCGGCACGGCGCCAGTTCGGCATGTGTTCCGACAGTGAGCCGACGTCCATGCCGCCGCCACCGGCATCGCGCAGCAGCTCGAGCAGCTCGGCCTGGCGTGGGGCTCGCTTTGCGAGGGCGTCGATATCAACGTTTTCGGCCGAATCGGCAATGGCCACATGCTCCGAAAGCGGGTGCAGCGCCTTGCCCTGCCGCAGTAACGCGGGTAATGCGGCGGCGACGACCTCGCCGATCGGGTGGTGATAGTAATCGCTTGTCAATGAGATGAGCCACAGGTCTGCGTCGCTGAGCAGCGGTGCTTCATCGAGCACACTCAGCACGCGACGGATTTTCGTCCTCGATAGTGTGCTGTGATCAGCGTGGGCGAGTACCAGGCCGATCTGCCGTTGTCTGCCGAACGGGACGAGCACGCGACAGCCAGGTTCGGGTGCCGGGACGCCGACCGGCGGCAGGTAATCGAACTGCCTGGACAGGGGTACGTTGACGGCGACTTTGAGAATCGGTTCGGTATTCACGGAATCTCTATAAAAACAGTCGTTTAAAACCCGAACCGACGAGTGACCAGGCAGTGCTTAACATAATCCCGACTCGGGACATGTGCCACAGGCCTGTCAACCGGACTTTGCTTCGGGCGTTAAAGTAAGAGTGACACGGCAGATAACTTGGTGCTCGGTCAGGGCGATATTAATGGAGTCAAGAGGACGTTGCAGATGGATCTCAATGTAGCAGCGACACGGAATGGCAGCGAATGAACGCCTGCGCCGGCGTTTATGCGGTATCGTGCAGCCGCGAGCAACCAACCGGGACGAAGACGCTGCAACGCGAACGGCAACTCAACCAGTTTTTGGCCGAGGTGGAACGACGCGCGCTGCGATTCGCCGAAATTGCCGTACGCGATCGCGACGAAGCGCTTGATCTCGTACAGGATGCAATGATCAAGCTGGCGCGAAAATACGTCGACAAGCCGACGCATGAATGGGCGCCACTCTTCTACCGTATTCTGCAGAATGGCGTTCGTGACTGGCATCGCCGGCAACTGGTCCGCAACCGGGTCATGGTCTGGTTCGGTGGCGTTGCCGGCGGCGATGATGACTATGACGTTGTCGCGCAGGCGCCCGACCCGGCCGGACGGACACCGGAGCGTGACCTGCAGTCGCACGAAGCGATGCGCGGACTCGAGGCGGCGATGCACAAGCTGCCGCCGCGTCAACGCGAGGCATTCATGCTGCGAACATTTGAGGGTCTTGACGTTGCCGGCACCGCCACGGCCATGGGGTGCAGCCAGGGGAGCGTCAAGACACACTATTTCCGCGCGATACACTCGCTGCGGGAGCAGTTGGGAGAGCATTGGCAATGAAAGAGCCACGAAAATACACGCATGATCAGGACGAGACTGGTCTGACCAAGCCGGAATTTGACAAGACTGAACTCAATGAGCCTGAACTTGATGAGCGATTCGCCGGGCAGGCGAAAGAACTCTTTGACGACAGTGTCGAGCGTCTTGATGCAGCCACGCTGTCGCGCCTGAACAAGGGTCGGCATCAGGCACTGGTTGAGCTGCAGAAGACGGGCCTTGCCGGACAGTGGGCACTCTGGATGCCCGCGACCGGCGTCGCGGCTGCGGCGCTGGTTGCGGTAGTTATCTTGCAGGGCCCGGGAATTGAAGGGCCGTCGCTGCCGGCGGAGTCAGTGACCGACTTCGAGATTCTGCTGGGCGAGGACAGCCTGGAGATGCTCGAAGAGCTCGAGTTTTACAGCTGGATAGATCCTCAGGACTTCGAAACAGACAACAATGTTGGATAGGCCGTTGGACAGGATCATGCGCGCGGCATTGTTGTGGTCGCTTCTGGGTAGCTGCAGCCTGGCATCCGCTGCTGACGATGAGCTACCGGGCATGGAGTTTCTCGAGTACCTGGGGCTGTGGGAGGAGTCGGACGAAATATGGATGCTCATGGACGAACAAGTGCTTGCCGAAGTCGTGCCGCAGATCGGTCCCGCGCCGCACGGCGAGGATTCGGTGGAGAAAGAAGATGAAAGCTAGACACATTTTTGTAATTGTGGCCTTGCTGGCGTTGAGCACTGCGATGGCCGAAGACACGGGCGTCGCGTGGGACAGTCTCAGCGCGCAACAGCAACAGGTGCTCGACCGCTTTGCAGACAGCTGGGATAGCATGCCGCCCGGTCGCCAGCAGCGGCTGTCGACCGGCGCACATCGCTGGGCGGGCATGACACCCAGGGAACGTGAAGCCGCGCAAACGCGTTTCGCCCTGTGGCGCGAACTGCCCGATGAGCGTCGCGAGCGGATCCGCGAACGTTACGGGGTTTTCCGTGATCTGCCGGCTGCGGAGCAGCGTCGTATCCGCGAGAACTTTCGGCATTTTCGGCAGCTTCACCGGGATCGCCGCGAACGGTTGCGCGATCGCTATCGCGATATGACGCCCGAACAGAGACAACGACTTCATGACCGGATGCAGCAGCGACGGCGAATTAGCACTCGCGATTGAATCGCACGGCAAGGCGCCCTGGAGGCGCCTTTTCATTTCAGAAGGTGGTGCCCGGGAGGCGTCTTTTTTTGGTGCCGCCAACGGCCGCAGACAATTCTGTGCGTGGCTGTCCAATATTGTTACATTACCGCGCTGGTCAGAATAAAAACCGCTTACGGCTGTTGAACCGAAACTGCGGCAGCCCATGTGGAGGTCGATAAATGCGCATCGGTGTACCGAGAGAGACACATGCGGGTGAGAAACGTATTGCGACGACTCCGGACGTCGCAACTCAGCTCATCAAGCTGGGGTTCAGTGTGGCCATTGAAGAAAATGCCGGCGCTGCGGCCAGTTATTCCAATGAGGCTTACGAGGCGGCAGGTTGCGACATCGTCGCATCACACAGCGATGTGTGGGCTGAATCAGACGTCATTTTGAAAGTACGGGCACCGGACGCGAGTGAGGTGAAGCGGCTGAACGAAAATCAGACCTTGATCTGCTTTCTCTGGCCAGGACAAAACCCGGATCTTCTAAAACAGCTGACCGCCAGCGGTGTAACAGCGCTGGCAATGGACAGCGTGCCGCGCATATCGCGTGCGCAGAAACTGGACGCGCTGAGCTCGATGGCAAACATCGCCGGTTATCGCGCCGTCGTCGAAGCTGCACAGCATTTCGGTCGCTTCTTTACCGGCCAGATCACGGCGGCGGGCAAGATACCGCCTGCGAAGGTCATGGTGATTGGTGCCGGAGTCGCTGGCCTGGCGGCGATCGGCGCGGCAAAAAGCATGGGTGCGATTGTCCGTGCATTCGACACGCGGCCGGAGGTCAAGGAGCAGGTCGAGAGCATGGACGCCGAGTTTCTGGAACTCGATTTTGAAGATGAGGACGGTGCAGGCGCTGGCGGATATGCAAAGGTGATGAGCAAGGCGTTCATCGAAGCCGAGATGGCGTTGTTCGCGGAGCAGGCCAGGGACGTCGACATCATCATCACGACGGCGCTGATACCGGGCAAGCCGGCTCCGAAACTGATTACGGCAGACATGGTGCGCTCGATGAAAAACGGCAGCGTCATCGTCGACCTCGCAGCCGAGCAGGGCGGTAATTGCGAACTGACCGAGCCGGATCAGGTCGTACATCGCCACGGGGTGTCGATCATCGGTTATACCGATTTGCCGAGCCGCCTTGCGGCGCAGTCCAGCCAGTTGTATGCAACGAATCTCCGCAACCTGCTGGCCGAACTCACGCCGGGGAAAGACGGCGAGATCGTTCTCGACATGGAGGACGAGATAATCCGCGGTGCTACGATATGTACCGGGGGTGAAACGACGTGGCCGCCACCGGCGCCGAAACTTTCGGCGGCGCCGCCAGCGCCCAAATCCGAGCCGGCACCCGCAGTGATTGCATCCAAGCCATCGCTTGCAGGGCCGATCATTGCAGCGTGTGCCGGCGGACTCGCGCTGCTCGGCCTGGGAGCCGTAGCGCCACCCTCTTTCATGGCGCACTTCACGGTCTTCGTTCTGGCCTGCTTTGTCGGTTACATGGTGATCTGGAACGTGAAGTCGGCACTGCATACACCGCTGATGAGTGTCACGAACGCGATATCCAGCATCATCATCATTGGCGCCTTGTTGCAGATAAGTTCGGAGAACATGTTGATCATGTGGCTCGCGGCGTTCACGGTAATGATAGCGAGCGTCAATATCGCCGGCGGTTTTGCCGTCACCCGCCGCATGCTCGACATGTTCAGAAAGTAAGGTTGACATGATCAGCAGCGGCATCGTAACCGTGTCATACATCGTTGCGATGGTCCTCTTCATCCTCGCCCTCGGCGGCCTTTCGAACCAGGAGAAGGCCAGTCGCGGTAACTGGTACGGCATCGCTGGAATGGCAATCGCGTTGCTGGCGACCTTGCTTGGCGTTGTGACCGGGCATTATGTGATTCTGTTTGTCGCGCTTCTTGTTGGCGGAAGCGTCGGTATCATGCTCGCGCGACGCGTGCAGATGACGCAGATGCCTGAACTTGTCGCCATTTTGCACAGCCTCGTGGGCCTTGCCGCTGTCCTGGTTGGATTCGCAAATTTCATGGATTCGTCCATGCACCTGGTTGGCGTGGAACAGACGATCCACGACATAGAGACCTACATCGGAATCCTTATCGGCGCCGTGACGCTGTCCGGCTCGGTGATCGCGTTTGGCAAACTCTCGGGACGTATCGGCGGCAAACCGTTACTGGTTCCGGGCCGACATTGGTTCAATCTTGCTCTGCTCATCGCGGTGATCTGGTTCGGCAGGGACTTCGTCTTGCAGTCGGCGGCCGGTGGCGGCATGACACCCCTGATGTTGATGACGGCGATCGCTTTGCTGTACGGCATGCACATGGTGATGGCGATAGGGGGTGCCGACATGCCGGTCGTTATTTCGATGTTGAACAGTTACTCGGGCTGGGCAGCGGCGGCGACCGGATTCATGCTCGATAACGATTTGCTGATTGTCACCGGCGCGCTGGTCGGGTCGAGCGGCGCGATCCTGAGCTACATCATGTGTCGTGCGATGAACCGCAAGTTCATTGCCGTCATTGCCGGGGGCTTCGGCACGGGCGGCGGAGCGGCTGCCGCGAGCGGTGACATCGATGGCGAAGTCGCCGCTATCGATTCCGAGGAAACTGCGGCGCTGCTCACGAATGCAAAGGAGGTCATGATCGTTCCCGGATACGGCATGGCAGTCGCACAGGCGCAGCACGCGGTGTTTGAAATCACACGAGTGTTGCGCGACAGAAAGATCAACGTCCGCTTTGGCATACATCCGGTCGCAGGTCGTATGCCCGGGCACATGAATGTATTGCTTGCCGAAGCCAGGGTTCCGTACGACATCGTCTATGAGATGGACGAAATCAATGACGACTTCCCGAATATCGACGTGTCGGTCGTCATCGGCGCGAACGACATCGTGAACCCGTCGGCCCAGGACGTTCCGGACAGTCCGATCGCCGGCATGCCCGTGCTCGAAGTATGGAAGGCCGCGACAACAATCGTCCTGAAACGAAGCATGGCCACCGGATATGCAGGCGTGCAAAATCCTCTGTTTTTCAAGGAAAACACGCGCATGCTGTTTGGTGATGCGAAAGATAGCCTCGACGCTGTCTTGAGGGCGCTTGCCAGCAGAAAATGAGACGGGAGACAGGTGCTCCGGCCAGGTCTTCATGTTGATTTTTGCTGGCTGATCGGCAAACTAGACGCGCACAATCTGTAATACTCCGTGTGCAGGATGTGGCAAAGAGCAAAAATTGAGGATTTCTTATGCTCGCTGGACTCGCTTCCGACATTTCGCAGCAGGTACTGCGAACGGATGTCGCCGGAATGCCGCTCGAGTGGATCGACTACCGTGAAGCGGTACGCCTCTACCACTCCGAGCAGGTGGCGTACGACTGTGGGACGCGTCTTTACACTGTCTACGGTGGCTATAGCAGCCTCGATGGCAACCGTAGCCACGTGGATGTCAATTCGATCATTGCGACCCACGGCACGAGCCGGAGTCTTTCCCGTAACCGCGACAGGTATGTGCCGCCACTGAACAACCGAACATTATTCAAGCGCGATGCAAATCTGTGCCTGTATTGCGGCATGCGATATCCCACGCGTGACCTGACACGCGATCACATCACACCGATCTCGCGCGGCGGGGGCGATACCTGGAACAACGTTGCGACGGCGTGCCGCCGCTGCAATAACTACAAAGGCGGCCGTACGCCCGAACAGGCCACGATGCAATTGATTGCGGTACCGTTCACGCCAACCTATGCCGAATATATTTATCTCAAGGGGCGCCGCGTCCTCGCGGATCAGATGCAGTACTTGCTTGCGCACATACCTCGATCGAGCCCGCTGCATGCGAGGTTGACTGATCACCTGTTCTCCGGAGATCAGATTATCGATACCCGATTCCACGTGTAGCAGGGCCTGAAGGCCCTCCTAACGTTGCCACGAAAGCAGCTATACTCGCCATCGATGCAATATCTGATCGATGCCAGCGTATACGTGTTCCGGGCTCACTTTTCGATGCCCGATGACATGGTTGATGGCGACGGCAACCCGGTCAACGCGCTGTACGGGTACTGCCGTTTTCTCGGCGACTTCATGGAACGTGTCAACCCCGAATTTGTTGCCGTGCTTTTCGACGAGAGTCTGACAACGTCGTTCCGTGCTGAAATTTATCCACAGTACAAGGCCAACCGGGAACCGGCGCCGGTCGAACTCAAGCGACAATTCGAGCAATGCCGGCGATTCACGCGCGCACTCGGCATCATGGAATGTGCATGCCCGCGGTATGAGGCCGACGATCTGATCGGCACGCTCGTCGAACATGGCCGCCGCCGCGGTCGCGCGTCGACGATTGTCACCCGTGACAAGGACCTCGCTCAGTTGCTCTCCGAGGCAGATGTGTTCTGGGACATCGCGGGCAGGGGGAAAATAGGCTATCAGCAGATTCCCGAGACGTTTGGCGTATGGCCCGAGCAGATTGCCGATTTTCTCGCGTTGGCGGGCGACAGCGTCGACAACATTCCCGGCGTACCCGGCGTTGGCAAAAAGACGGCCACTGCACTGCTGCAACATTTCGGCAGCCTTGAGGAAATCTATGCCAACCTCGACAAGGTCCACGAGGTCACCGTCCGCGGAGCAAAAACACTTGGCGCGAAACTCGAATTACACAAGGACGATGCGATGCTGGCGCGGCGACTGACCGGCATCGCATGTGATGTGCCGATTGATCACCCCGCGACCGGCATGCGCCCTACGCCGCCAAAACTTGGTGACATCAATGCGCTGTTTGACGAGGCTGGTATCGGCATGGCGCTGCGGCGCCAGGCCGAGCGGGTATCCGACCTCCGGCACGGTTGATAGCTGACAGTCGAGAGGTGTCGCAGCGACTCGATTCAATGCCACACTGGAAAGCCATCGCCGCCACATGCTCCAGACTCGGTATCGAGGTAACGCGGCCTGTCGAAGCTCACGCCGTCGGCGGAGGAGACATCAGCGCAGCGTGGCGGATCGAGACCGATAGCGGCCCGGCATTCATCAAGACCGCGCGCGTTGCCGCATTCGACATGTTCGAAGCCGAGGCCGACGGGCTGGCGGAACTTGGGGCGCCCGGAGCAATACGTGTTCCCCGGGTGCTTTGCTGCGGCTGTACCGATCACGAGGCATTTCTCGCGCTCGAGTGGATCTTCTTCAGCCGTCCGGACGCCGCTGCCGAAAAACGAATTGGCGAACAGTTGGCGCAAATGCACCGGCATACGGCCGAACGATTCGGCTGGCATCGCGACAATACGATCGGCCTGACGCCGCAGCAAAATGCACGATCTGCAGACTGGATCGAATTCTTCCGTGAGCGCAGATTGTTGTTTCAACTCAGCCTTGCGAATGAAAATGGATATTCGGGTGAGTTGCAAAAGCTGGGCCAGGCGCTTGCGCTCAGGCTATCGTCGCTGTTCCGCGGTTATGAACCTGTCGCATCGCTGCTTCACGGTGACCTCTGGGGTGGCAACTGGGGCAGCGCGAACGGTGTGCCGGTGATCTTCGACCCTGCTGTCTATTTCGGCGATCGCGAGTCCGACATTGCGATGACGAAGCTGTTCGGTGGCTTCGGCCGGTCGTTTTATGAGGCATACGAGTCAGGCTGGCCGCTGGCCGAAGGACACACACAACGGCTGAAGCTGTACCAGCTGTACCACGTGCTGAATCATCTCAATCTTTTCGGCCGCAGCTATCTCGAACGTGCCATCGGCTTGATGCGAGAGCTGCTGGATTAATCCGAGAAGAGGCTCCTGACGCCCGTTTCCATGCTGCCCTCGTCGACTTCGTAAGCTTCGCCGAGAAAATCCTCGTCGAACATGTACAGCGGCGTACCTTCCGGCGCCTTGAGGACGCAGAATGCCCCCTCGAATCCCGGGAATCGCTCGCAGGCCATCCCGTGTTGTTCAATCAACGCCGACAGCGCCGCTCTGTCGCGGCACTTGAAACACAGTGATGGCGTGTCGAGTGCGATGCTCTCTGAAAGCCCGAGCGCAATGCCACCGGCATCGAAGCGCATATGAACGGTAGGCTCTTCGCGCATGCTGAGTACGACCGGCGCGATCGGAGCCCAGAATCGCGCAGAGCGCGTGACATCACGCGCCGGCAGCGTCAACTCGAACCAGGTGCCGCAAAGTGAATCATTGTCGTCCTCGTCAACGCCATGAAAGGTGCGAGCCTCGAGCATCGTGATCGTGTGGCCGTCACGATCGGTCAGGCCGATTTCGTTGAACACGTCTTCATCGAGGCGCATGAAACTGAACTCAAAGCCATGATCGGACATCGAGCGCGCGTGCCGTGCAAGTTCCGGCTGTACAAAAGTAATGGCAGGCGCATCGAAGACGCGATCGTGCAGGCCAATGCAAAGCACTCCGTCACTGACCACGGCATACTTGTGTGACCACACGTCGCCAATTTCGAGCTCGACGAAACCGAGAACCTTGTAAAAATGCAGCGACTCGACGATATCGGGAGTACGCACACCGAACTCGAGAAAGCGCCCAATGCCGCTCATTGCTGCGCTCCCATCGCAAGTGCCCGTTGCCGGGATTTGTCACTTTGACGTGCCGCTTCACTCGCGCTCCAGTCGGGTGACGATTCGGGCCAGCCGCCCGCGTGTTTCGACACCAGGCGGCTCAGGAATGCGATGTGGTCGTCACGGGCATTCAGGGCGGGAATATAATTGAGTTCGGCACCGCCCGCCGCGCGAAACAGATCGCGGTAACGTATCTCGATTTCCTCGAGAGTTTCGAGACAGTCAGCCGCGAAGCCCGGGCAAACGACGTCGATACGACCAAGCTTGCTGCTGCCGAATCCGCCGATCGTTTCGTCCGTGTATGGCCGCAACCACTCGGCCCGACCGATGCGCGACTGAAACGATACGATCCACTCATCATCGCCGATCTCGAGAGACGCGGCAGTCAGGCGCGCGGTTTTGTGGCACTGGCAGTGATAAGGATCACCTCGTGCCAGATTTTCCTGCGGCAGTCCGTGAAACGAAAACAGCAGTTTTTCACCGCGACCGTTTCGGTCCCAATTGTCTCGAATGCTCGACGTCAGCGCGGCGATGTAGCCCGGGGAATCGTGGTATTGGTTGATGGTTCGCAATTCGGGGATCCAGCGCCGCCGCGACAGTGCCGCCGTCACAGCGTCGAAGACCGAGCCCGTCGTTGTTCCTGAGTACTGCGGATACAGCGGCAGCAAAATGATGCGTCGTGCACCGTCGGCGTGCAGCATGTTGAGTGCGTCATCGATCGACGGCTTTCCGTAGGACATTCCGAGGCGGACATGAACGCTGCCGGCGCTGCGTGCGGACAGGTGGTTTTGGAGTGCCGCGGCAATATCCTCCGAATGCCGCAACAACGGAGAGCCGTGTTCGGTCCAGATTTTCTGATAGGCGCGGGCGGAGCGCGCCGGCCGGATTCGCAGGATTACGCCGTGCAACATCAGCCACCAGGGCAGTCGCGGCAGCTCCACAACGCGCGGGTCCCAGAGAAATTCTTTGAGGTAGCGCCGTACTGCCGCGGGAGTGGGTTCGTCAGGCGTACCCAGGTTGACGAGCAAGACACCGAGAGACCCGGAATTGCCATGCTCGTATTCAGGCGAGGAGTGAAACGCCGGCATAAAAATCAGAATCGATGTTTGTTGGCCGTAACAGTACTGGAAAGACTGCGCCCGTGCCAGCCAGCCGCGGTATAATTGCTTGTCTTCATTGACATTTACGGAGAATTTCCGGCGGTGCAAGAAAACATGCCCAATAACATCCGGCAACCGGACCGATGGACGTTGATTCGTGATGTGGCCGTGCTGCAGGTGAAGCTGGTCGTCGATGGCCTCAGGGATCTGATTCTTGTGCCGGCGTCATTGATCGCCGGGGTGGCCAGTTTAATCGGTGGTGACGGCGAACATCCCGGCCCACAATTTTATCGCCTGCTCGGAGTCGGAAAACGAAGCGAACACTGGATCAATTTGTTCGGTGCCCACCGGCATTCACCCGATGGCGTTGCGAGCGAGCGAGAATTCAATGACGCAAGCATCGACGACATCATAGGACGCGTCGAATCTTTCGTTGTGGACGAATACCAGCGCGGTGGAGTCACCGCACAGGCGAAGGCACGCCTGGACAGCGTGTTGAAGTCCATACGGCGCGGGGACAAATTAAGCCAATAGCGGCGGCCGGGACGCTGATGCGCGACAAGCCTACGGCCGCATCACCAGGGGCATCGCTCAATTCCGGTGCACGTCCCGGCCGGACAGTAATTCGTCAAGATGCGGCGGCGGATGATCGGGGCCCATGCGGCCGGACTTCAGCCGGCCGACATATTCCTTGTAGGCGCGCATGGCCTGGTAGCCGAAGAACCAGCAGATCGGAATGTTCGCGAACACCATAACGCCGGTTCCGACACCGATTACATTGTCCAGGTCGGTATCGGTCTTGATGAAGCCGAGCGTCGCGATGACGATCAGCATGCAATACACGATTTTGTAGGCGAGCACGTATTTCTCGCCGGCGAGAAACACCATGCCCTGCTCGCCGTAGTAACTCCACGAAATGATGGTCGAAACGGCGAACAACCATGCGGCGATGGAAACCAGCCACTTGCCGAGACCCGGTTTGACGCTGTCGAATGCCTTTGCCGTCAGCGTTGCGCCGACGTAGGCCCTGTAAAAACCACCGCCGACCACTGTGGGTGATACCGTGCTGTCAAATGCGCTCCAGGTAATCCAGTAGCCCGAGGCGTCGAGAGCGACCGTGCCTTCGATCTTGTGCCGGCTGAAACCGTCGTCTCTCTCGTGGGCTTCGACGATGAGGATGACCTTGTCACGCTCGTGCCAGTCGTTGCCGGGCACGCGAGTTTCTGCGAACTGCCAGCCGGAGGCGGTCTGCGAAAGCGCAGGCGTATCGGTGAACGGGATGTCCGGCGCACGATTCCAGATTCCGGTTGACAGAATAATCAGCGCCGTAAAAGTGCATACGACGATCGTGTCGATGAACGGCTCGAGGCCCGCAACGATGCCCTCACGGGCAGGCTCATCGGTCTTTGCAGCCGCGTGGGCGATAGGCGATGAGCCCTGGCCCGCTTCGTTCGAAAACACAGCGCGCTTGAGGCCGAACATGAACGCCGATGCGGCCGTGCCACCAATGAATGCGCCGGCGGCTTCGGTTGGTACGAACGCAGACTTGACGATCAGGACGAAAATCGCCGGCATGTCGGTGATGTTGAGTGCCAGTACGTAAAAACCCGTCAGCAGATACAGGACGACCATGACCGGCACGAGTGTCGCCGTGACTTTGCCGATGCGCTTGATGCCGCCGATGATGACAGTGCCGACAATCAGGGCAAGAATGATGCCCGAGATCCAGCTCGGTACCGAGAAATACGCTTGCGTCAATTCACCGACATTCCACGCCTGAAACATGTTGCCGCCGGTCGTTGCCGACATAAGTAAGGTCAGGCAAAAGATGACGCCGATCGTTCGGCCGAGGCCGCCGAGATTTTTTCGCTCGAAAGCTTTGGCCGCAACCCACATCGGCCCGCCATGCGGATTGTCGGGATCGTCGATGTTGCGATACAGCATCGAGAGAGTCACTTCAGTCAGCTTGATTGCCATGCCGAGAAAGCCAACGACCCACATCCAGAAGACTGCGCCTGGCCCGCCCAGCGAGATGGCAAGCGCGACACCGCCGATGTTGCCCAGCCCCACAGTTGCGGACAGGGCTGCCGACAGAGCCTGGAAGTGGTTGATGGCGCCGGGGTCGTCGGGATCGTCGTAGACACCGCGAATGACGGACGGTCCGTGAGTCAACGCGTGATACTGCGAAAATCCGCTCCAGATCGTGAACAGAATGCCCGTGCCGACGATGGCATAGAGCACATACTCGTGCCAGAGAATACTGTTCAGGAATGCCAGAAAGGCGCTGAATTCCGCCATCGTTTCCCCGAGAATCCGCCGTGCGTGGTGTCACCTGGGCAGCAGGCGGTCCACACTGTTATCGCATCATGCTATGTAACGGTCGGCGCGGCCTCCATGATAGCCGTCACGCCCATGCCGCCGGCCGTACACACAGAGATCAATCCGCGCCCCGATCCTTTTTCACTGAGGAGTTTCGCCATCGTTGCCACGATCCGGGCGCCGGTCGCCGCAAACGGGTGCCCGATCGCGATGCTGCCGCCTTTGACATTGAGTTTCGCCAGCGCGATCGGACCCATTGGTTCGTTGCGGCCGAGACGATCGCGGCAGAATTTCGGTGACTGCCATGCTTTGATCGTCGCAATTGTCTGTGCGGCAAACGCTTCGTGAATTTCGTAAAAATCGAAATCCTGCAGGCGCAAATTCGCGTCTTTGAGCATTTCGGAGACGGCATAAGCGGGGGCCATCAGCAATCCCTCGTCGTCGACGAAGTTGACCGCCGCCACCTTTGCAAACGTCAGGTATGCGAGTACGGGAAGATTCTTCAGGCGCGCCCATTCCTCGTCGGCCAATAGCACGGCGGCGGCGCCGTCCGTCAGCGGTGTGCTGTTGCCCGCCGTCATCGTGCCCTCACCGCTCTTGTCGAAAACCGGCTTCAGCGCGGACAGCCTCTCGAACGTCGTATCGCGTCGTATGTTGTTGTCTTCCTCTGCAT
>SMUY01106417.1_pt1 | contig 47520 bp, 43 predicted proteins | sample 2456441 | NCBI WGS metagenome assembly SMUY01 (sample SAMN11095931, study PRJNA526329) | marine sediment metagenome | biome: Marine sediment; feature: Surficial sediment; material: Deep marine sediment; isolation source: Hadal surficial sediment | place: Pacific Ocean | collected 2014-11 | depth...
TACATTGCCACTTTCGCATTCGTTCGTTGACCCCTTGGCGCGCGAGAACGGAGGAAGACTTTAAGGCGCGATAAACTACTTGTCCGGCCTGTAAAAAGCAACGCGGGAGCAACGCGGGTGCAACGCGGGCGTGTGTTCTGGTCTGCCACTGATGCAGCCGCTACACTCCTTATCGCGCGGCCAGTTCAAATTAATGAAAACAACCTCCAGCAAGTTCGCCCTCTATCTGGTCCTCATGCGTCTCGATCGCCCCGTTGGCAGCCTTCTATTACTCTGGCCGACGTTGGCGGCACTCTGGATAGCAGCAGACGGAATCCCGCCGTTAACGATGATCATCGTGTTCACGTTGGGTACATTAGTCATGCGTTCCGCCGGTTGCGTCATGAACGACTATGCAGACAGGGAAGTTGACGGTCACGTAGAAAGAACACGCAACCGACCCCTGGCCACCGGGCTGATCTCCAGGTTCGAAGCACTCCTCGTGCTCGCCGGACTCTGCACGGTGGCACTGTTGCTTCTCGTGTTTCTCAACCCTTTGACGCGCTGGCTTGCGGTGGCGGGCCTTGCCATCGCAATGTTCTATCCCTTTATGAAACGCTGGACTTACCTACCACAGGTCGTGCTGGGTGCCGCGTTCAGCTGGGGGATGATCATGGCGTTCGCGGCTATTCAAGAGGAGGTACCCGCTGTTGGTTGGCTTCTCTTCGTCGCCAGCGTTCTCTGGATCGTTGCGTACGACACACTCTATGCCATGGTAGATCGCGAAGACGATATCAGAGTTGGTATCAAATCCACCGCGATTCTGTTCGGAAATGCAGATCGCACGATGGTGGGTTTGTTGCAGCTGAGCGCGCTGTTCGCGTTGGTCATGTTAGGTGAGCAACTGGAGTATTGGATCTTCTACCAGCTTGGTCTCATTGCCGTGGCAGGGCTTTTTATTTACCAGCAATATCTGATTCGCAACCGAAATCGCGAAGCCTGCTTCCAGGCATTTGCTAACAACGTGTGGGTCGGTTTTGCGCTCTTTCTCGGCGTGGTTCTTGAACTCTCGCTGACGCAGTGGCTGGCAGCGCTCACCACTTGACCACGCCAGTCGAAATTATTGACAAGCTTGCCGACGCTGTTTGCTGGGCTATGGCGCTAGTAGTCATGGAAACGTCTTCGATCAGTTAGCCCAAACGTTGTACGATCGGTCGTATGAACGCCATCACGCTGACAGGCCTAACCATCTGGAATGGACAAGAAATCGTCGCTGCCGACGCTATCCGTATCGAAGGTGAAAATATTGCCGCAGTGGGCGACGGTGAAAGCCTACAACGAAATAGCACCCGCATCTCCTGCGATGGAGCCACGGCCATACCCGGCCTGATCGACGCTCATGTGCACCTCGAGTTGAACCCGGAACACACCGTAGCGCCCGCGCATACCGACATGGATCAGGGCCCACAGATGGCCGAACGTGCCGCCGCCATGGTCCGTAGTGGTATCACCACCGCCCGTGATCTGGGAGGCGGCGCCTGGCTCGAACTCGCCTTACGCGACCGGATCAACGCTGGCGAGTTGCCTGGTCCACGGTTGATTTGTTCCGGTCAGCCCATTACCAGCCTTCGTGGTCACTGCCATTTCTGGGGTGGTGAAGCGGCAAACCTGGAAGAGGCCAGGACCGTCCTGCAACGCCAGGTGGATCACGGTGTGGATCTGATAAAAGTAATGGCCAGCGGTGGACGCATGACCAGGGGCAGTGATCCGAGTAAAGCCCAATTCGATCTAGAAACTCTATCTGCAATCGTGGCTGAAGCCAATTCCCACGGTCTCCCCGTTGCCGCTCATTGCCACGGGACCCAGGGCATCGAGGTCGCCGCGCGCGCTGGTGTGAGTACTATCGAGCACTGTTCATGGGTCGGCAAAGAAGGCTGGGCGTCCGACTACCAGGCACCAATCGCCAAGTTGATCCTGGAACAGGGAATCTGGGTGTCGCCGACGGTCAACAAAGGTTGGCAGCGCATGCTCGACAGCAAAAACAGCTCCGTGCTGGACCGGGTACGCAAGGCTTATGTCAAAATGCTCGAGCTCGGCATCCCGTTCGTTGCATCGACCGATGCCGGTATACCAGGTATTTTCCACCATGAATTACCGTTGGCGCTCAAGGTGTTCAGTCAGATCGCCCAGCTCTCCCCGGAAGAAACATTACGGTGCGCTACCTCCAACGCCGCGCGTGCTCTTGGCCTGGACGGACGCACAGGGGCGCTGCTTCCTGGGTTTGCCGCTGACATTGTTCTGGTGGACGGGAATCCGTTGACCGATCTCGCCGCCCTCACCTCACCCGTCGGGGTCTGGACGCGCGGACGCAACGTTCTCGCCCCGTAAGATTGATACGGAAAGTATTACCGTCCGGTTTTACCCCAGCTCGGCGGGCGTTTCTCCAGAAAGGCGGCTACCCCCTCCCGGTAATCCGGCTCACGCATCATCTCGTTTAACAACACTTCGGATTCATCAACCGCGCTTGCCACGTCGCGATGTAGATCCTGATAAATCTGCCAACGGGTCTGGGTAAGGGAGTTCGGAGACACCGTGCGAATGAGGTTCTGCGCATATTTGTAGGTCTCCTCCAACAGCGTTTCTGCTGGGAAAACCTCATTCACGAGGCCGATCTCTTTTGCTTCGTCAGTCAGAAACGTGCGGCTGGTAAGCAGCAGGTCGTTGGCCCGGGTAAGACCCACCATTCGCGGCAACAGCCACGAAAGTCCATACTCGGCTGGAAGGTTCAGTTTGCCGTGCGCCGTCGTGAGCTTCACGCCGCTTGCAGCAAAACGCAGATCGGCAAAACACGCGAGCGCAAGGCCAACTCCTGCGGCCGGTCCGTTTATCGCCGCTATGACGGGTTTGCTCAGCCCGAAATGGTACGCAAAGCTCGCGTCGAATATGTCCGCCTTGCCATACCCCGGGCGGGCAATTTCTCCCGGTGTTCCAGGATCGTAAGCGCCGCGCTCCGCATGCCCGGCTAATGCCGCGGCATCACCTCCCACGCAGAAACCTCTGCCTTTTCCGGTGACCACGATGACCCGGACATCAGCGTCCGCGTCAACGCGCGCGAGGCACCAGCGATACTCCGTGTGCATTCGACCCGTCCAGGCGTTCATCCGGTGGGGGCGGTTCAGCCAGATCGTTGCGATCTGATCTTCGATTTCGAGCTCGGTTGCCTTCAGCTCCATGTTCTTGGTTCCGTCCTGGCTAGGAGCCTGCTCCTAGTCCAATGTTTCCAGGTTCGCGTAGCCGAGCATCAACCATTTGGCGCCCGCACTTGCAAAATTCACCTGCACCCGCGCACGCTCGCCCGAGCCTTCACTCTGCAGGATGACCCCTTCCCCGAACTTCGCATGTGACACCCGCTGACCCAACCGCAGACCATCGATGGCGCACTCAACCAGTGCTCCATGTTTTGCATATTTTGCCGTTGCCCCCGACCCGTATGGCCTCTGCACGGCCCCCTTCATGCGAATTTCTTGAACCAACTCCGGTGGAATCTCGCGCATAAAACGCGAAGGGCGGTTGTACGTGTCATTACCGTGTAGACGACGAGTTTCCGCATGGGTCAGATAGAGGATGCGCATAGCCCGGGTTATCCCGACGTAACACAACCGCCGTTCTTCTTCCAAGCGCCCAGGTTCTTCCGCCGACATGCGGTGGGGGAAGAGTCCTTCTTCCAGGCCGCTTAAGAATACCAACGGAAATTCGAGTCCCTTGGCGGAGTGCAGAGTCATCATCTGCACCGCTGGTCCTGCCTCTGTCTGGCGCTCCCCTGCATCCAGCGCCACCCGATCGAGAAACTCTTCGATGATGGGTACTTCGGCTGCATCGCTGTCCTCGAAAGGAAAAACCAGCTCGCCGTTGAACTGCCGACAAGCGCTCACCAACTCCTCGAGATTTTCCTTGCGAGCCAGCCCCCGTTCACCGCGTTCCCGACCGTGAAAATCCATGAGGCCACTCGCATCAATGACGTGATCAGCCAGCTCATGCAGCGACATATCGGTGGTCGCTGCGGCGAGGTCGTCGATAAGTCTCAGAAACTCGCCGATCTTGTTGGCCACTCGAGCGCTGAATACACCGCCCGCAATACCTTCCTTGCTGGCTTGCCACAGCGATACCGAGCGTGCACGAGCCTCAACGCGGATAGCTTCCACCGTTTTGTCACCGATGCCCCGAATGGGAGTATTCACCACCCGCTCGAAGGCGGGATCCGAATGCCGATTGTGCACCAGTCGCATGTAGGCCATCGCATTTTTGATCTCCACGCGCTCGAAGAACCGCACACCCCCGTATATCCGGTACGGGATCCGGGCCTGCAACAGCGCTTCTTCCAGTACGCGTGACTGGGCGTTGGAGCGATACAGTATCCCCACGTCCTCAGGGCTCCCACCGCCTTCAATCCAATCATGGGTCCGCTCCGTGATGAATCGCGCCTCATCTAAATCGTTGTAAGCGGAATAAGCCCTGATAGGTTCACCCTCTTCACCAGCCGTCCACAGCTTTTTACCTATCCGGCCGCTGTTATGATCAATCAGAGCGTTTGCTGCTTTTAGAATCGTTGCAGTGGAGCGATAGTTCTGCTCGAGACGGATGGTCTGCACGTTGGAAAAGTCCTCGGAATAACTGAGGATGTTCTCGATGCGCGCACCGCGCCAACCGTAAATCGACTGATCGTCATCGCCGACGGCCATCGTGTAACCGGTGGTTCCCGCCAAGACTTTGAGCCAAGCGTATTGGATGGTATTGGTATCCTGAAACTCATCCACCAGCAGGTGGCGAAAACGTTCCTGATAGTGAGTGAGCATATCCGCACGCTGCAGCCATAACTCATAGCTGCGCAGTAGCAACTCCGCGAAGTCGACCAATCCACCCTGGTCGCAGGCCTTTTCGTAATTTTCGTAGATGCGCTTGTGAGTGATCTGAAAAATATCTTCAGAAGCGACAACATCCCTGGCGCGATGTCCCTCATCCTTTTGGGCGTTGATGAACCATACCGCCTGCCGCGCTGGCCACTTCTGTTCGTCCAGGTCCAACGCACGCATCACCCGTTTGACTAACCGGAGTTGATCGTCGGCGTCCAGTATCTGGAAGTTCTGCGGCAACCTTGCTTCCTGCCAGTGCATGCGCAACAACCGGTGGGCGATTCCGTGAAAGGTACCCACCCACATAGTGCGCACGGAAAGTTGTAGCAGGTCCTCGATACGGTTACGCATCTCCGTCGCGGCTTTGTTAGTGAACGTTACAGCTAACACGCCGTGGGGCGAGACGCCCTCCGCTTCAATCAACCAGGCGATTCGATGCACGAGCACGCGGGTTTTTCCACTCCCGGCACCCGCGACAACCAGAACATTGCTGACGGGCGCGGTGACCGCTTCGCGTTGTGCTTCGTTGAGGTCTTGAAGTATGTGTGTAACGTCCACTTTTTCTCGCGTCTTTCGCTTACGCCCGCTCATCGGACAACTGACCGTAGCCTTCGGGTAGTCGCGAGTATCCGGTGCCATCGGCCGTTATTGGCGTTAAGTCGATTATTCTACAGTGACCGACTTGGCAAGATTTCTCGGCTGGTCCACATCGGTGCCTTTCAGCACTGCTACGTGGTACGCGAGTAATTGTAACGGCACTACGTAAACGATGGGAGCAAGAACCTTGTGTACATCGGGTACCGCAATCACCGTTACCCCGGGCCCGTTGCTGAACCCCGAGGCCTGATCGGCAAAAACGAAGAGCTCACCACCGCGGGCGCGGACTTCCTGCAAGTTCGATTGCACCTTTTCAAGTAGCTCATCGTTCGGTGCGACCGCAACGACCGGCATATCGTCATCCACCAAAGCAAGCGGGCCATGTTTCAACTCGCCCGCAGCGTATCCCTCGGCATGAATGTAGGAAATTTCCTTTAGCTTGAGCGCTCCTTCCATGGCAACAGGGAACATCGGACCACGGCCGAGAAACAATGCGTGGTTTTTCTCACTGAACTGCTCCGCCAGCAGCCGGATTCGTGGTTCCAGCGCCAAGGTTTGCTGCAATGCCTCTTCAAGTCCATGGAGTGCTTCAACCAGCTCAGCTTCCTGGGTTTCACTCATCCCGTGGCGGCGGCCCAGCAAGATAGTGAGCAGAAGTAGATCGGTAAGCTGAGCCGTAAAGGCTTTGGTAGAAGCAACGCCTACTTCCAGACCAGCCTGAATCATCAATGCCAGATCCGACTCGCGAACAACGGAGCTCGTCGCCACGTTGCAGATGGTGAGCGTCGCCAGGTAGCCGATACCCTTGGCTACTCGGAGAGCTGCGAGCGTATCCGCTGTTTCCCCCGATTGTGAAATCGTTACGAACAGATTTCCGGGGGTAACCGCTACCCGTCGATAGCGGAACTCGCTTGCAATCTCCACGGAGCAGGGAATACCCACGAGATCTTCAACCCAGTAGCGGGCAATAGAGGCTGCATAAAAACTGGTGCCGCAGGCGACGATGGTGACCGCTTCCACGCGGTCGAATATCTCTCCGGCTTTGACACCGAATGCCTGCTCCAACACACGGGTACGACCGATGCGGCCTTCCAACGTATCGCGAATAACCCGCGGCTGTTCGTGAATCTCCTTTTGCATGTGGTGGCGGTAGTTTCCTTTGTCGATATCGTCATGACCAAGTTCCACTTTCACGCTCGAGCGGATGACAGTCTCATCATCCAGATTCCAGATGGAAATACCGGAAGCGGTGACCTCCACGAGGTCCCCTTCCTCCAGGAAGATAAAACGGTCTGTGACAGGTCGCAGCGCCATCACGTCCGAAGCAATGAAATTTTCACCCATGCCCCTGCCAACAACGAGCGGGCTGCCCATGCGCGCCGCGATAATTCGCTCCGGGTCATCGCGAGCGATCACGCCAAGCGCGTAAGCGCCTTCGAGCCGCTTGAGCGCGGCTCGGACCGCTTGGAGGAGCGAGGTGCCATCTCGATAATATAAATCCACGAGGTGAACGATAACTTCCGAGTCTGTTTCCGAGGAGAACTCGTAACCTGCCTCTCTAAGCTCTTCGCGCAAACGCTCGAAATTCTCGATGATGCCGTTATGAACCAGACAGATGCGATCGTTGGAAATGTGGGGATGGGCATTGTTCACGCTGGGAACGCCGTGGGTCGCCCACCGAGTATGGGCGATGCCGATCGTGCCTCGCAGCGGGTTGGCGGCCAGATCGTCGATGAGCTGCTTAACCTTGCCTACCTGGCGGCGGCACTCGATCTTGTCCTTCCCGTTTACCAACACCGCAAGCCCAGCCGAGTCGTAACCGCGGTACTCGAGGCGTTTCAAACCCTCCAGCAAGATCGGGGGGACGTTGCGGTCTGCGACTGCGCCAACGATGCCGCACATAGTGGTTCCTCGTCTGAACTGCCGTCCATTCTGGACAGGCTACTTCTTGGGTTTGCGTTTATCCGGTCGAACCCATCCCTGAATATTGCGCTGCCTGCCACGGCCGACAGCAAGATCGCCTTTGCCAACACGGGAGGTGACCGTCGAACCTGCGGCGACATAGGCTTCAGACTCGATCTCGAGTGGCGCAACCAATGTGCTATTGCTACCAACGAACACATCGTTGCCGATCTCGGTGTGATTTTTGTCGATTCCATCGAAGTTGCAGGTGATGGCGCCTGCACCAACGTTACAATTTTCCCCTAAGGTGGCATCACCCAGATAAGCAAGGTGGCTGGCTTTGGTTCCTTTGCCCAAATTCGCTTTCTTGAGTTCTACGAAGTTACCCACCTTCACACCTTCGCCAAGCTCCGTGCCCGGCCGAATCCGCGCAAACGGACCAACCACACATCGCGGAGCAATTCTCGCACCTTCAATCACTGTGTGGGGCTCGATGCGCACTCCAGCGCCGATCTCCGTGTCCTTGATGACGGCACCCGGACCAATGGACACCCCGGCACCCAAGGTCACCCGGCCTTCGAGGACCACATTAATGTCGATGAAACAATCCGGCTCGGCCGTGACTTCGCCACGAATGTCGATTCGCTCCGGGTCCGCAATGGTCACACCCTCGCTCATGAGCCTCACCGCTTGTCGGCGCTGAAAACAACGTTCGAGGGTGGCCAGTTGCGCCCGGTCATTGACGCCTGTTATCTCCTCAGCACTGTCAGCTTTGAGACCTTGCACGGTCATGTTGTCTTGAACCGCCAGGGCAACAATGTCAGTCAGGTAATACTCGCCCTGTGCATTGTGGGGTTGCACAGCCCCAAGCAGTGCCTTGAGACGAGTGGCGGACAACGCGATGATGCCGGAATTGATCTCGTGGATGGCCCGCTGTTCGGGGCTCGCGTCCTGATACTCAACGATCTCAGTGATGGCGCCAGCGGAATTGCGCACAATTCGACCCAGCTCGGCGGGATCCGCAAAGTCAGCCGTCACCAAGCCAAGACCGCCTTGTTCCGCCGTCGCCACACAGGCAGCCAACGTGTTCGCAGCAACGAGGGGAACATCGCCATAAACCACCAGCACAACCGAATCGTCGGCGATGCCGGGCAAAGCCTGTTGCACGGCGTGTCCCGTTCCCTTCTGTTCGTCCTGGTTTACCCAGTTTATGCCGGGTCTATCTCCGAGGGTTTCGCGCACGGTAGTGCCCTGGTATCCGACCACCACGTGTACCTTATCGGGCTCAAGCGCTTGGAGGGTGTCCAGCACGTGAACGAGCATGGGTCGGCCGGCCAGCGGATGAAGCACTTTCGCCAGCTGCGAGCGCATCCGCGTCCCTTGACCTGCGGCCAGGACGATGACTTCCAAAACCTTCATAGTTTGCCGTTTCTCGACCGTCCTAAAAAACCGTCCGAATTATAGTGTGCCAGCCATAAAAAAGGGGTGACTATGTCACCCCTTTGTACCCACCGTCGGGCACTGTTGATCAGCGCCGTCTCTTTTTGAGCTCTTCGAGCGTGCGTTGCTGGGCCATGGCATTCGCCAGCTGTGACGCGGCCAGGGAGAAATCGAAGTCCGCCGCCTGATCCTGGATCGCCCGCTCCGCGGCTTCCTGAGCCTCAATGGCAGCGGCCTCGTCCAGATCTTCAGCCCGAGCAGCTGTATCTGCCAAAATAGTGACAACGCCAGGCTGCACCTCAAGATATCCGCCGGACGCAAAAAACACCTCTTCTTCACCGTTTTCCATCGTCAGGCGTACCGGTCCAGGCCGGATACCCGTCAGCAGAGGCGCGTGACCAGGCAGGATGCCAAGCTCCCCGATGGTACCCGTGGCGCTGATCATCGTGATTCGGCCAGAGAAAATCTCTTTTTCCGCGCTGACGATGTCACAGTGAATGGTCGTGGCCATACTCTAATTCCTAGCTTGTTCCCGTTGTTAGTTAGCTTTCCAAAGTTTTCGCTTTCTCGACCGCGTCTTCGATGGGGCCAACCATGTAAAATGCCTGCTCTGGCAGATGGTCGTATTCACCTTCGAGGATCGCCTTGAAACTGCGCACGGTGTCTTCCCGGGATACGTAGACGCCGGGTTGGCCAGTAAACGCCTCCGCAACGAACATGGCTTGAGAGAAAAACTGCTGAATCTTCCGTGCGCGGTAAACGAGCCGTTTGTCTTCTTCGGAGAGTTCGTCCATCCCCAATATAGCAATGATGTCCCGCAATTCCTGATAACGCTGCAACGTCTGTTGCACCTCCCGGGCCACCTGATAGTGCTCCTCTCCAACAACAAGTGGGTCGAGTTGGCGACTGCTTGAATCCAACGGGTCTACCGCCGGGTAAATGCCGAGGTCGGTAATGGCTCGAGACAGTGTCACGGTAGAATCCAGATGCGCAAACGTCGTCGCCGGGGACGGGTCTGTCAGGTCGTCGGCTGGTACGTACACGGCCTGAACGGAGGTGATTGAACCCGTCTTGGTGGTGGTGATACGCTCCTGCAAAATCCCCATCTCGGCCGCGAGGGTGGGTTGATAACCCACTGCAGAGGGCATACGGCCCAACAGTGCCGATACTTCCGTGCCCGCCAGGGTGTAACGATAGATGTTGTCGATGAACAAGAGCACGTCGCGACCTTCATCACGAAACTGTTCGGCCAGCGTGAGCCCGGTGAGACCCACTCTGAGCCGATTCCCCGGCGGCTCATTCATCTGCCCGAATACGAGCGAAATCTTGTCGAGCACCCCAGACTCTTCCATCTCGTAGTAGAAGTCGTTGCCTTCCCGCGTACGCTCACCGACGCCGGCAAAAACCGATAGCCCCTTGTGTTCCGTCGCAATGTTACGAATGAGTTCAAGCATCGTCACAGTCTTACCGACGCCCGCTCCGCCAAAGAGTCCCACCTTGCCGCCCTTGGCGAATGGGCAGATCAGGTCGATGACCTTGATGCCGGTTTCCAGAATCTCGTTGCCACCCTTTTGATCTTCATAAGACGGCGCCTTACGGTGAATCGGCAAGTGCACCTTGGCGTTCACCGGACCCTTTTCATCGATTGGCTCGCCGAGCACATTCAGGATACGACCAAGGGTTTCCACTCCGACAGGCACGGTGATCGGTTGCTTGGTGTTCGATACCTCCAGCCCCCGCGACAGGCCATCCGAAGAGCCCATGGCGATGGACCGAACGACTCCGTCTCCCAGCTGCTGTTGGACTTCCAACGTGAGCCCGGTTTGCGAAACCTTCAACGCGTCGTACACTTTCGGTACTTCTTCCCGCGCGAACTCTACGTCAATCACCGCGCCGATTATTTGTACGATTCGACCGCTGCTCATGTTATCTGCCTCTTTGACTGTTCTGTTGCCATACTGTGCGTCGAGTGCGTGCCCGCGCTAAACCGCTGCGGCGCCACCCACGATCTCTGCGATCTCCTGGGTGATCGCCGCTTGCCGCGCGTTGTTGTAGATGAGCGACAACTCATCGATCAGCTTCCCTGCATTCTCGGTTGCACTTTTCATCGCGATCATCTTTGCCGCCTGCTCACAGGCGCCGTTCTCGACTACTGCCTGATAAACTTGAGATTCCACGAAACGCTTAACCAGCCCTTCAATGAGCTGCTGGGCTTCCGGTTCGTAGATGTAGTCCCATCTGTGGTGATACGACTCATCCTGCTCCGGATTCAGTGGCAGCAGCTGACGGATGACCGGCTTTTGTGTCATGGTGTTGACGAACTCGTTACTCACGATAAAAAGCCGATCGATCCTGCCCTCCTCGTAAGCATCAAACATCAATTTGACCCCACCGATCAGGTCTGCAACCACAGGCGACTCTCCAACGTTGGTCAAGGCGGCAACGATGTTTCCGCCAACGGAGCGAAAAAAGCGGACCGCCTTGTTACCGATCAACCCCAGATCTACTTCTACGTTGCGCGCATGCCATTCGGCCATGTCCTTGACAAGCGTACGAAACAAATTGATGTTCAAGCCGCCGCACAAACCCCGATCGGTAGACACCACGATGTAGCCGATTCGCTTGACGTCTCGGGTTTCCATAAAAATGTGGCGGTATTCCGGGTTTGCGTTAGCGAGGTGACCGATCACCTGACGAATCTTATCCGCGTACGGTCTGTTTTCGCGCATTCTGTCCTGGGTACGACGCATGCGGCTCGCGGCCACCATCTGCATTGCGCTTGTGATCTTCTGCGTGTTCTCCACGCTACCGATCTTCTTCTTGATTTCCATTCCGACGGCCATCGCTCGACTCCTCTCAAAAGTTCGCTGTTGCCTTGTAAGCCTCGATGGCTTGTTTCATCTCAGCGACGATCTCGTCGTCGTATGCCCCCGTCTCGGTGATGTTCTTCATGAACTCGGCCTTCTCGGAATTCATATAACTCAAGAGACCCTGCTCGAACTCCAGTACCTGATCCACCTCAATGTCCCGGAGATAGCCTTCGTTGACCGCAAAAAGCGATACGCCCATTTCCGCGACCGTCATAGGTGCATATTGTTTCTGCTTCATGAGTTCGGTAACACGCTCGCCGTGTTCGAGTTGCCGTCGCGTCGCTTCGTCCAGGTCCGAAGCAAACTGCGAGAAGGCCGCGAGCTCACGGTACTGCGCAAGCGCAAGCTTGATGCCTCCGGAGATCTTCCTCATGAAAGGTACCTGGGCTGCACCACCCACCCGGGAAACCGAAATTCCAGGGCTCATGGCCGGACGCAGTCCAGAATTGAAGTTGTCGGTTTCGAGGAAAATCTGACCGTCGGTAATGGAGATAACGTTGGTCGGCACGAAAGCAGAAATATCTCCACCTTGAGTTTCGATGATCGGGAGAGCGGTGAGCGAACCGGTTTGCCCCTTAACGGCGCCGTTGGTGTATTGCTCGACGTAGTCGGCATTAACCCGTGCGGCCCGCTCGAGCAACCGTGAGTGGAGGTAAAAAACATCTCCGGGATAAGCTTCGCGGCCTGGCGGGCGCCGCAACAGCAAAGAGATCTGCCGGTACGCCCAGGCCTGCTTGGTTAAATCGTCGTAAATAATGAGGGCATCTTCGCCCTTGTCGCGAAAAAATTCGCCCATGCTGCAACCAGCGTAAGGGGCAATAAACTGCATGGGGGCGGGATCAGATGCGCTCGCTATTACAACAATCGTGTTGTCCATGGCCCCGTGCTCCTCGAGGGTACGCACGATGTTGGCGACGGTGGACATCTTCTGGCCGATGGCAACGTAGATACACTTAATGCCACTGTCTTTCTGATTGATGATGGCATCGATCGCGATGGCGGTTTTGCCGATCTGGCGGTCGCCGATGATGAGTTCCCGTTGGCCACGGCCAATTGGCACCATGGCGTCGAGGCACTTGAGCCCGATCTGCACGGGCTGATCGACCGACTGACGCGCGATCACCCCTGGTGCAACTTTTTCGATCGGCGCCGTCTCGCTTGCGTTGATGGGCCCTTTGCCGTCGATGGGATTTCCCAGCGAATCCACAACCCGGCCAAGCAGTTCACGCCCAATGGGTACTTCCAGAATCCGCCCGGTACAGCGCGCGGTCATACCTTCGGAAAGATTTTCATAATCGCCGAGGACCACAACTCCCACGGAGTCGCGTTCGAGATTCATGGTCATGCCGTAAAGGCCGTCAGGAAACTCGATCATCTCGCCGAACTGCGCTTCCGCCAGACCGTGAATACGCACGATTCCGTCGGCCACGCCAACGATGGTCCCTTCGTTCTGAGCTTCAGCGTGAACGTCCAGGCTTTCGATACGATTCCTGATGATGTCGCTGATTTCGGAAGGATTCAGTTGCTGCATTTCGCTTTCCTTTATCTTATCTGTCGTCCGGAAACCTGTCCCCGGATGGTTGCCATCTGCGGACCCGTTGGGCCCCGTTTTATGTTCTCAGCAACGATTCGCCAAGCTTCTCGAGCTTGCCGCGCACTGAACCGTCAATCACCGTATCCCCGGCGCGAATGATGGCACCACCGAGCAGGCTTGAATCGACCCGGCTGGTGAGGGTCACTTCTTTTTTGTACTTGTCCCGTAAAACGTCAGCGAGATGTTCGGATTCGGCGTCCGTCAGTGGGAAAGCTGACACGACCTCTACGTCCAGGTTCTGTTCCTCCAGCGCGCGTAGCACGTCGAATTGCCGGGCGATTTCACCCAACAACGGCAGGCGTCTGTTTGTTGCCAACACCTGAACGAACTTCTTCGCCCGGTCATTGAGTTCATCGCCACAAACCTCGTTGAGACGGAAAGCCTTCTGCTCGTTCGCCACATCCGGAGATTCCAACAGAAGTCTTACCTTCGGGTGTTCGGAAGCCGCGGCCAGATTCCAGAGCATCCGTGACCAGTGCTCCAAACCACGTTCGCTCTTCGCAACATCAAAGAGCGCGTTCGCATATGGCCTTGCCAGAGTTGCTATTTCCGCCATGGGGTCAGTGTCCTATCCGCCGCAACACTATTAGTAGTCTCATTTTTGCAACTACCTCTAGAGTTCCGATGCCAGTTGGTTCAACAATTCGCTGTGCTTTTCGGCGTCGATCGTCGCACCGAGGACTTTTTCAGCGCCATTCAAGGCAAGTGCCGCAACCTGGGTGCGTAACGCTTCTTTAGCGCGATTGATCTCCTGATCGATTTCGGCAATGGCCGCTTCCTTCAGGCGTTCACCTTCTTCCCGGGCATCACTTTTCGCCTCTTCGATCATCTGATTCGCCCGACTTCGAGTCGCATCGATGATGGCTTGGGCTTCCTGCTTGGCTTCTTTGAGCTGATCGGCCGCACGCTCCTGGGCCAGTTCGAGGTCTTTTTCCGCTTGCTCTGCTGCTGCCAGTCCGTCCGCAATGGTTTTTTGCCGTTCGTGCATGGCATCGAGGAGCGGTGGCCAGATGAATTTCCAGCAAAACCAGATGAACACGAAAAACGTGAAGCTTTGACCGATGAGCGTCAAGTTGATATTCATGGGTTCCCTCTATCTACGTCGAGTTAATTAGCCACCCGGATTACCGAAGACCACATAGAGGCCAATGCCCACTGCAATCATCGGTACGGCGTCTACCAGACCCAGAACGATGAACATCTGCGTGCGCAACATCGGCAGTAATTCCGGTTGGCGAGCCACACCTTCCAGAAATTTTCCGCCGAGAACGCCAACACCAATAGCAGCGCCCACAGCACCCAGACCCATCATGAGTCCGCCTGCGACGTATAGAAAAACCGCGTATTCCATGATTACTCCCAGTTACGAGTTGTTTTACCCTTTCGATTAATGATCAGCATTAGTGTGCCTCTTCGACTTCGTGGGCCTGCGCTAGATAGACGACAGTGAGCACGGCAAAAATGAAAGCCTGCAACGTGATGATGATCAAGTGAAACACTGCCCAGCCCCACTGCAACACCCCACCCAGCGCGCCAAACATGAGCCCGGCGGGGAACATCAGCGCCAGCAGCACGAAGATCATCTCTCCTGCATACATGTTGCCGAACAACCGCAGCCCCAGAGACAGCGGTTTTGCAATCAGGCTGACCACTTCGAGCGGCAGGTTGACGAGGATTCCCCACTTTCCAAACGGATGGAAGGCAAGCTCACCAAGAAAGCCGCCAAGCCCTTTGCACTTCACGCTGTAGAAAAGAATGAGACCAAACACTGACAACGCCATGGACATCGTGATGTTGGGGTCCGTGGTTGGGACCACCTTCATGTAATGCACACCGAGTAAGCCCGCTAAACCAGGTATCCAATCGACAGGGATGAGATCCATGAAGTTCATCAACCAGACCCAGACGAAGATGGTTAAAGCCATCGGCGCAACGAGCGTATTTTTGTAACTGAAGATGCTGCGGGTAATGTCGTCGATGAAATCGACGACCATCTCCACGAAGTTCTGTAAACCGCCGGGGACTCCCGCAGTTGCTTTGTGGGCGGCCGCGTAGAACAACGCAGAAAAGATGATCCCGGTCGTAATGGACCAGAACATCGAATCGACATGAATCGAGTTGAACCCCATCGCAGCCGCTTCCTCGGCCGTGTGGGCGAGTCCCCAACTACCATCCGGAAGCTGACCGAAGGTGAGGTTCGTCAGATGATGCTGGATGTATTCGGCTGATGTCTGAGTTTCGCTGGCCATAGGGCTTCTTCTGTCTGATCTTGCAAGCTAATCTTTCTATCTATCTAAGAGGGGCCGGCGAAGCTTTTACTCACAAGCTGCCACCAACACTTCTCTGGTGTCTTTTCCACGTTTTTCAAGGGCTGGCAATTATTTGCCAGCTGGTTCCTTTCCTAAAAAAGAGGCTAACAGTGGACCCACCAGCGCCATTGCTTGAACTGCAATGAATGCACTGAAGAAACCCAGCGGAGCCGGTTTCATCAAGGCGAAGGTTCCGGCCATAAAAAACACGGTCAGAACAAACTTCGCAACGCCTTGACCCAACAACCGAGGTGCGGATCGGGCAGTGCTCGTCGCCCAGGCAAAATAGCAGTTGGGAACGACGCAAACCAATCCCGCCGCCAGAGCCGACAGTGACTCAAAACGATTCACCGACAACAAAAAGGCCGCCACACCCAGCGCCGTAATCAGCTGCAGGGTCACAATACGATAAGGCAGTGGCACTTTGTTGAGCGCTCTCGCGATACGCCCCGGAAGGCGGCGCGTATTATAGGGACGCGCCTCGCCTCGTTCAAATCTAAATGCGCTTTAAGAATTGCCTGGAACTCGAATTCTAGCTAAAGATGATGATTTTACCGGAGATGTTGCAAAATCCCGTCGAGTTCATCCAAGGAAGCGTAGCGGATAACAACTTGACCCTTGCCCTTGGCGTTGTGTGAAATCTTCACCGGGGCACCGATTTTTTCGGCGATTTCGTGCTCCAGAAGCATTGTGTCTCTATCTTTTTCCGCTTGCCCCGCTGACACGCGGGTACCACTTTGTATGCGACGTACAAGGGCTTCGGTCTGGCGGACAGAAAGTTGCCTCTTGGCGACAAGCTGCGCTGTTCTCTCCTGCTCGATGCTGTCGAGCGTCAACAGCGCGCGGGCATGCCCCATCTCTAACGCACCGGACTGGAGCAGTTCGCGCACCCGGGGCTGCAGATTCAGTAGCCTCAACAAGTTGGTTACCGCCACTCTGGATTTCCCTACCGCATCGGCGATCTGTTGTTGTGTTAGCTGGAACTCATCTTTCAGACGCGCCAACCCCGCAGCTTCCTCGAGCGGATTGAGATCCTCCCGCTGAATGTTCTCGACAAGGGTCATCGCAGACGCCTGTTCGTCGGTCGCCTCCTTGATCACGGCGGGAATCATAGTCATACCGGCACGCTGAGCCGCCCGCCAACGCCGCTCTCCTGCAATCAGCTCGTAACCGCCTTGGGCTCGCGGGCGAACAACAATCGGCTGCATGAGACCCTGCGCCTTGATAGATGCAACAAGTTCCATCAGCGCTTCTTCGTTGAAATCTTTTCTCGACTGATAACGGCTTCGCACGACGGCATCAATGGGCACTTCGTGGTGCTCAGAGCTGGCTGCCGGGTTTGCGATGACATTGTCCGAAAGCAACGCATCCAAACCGCGTCCCAGTCGCCTCTTACTCACGATCCCCCTTCGCTTGAGTCGTTTGCCGCATCTTCTACCGGCGGCTCACTATGTTTTCGTTTTATTTCACCAGCGAGGGCCATGTAGGCGACCGCGCCGCGTGATTGCCTGTCGTACAGGATGGCCGGCAAACCGTGACTCGGCGCTTCGGCCAACCTGACGTTGCGTGGGATAACCGTACGAAATACCTGATCGCCAAAATACTGGATCAGCTGCCGCGACACATCCCGCGTCAAACCGTTGCGTGGATCATACATCGTTCGTAACAAGCCCTCTATTGCGAGGCCCGGGTTGGCTTGACGGCGAACCCCTGCAACGCTGTCGAGTAGCGCAGTCAATCCTTCCAGCGCGTAGTACTCGCACTGCATCGGAATCAACACCGCATCGGCCGCGATCAACGCGTTGAGTGTGAGGATGTTCAACGACGGTGGGCAATCGATGAAAACGAAGTCGTAGTTCGTCAGGTTGGCCTCAGCAAACTTCTGACGTAACCGCAGCTCCCGTTGGTCCTGCCCTAGAAGTTCGACTTCAACCGCCGTCAGATCGGAATTCGACGGGACGAGCTCGTAGCGACCACTGCATTTGTGGAGAATACCTTTTAAGGCTACGCCATCGATGAGCCAATCGTAGATGCTGGCTTCCAGGCTCGCCTTATCCACCCCCGAGCCCATCGTCGCATTCCCCTGGGGATCGAGATCGACAAGCAGGACTTTACAACCAGAAAGCCCGAGCGATGCGCTCAAGTTGACGCTGGTGGTAGTTTTACCCACCCCACCCTTTTGGTTCGCAACGGCAATGATTCTGGTCAACGGGCGCGTCCCACGTCAAACGTCACAATCCTAACAGCGTTCAACGATTATCACGCCATGCGCCTGGGTCAATCCTGGTATCTGGATCTCCACCCGCTCTGCCACACCACCCGGGAACACCATCTCAGCACTATCTTCCACATCTTCGGTCACATCCGAGAGCACCCGATTGAGCAATATCAGGCGACCACCGACCTCCAGACGATCACGTACCAGCCGCCAAACTTTTATCGCTGGCGCCACCGCTCGTGCAGTGACCGTAGAAAACTTCTCCAGCTTGTCTCCGGCCTGGGCATTTTCGCAACAAACGAGAACATTCGCGAGGTTTAGCTCGCCAATTACCTGGGTGAGGAATCGGATTTTACGATTGTTCCGGTCCACCAGCGTGAAGCTCAGCTCCGAGCGGACGATCGCAAGCGGAATGCCCGGCAAGCCTGCACCGGTTCCTAGATCCATCACCCGGGGACCCTCCAACCACGGCAATACACTGAGACTGTCAAGAAGATGGCGCGCAACCAGGCGATCCATGTCCTTACGGGAAACAAGATTGAACGCTTTATTCCAACGTTCCAGGAGCCGTGTATAACTCACCAACCGAGTGACGCTGGTGGAGTTCAATTCAACGCCAAGGGCTCGAGCTCCATCCATCAACGCCGCCGCATCTCCGCGAACCGCAATGCGGCAGTCGTCAGCCACTCGCATCCGCCGCCGATGGAAGTCGCTCCACTTCTGCGGATGTTTTTTTGACGGAAAGCTTTTTGATATAAATAAGCAGTACAGAAAGCGCCGCGGGTGTCATGCCCGGAATCCGACTAGCCTTCGCCAGCGTCCCCGGTTGTACGGCCGTCAGCTTTTCGCAGAGCTCGTTAGACAGGCCAACGACCGTGGAATAATCCACAACCGAAGGAATCAAAATATTTTCGTTTCTGCGCACCCGGGCTATCTCTGCTTCCTGACGTTTGATGTAACCCTCGTATTTAGCCTCGACCTCGACTTGGTTCAGCACTTCGCACCCGACTCCGTACAACTCCGGAACCAACGCGGAGAGTGCGGACGTCATCACTTCCGTCAATCCGCGCAGTGTTATCGCCGGTCTTTTGAGGAACCCGAGCATCGAACCTTCCTTGCTGATGCGTTCGCCCGTTGCCGCCTCCAGCTTCATCGCCAATTCAGAACCCGGAGACAGCACGCGCGCGTTGAGCGCCTTAGTAAGGTCCTCTACCAACTTCCGTTTGTGGCAGTAGCTGCGCCAACGGGTATCCCCCACCAAACCGAGCCTGCGACCGACCGACGTCAACCGCACATCGGCATTGTCTTCACGCAGGCGCAGCCGAAACTCTGCACGCGATGTGAACATTCGATAAGGTTCGTTTGTTCCAAGGTTGATCAGATCATCAACCAAAACGCCAAGATAGGCTTCGTCGCGCCGTGGGCACCAGGGCTCGCCACCGGCTACTTTACTGGCCGCATTTGCACCCGCCAGTAACCCTTGCGCCGCTGCTTCTTCGTATCCGGTGGTTCCATTGATCTGGCCGGCGAAAAACAACCCATCGAGCGCTTTCGTTTCAAGCGAGTAGTGCAGATCCCGGGGATCGAAGAAATCGTACTCGATGGCGTAGCCGGGCCGAGTGATATGCGCGTTCTCGAAACCGGCGATGCTTCTGACCAACGCCACCTGAGCATCCATCGGGAGACTCGTGGAAATACCATTGGGATAAAGCTCATGAGTATCGAGACCCTCGGGTTCGACAAAAATCTGGTGTTGTAAGCGATCGGCAAAACGCACCACTTTATCTTCGATACTGGGGCAATAACGTGGTCCAACGCCCTCTATCAAACCCGAATACAGGGGTGAGCGATCAAGCGATGCTCGGATAATCTGATGTGTTTTGCTGTTGGTATAGGTGATGTGACAGGGCACCTGGCGCGGATGGTCGGCAATATCTCCGAGAAATGACATACAGGGCAGCGGATCATCGCCCGGTTGGATGTCCATCACAGAGAAGTCCACGGTGCGACCATCGATTCGAGGTGGCGTGCCGGTTTTGAGCCGATCGACCCGGAAAGGCAGCGAACGCAAACGCTCTGCAAGTAAGTTGGACGGCGCATCCCCCGCCCGCCCTCCCGCGTGGGCGTGTAAGCCGACATGAATCCTTCCACCAAGAAAGGTACCCGTCGTCAACACCACCGCAGGTGCGCGAATGGTCAAACCCATCTGCGTCTCTACACCGGCAATGCATCCATCATCCACGACCAGATCTATCACGGACTGTTGAAAGATCCACAGGTTGTCTTGCGCTTCAAGCAGTTTGCGAACCGCCTGGCGGTAAAGTGCTCGATCCGCTTGGGCTCGCGTGGCCCGCACCGCTGGCCCCTTGCTGGCATTCAGGATGCGAAAGTGAATACCCGCTTGATCGGCAGCACGGGCCATGATGCCGTCGAGGGCATCGATCTCTCTGACCAGATGGCTCTTGCCAATACCGCCGATGGCTGGATTGCACGACATCTGTCCGATTGTTTCGATGCTCTGGGTCAACAACAGTGTGCGCGCTCCGACACGCGCCGAAGCCGCCGCTGCTTCGCACCCGGCATGACCGGCGCCTATGACGATAACGTCGAACTGTTGCGAAATTTTCATTGTGCTGACCACTTTACCTGTCAGTTCGGCGCTGCCCCACTCTTAATCAAGGACATAATCAAGATCTTACTCACGCCTTAACATAGCCGCGAGCCAGCAGCTGCTCGGGGTGGGGCAGTATACGGACTCATAGATCGATTGGAAGCTTGGCGCCGTCGCGATCTGCACCTTCGAGTGTCCACACACCAACAACACCTCAACCTACTTTCCGATACAGAAACTGGCGAAGATTTCCCCGAGCAAATCATCCGCGGTTACAACACCAGCGATGGTTCCAAGTGCCTCATGAACGACACGCAACTCCTCAGCAACGAGTTCGGCCTGGAGATTTTCGTCTATCAGTACCTGAGCTCGCCGCAGCGCTTGCATCGCCTCGTCCAGCGCGAGTAGATGGCGTTTGCGTGCGGTATAGGTGGAACCTTCGCTGACAAAACCCACTTTCTCTAAAATGTACGCCCGTAACACCTCGATTCCGGCCCCGTTTTTAGCCGAGATTCGCACCTCCATAATCCCATCGGTATTTTCCACCAACCCGGGTTCGAGTTCCGTCAAATCCACTTTATTAGCGACTCGTATCAATGGTTCTGATCCCGACCATACGTTCGTTTTTGCGTGCCCGGCCTCGGTGACCAGCAACACCAGATCTGCCTCTACTGCCTGTTGTTCGGCGCGCCGGACTCCCTCTATTTCCACTGGATCTACCGAGTCCCGCAACCCCGCGGTATCTACGATCCGGACCGGTAGCCCCTGGAGGGTGAGATCGACATGGAGCAGATCACGAGTCGTTCCGGGGATGTCGGTCACTATGGCACGTTCCTCACCCGACAGAACGTTCAGTAAACTCGATTTGCCAACGTTGGGTGCACCAAGGATTGCCACGGTGATCCCATCATTCAGGAGTACGCCCTGGGTCGATTCGCGGAGCAGGTTCGTCAGTCCCTGACCTATTGCCTGCAACTTCTCGACAACTTGACCACTGCTTAAAAAATCGACCTCTTCTTCTGGAAAATCCATCGCCGCTTCCAGGTATATGCGCAAGTGCAGCACCTGTTGATCAAGATTGAAGACAGCTCTGGAAAAGTCACCCTTGAGCGAACGCAACGCTCCCCTGGCTGCCGCTCGTGAAGAACTCGAAATCAGGTCCGCAACTGCTTCTGCCTGAGCAAGATCTATTTTCCCGTTTAAGAAAGCGCGTTCAGTGAATTCCCCCGGGCGTGCCAAGCGAGCGCCTCGGCCTACAGCTTCATCGAGTAGCAATTGCATAACCACCGGTCCGCCGTGACCTTGCAACTCGACGACGTCCTCCCCGGTAAATGAGCGTGGCGCGGCAAAATACAACACCAGACCTTCGTCGAGCGTCTCTCCTGTTTGATTTCTGAACTCGGCGAACTTAACCCTTCGAGGCTTTAGCGACTGGCAGACGATGCCTTCTGCGATGGTTTTAGCATCCGGTCCAGACAGACGCACGATGCCAATCCCTCCCTGCCCCGGTGGCGTCGCCACGGCAGCAATGGTTTCGGCACCAGCTGCAATCATGAGAGGTCAGCTTTTGGCGGCTTGCGCAGCCTCGGTCCGGCGAATGACGTACCACTGTTGCGCAATGGACAATACGTTGTTCACCAACCAGTACAGCACCAACCCTGCGGGAAAGAAAAGAAACAGCGCAGTAAACATGATCGGCATCATCTTCATCATGCGCACTTGCATCGGATCGCCGACAGCCGGACTCAACGATTGTTGCAAAAACATGCTCGCACCCATTGCGAGAGGCAATATAAAAAACGGATCCATGGCCGCCAGATCGTTTATCCACAACATGAATGGCGCATGGCGAAGCTCTACGCTTTCGAACAACACCCAGTACAGGGCGATGAAAATCGGCATCGGCAGCAGCATCGGCAGACAGCCACCAAGCGGGTTGACCTTCTCTTTCTTGTAGAGCGCCATCATCTCCTGGGACAACTTCTGGCGATCGTCCGCATGGCGCTCCTGAAGTCGTTTCATCTGCGGTCCAACGCGGCGCATATTAGCCATGGATTTGTAACTATGAGCTGACAACGGATACAGAATCGCCTTGACCAGCAAGGTCAGTAAGATGATCGCAAAACCCCAATTCCCAACGACCCCATAGAACCAATCAAGCACCGTGAACAAGGGTTGCGCTATCCACCACAAGAACCCGTAGTCCACGGTCAAGTTCAGATTTGGCGCGATCTTTTCCAAGCTTTTTTGATCTTTGGGACCGGCGTAGAAACGCGTAGACCACTCACCCACCGCACCATCAGCCACTTTCTTGAGTGGTCCGGTGTAACCGAAGACGTACAAGCCATCGTCGCGTCGCTGACCGTAGAAGGTGTTGGTCTCTTCGGGCGGCGCGATCCACGCGCTCAAGAAGTAGTGTTGCAGAAACGCCATCCAGCCACCTTGAACCTCCAGGCGAAAGGGACCGTCATCATCCAGATCATCGAAGTCCAGTTTCTCGTAGCGCGATTCGGGCGTGGTTAACGCAGCGCCCAGGTAGGGTTGGGGTCCCAAGGAGAACGATCCGCCCCCCTCGGGCTCGCTGGCGTCTCTTTTGAGTTGTGCGAAGAGACTCGCCTCGATGGGGTATCCGCTGTTGTTCTCGATCCGGTAATCGACGCTAACGAGATAATCGTCCCTTGTGAACCGGTAGCTCTTGACCACCCGCAATCCATCCTGTTCAACGCGGAGGTTCACAACCATCTCCTGGCGGTTACCGAGTTCGTACTCGTCGGCGTCGCTATGATAGACGGGCCGGCTGGCAGCGCCATCCAACCCATCCGGACCAATGAGCCCGCTCTGAGCGACATAGGTCCGCCCATTGCTTTGCGTTAATAGCTGATAAGGATCATCCGGTCGTTGAATGTCGACCGGAAACAGCGGCAACTGAACCTCAACGATGTCTCCCCCTACTCGATCGATCCAAATCTGCAACTTCGGCGTGGTGACTTTTACCAACTGTCTTCGCTCCGGTTGCGCCGCTGCGGTTACAGCACCCGATACACCCTGGCGCGAACCAATGAGCGACGCATCCGGAACATCGCTAAGGCCCTGCTGGGGCGGACTGACAGCGGGAATATCGGAGGAAACATCAGAAGGAATATCAGCTGCACCGGACTGCCCGGAAACCTCATCCGCAGGTGAATAGGTCGACTCTGCAGGACCTCCCTGCAGGTAATCTTCGTTCCATGCAAGGAGCATCAGATATCCTGTCGCGGCCAAACCGACCAGCAGGAGAATGCGCTGTACTTCCGTGGGTAACATGAAAAACTATGTCTCCTCTTGGGTCGTTTGACGAGCCGCTCGCTGAGCTGGATGCACTGGATCGAATCCGCCCGGATGAAAAGGATGGCAACGGGCAACGCGTTTGGCAGCAAGCCACGAACCCCTTAATGCACCATGCACCTCGAGCGCTTGCAAAGCGTAGTGAGAACACGTCGGCTCAAACCGGCAATGCTGACCAATGAACGGGCTCAACGTCACCTGATAAAGCCACACGAAGCCCTTGAGAAACCGTTTAGGAAGCTGCCGAATCATGTCTCGTCGCCTGGGTTGACCGCCAATCCTGTAAACAAAATGTCCGCGTCCGCACGCAACGCCGAGTTGTCTACCCGCGCCATGACCTGGATAACGATGTCCAGGGCCGGCAGGGTACACCGTCGTTGGCGAAATTCCTCACGTAAAACGCGTTTCATACGATTACGCTCGACCGCTTGGCGAACCGTCCTTTTCGGCACAACCAGACCCAGCCGAGCAGACATCATTCTATTCGCTACCGCAGCGATACGTAACGCCCCGTGCCTATTGCGAATATCGGCACGCCTGAAGACTCGGTTGAATTCTCGGGTTTGCGTGAGGCGGACGCTCGGCGGAAAACCGAGGAAGCTGCTCAACGCGGTTATGCGGTAAGTCGCTTACGACCTTTGGCACGCCTGGCGTTGATGACTTTTCGTCCACCGCGCGTCGCCATGCGGGAACGAAATCCGTGCCGGCGCTTACGCTTGAGGTTACTTGGTTGGAAGGTTCTTTTCATGAGAAGTTCACCGATTCACTTCTGCCAGCACTTGCTGAGTTAAAGTGATTACGACTGTAAGCGCCGGTCAAAAAGGGAGCGCGATTCTAAGAAATCCATAGTTTGGGTGTCAATGAATAATAATTAGCTATTAAAGGTTTTGTTGTTGTTATTTGTTGGGGTGTTCGCGCCTGTAGATAACCGCTAAGAAGCCTTTGGCGATGGTCCTCTGGGCAGGCAAGTAGGTGTGTATAAAGGCAGTGGAGCCTCTCTGGACCTTGTGCATTGATTGAGGGTGGAACCGGCAACGAAAACTATCCACAGGTTCTTCAGCGAACTGTTAACAGTTACAACAAGTTAACTCTGCGGCGCCCTGTTCCCGTAGCATAGCTTAAGTTTTTGAATTTGCTGTTGATCTAAAAAAACGGCTCTCTTTTGCTGCTGATTACATAGCCAAGGCTGCGTACTAGTGGCTAGAATGATTGCAGAGTCCAGCTACGCTGAAATCCAAGTCTCAGCTGAAAAGAGCAGATAATAAGAACGTACTATTGGGGGCAAAAAGTGGGACGTTCCGCATGGCAGAAATGCCTAGATCAACTTCAGGACGAGCTGTCTTCTAAACAATTCAACACGTGGATTCGACCGCTTCACGCGAGTTTGGAAGATAATCGTCTGCGCCTCATGGCGCCCAATCGCTACGTCAAAAACCAGGTCCGAATGGCCTATCTCGAGCGTATCTGCGAACTACTGGATCAATCGGGTGATTCAGCTATGCCGCTGGAAGTAAGTCTCGATGTTGGCACCGTTGGGGGCTCGGTCGAAACAGAGCCTAAGCCGCTGCGTGCCAATGGAACCGGAAGTCTCGACCAGCCTGACCAGTTGATGAACCCGGATTTCACGTTTGCCACATTTGTCGAAGGGAAATCTAACGAGCTCGCTAAGGCGGCCGCGCAGCAGGTTGCGGAAAACGCGGGACAATCATACAACCCGCTACTGTTATATGGCGGCGTAGGCCTTGGCAAGACCCATCTGATGCAGGCTGTGGGCCATCAGGTGCGGTTGAACAATCCTCAAGCGAGGGTGGTCTACCTACACTCCCAGCGATTCGTGCAGGATATGGTAAAAGCGCTAAAACAAGGCACCATGCAGGACTTCATGCAGTATTACCGCTCGATAGATACGCTGCTCATCGATGACATCCAGTTTTTCGCCAAAAAACTCCGTTCTCAAGAAGAGTTTTTCCACGTGTTCAACGGACTTCTCGAACACGGACACCAGATGGTGCTCACCTGCGATCGTTATCCACGGGAAATTGATGGACTTGAAGAGCGGTTAAAATCGAGATTCGTCTGGGGATTGACCGTTCAGGTCGAGCCGCCTGAACTGGAGACCCGGGTGGCCATTTTGATGAAAAAGGCGGAAGCCGAGGAAGTCGATCTCGACCCGGCAGTTGCTTTTTTCATCGGAGAGCGAATTCGCTCTAACGTTCGAGAGCTCGAAGGTGCGCTGCGCCGGGTGATTGCCAATGCACGTTTCACCGGTAGCCGAATCACTATCGATCAGGTCAAACGCTCGCTTCGCGACCTACTGGCTATTCAGGATCGCCAAGTTCGTATCGATAATATTCAGCGAACGGTTGCCGAGTACTACAACATCAAAATTTCCGATATTCTCTCCAAGCGGCGTAATCGGAGCATCGCACGACCGCGGCAGATGGCCATGAGCCTCGCCAAGGAACTCACCAATCACTCGCTACCGGAGATTGGCGAAGCGTTTGGTGGTAGAGATCACACCACCGTCTTGCATGCATGTCGAAAAATCGCCGAACTCCGAAATAGTAACGCCGACATAGCTGAGGACCACAAGAACCTCAATCGATCGTTATCGAGTTAGCGCGCCATCCACGATAGGTTGATGGCGTACTAGAACCTGTCCCAAACACGTGTATTCTGGATAAAACCGAGCCAAGTCAGGGAACATATGAAATTCACCGCGGTCCGAGAAGCGCTGCTGCGCCCGTTGCAGTTGGTTACAGGTGTTGTAGAGCGCCGGCAGACCCTACCTGTGTTGGCTAACTTGTTAATCGTCGCCGAACAAGGAACCTTGTCGATCACCGGAACCGATTTGGAGGTCGAACTTGTGGCTGTGGAAAGCGCGGTGACGATTGAACAAGAAGGACGAACCACGATTCCGGCAAGAAAACTCACCGATATATGGCGTTCATTGCCTGAAGGTGCGGAGGTATCGGTGCAGGTCGAAGGAGACCGAGCGATCGTTCGGTCTGGGCGGAGCCGATTTTCTCTTGCAACGCTCCCAGACGCGGATTTTCCCAAGGTAGAAAGCGGGCCTGGAGATTTGGAGTTGCAGATGTCTAAACACGATATGCAACATCTGCTGGATCAAGTAAGCTTTTCGATGGCGCAGCAGGATGTGCGCTACTTTCTTAACGGAATGCTGCTGGAAGTCACCAGCGAATATACTCGTACTGTTGCGACTGACGGACATCGCTTGGCCACCTGCACAGTGCATGTGGGAGCACCAGGCGCGGAACGAATCCAGGCGATCGTGCCCCGCAAAGGCGTGCTGGAATTGGGTCGTTTACTGGCCGATGGTGATGAGGATATTACCCTGCATGTGGGCGCTAACCACATCAGAGTCACGCGAGGTACTTACACGTTGACCTCTAAGCTGGTAGACGGCAAATTCCCGGACTATGAGAAAGTGATTCCCAAGGATGCGAACCGCACCATCGTCGGTGACCGTGAGACGCTGAAGCAGGCTTTTCATCGTGCGTCGATTTTATCCAACGAAAAGTATCGCGGAGTGCGGCTCATCATCGAAGGTAATCAGCTTACGATTCAAGCCAATAATCCGGAACAGGAAGAAGCCGAAGAGGTCGTAACCATTGCTTATGAAGGCGAACGAATGGAAATAGGCTTCAACGTCACTTATTTGCAGGATGTGTTGAACGTACTGGATACGGACGAGGTCCGCCTCAGCGTATCCGACGCCAACAGTAGCGCGCTTATTGAAGGTCCAGGCAAGGAAGATGCCGTGTTCGTTGTTATGCCCATGCGCCTGTAGTCACTTGATCGATTGCAGGATGCCTCGTGCATTTTGACCGGCTTGAGATCTCCTATTTCCGCAATCTCTCTGCTGTTTCCCTGGAGTTGAGCCCGGGGCTGAACTTTCTATACGGCCCCAACGGTGCGGGCAAGACGGCGGTGTTGGAAGCGGTGCATCTATTGGTGCGTGGGCGGTCGTTTCGAACACAACGTTCCAGTACGCTGATTCAGCACGATCAGGAGTTTCTGACGGTTCGTGGTGCCATAAAAGACGAGCACCAGGGCTCGAAAACACTGGCTATCAGCAAAGATCAACGGGGTCGAACCGAGCTGAAAGTCAATGGGATTGTTGAACATCGGTTGTCTGAAGCGGCGGGTCTCGTTCCCCTTCAGGTGATGTTACCGGACTTGAGCAATCTCGTATTTGGTGAACCCCACGGCCGGCGGCAGTGGCTGGACTGGGGTACGTTCCACGTGGAACCTGCCTACTTGAGCGAACTGAGAAGCTATCTGAAGGTGCTCAAGCAGCGTAACGCGCTGCTGAAAGAGATCGCGGGAGGTGCTGGAGACCAGGCAAACCTGACGCCTTGGACCGATCAGCTGATCGACGCCGCACAACGTGTTCACGAGAAGCGAACTCGCTATCTGGATGGCCTCAGCCCGGTATTCGAGGAGCTGCTGGCACGCCTGGCGCCAGAACTTCGTGTGCAGCTGCGTTATCAGCCCGGCTGGCCTATTGATCAGAGTTTGCGGAAAGTACTGGGTGATTTGTCCACAAGAGAGGTAAAATCGGGATATACCCAGATGGGCCCCCACCGAGCCGATGTCGAGCTATGGGTGGGGGATGCCAAGGCCAACACGATACTGTCCAGAGGTCAGGGCAAGATGGTCGCCAGTGCGCTCAAACTCAGTCAGGCGCGGTTGTTGACGACCCTCGCTAACCGAACGAGCGTTTTCTTGATCGATGATGTCGGAGCCGAACTGGACGAAGGGCATAGCTTCCAGTTTTTTGAACTTTTAGGGGAAATGTGCTGCCAGATACTGGCAACGTCTACACTGCGTTTGCCACTTCGTGAGGCGGGTGAAGGTCAGTTCGCAGGAGCAGGACTTCGTGTGTTTCACGTGGAACGTGGTGGCGTTCACAGACAGGACTGACAAATTGTGTCTGTAACATTAAGTGAATCAGAGCGCGCTTTTAGGTCGCCTCGCTGCGAATTAATAAGGAAACTGAATGTCGAATGATACCTACGATTCAGCCAGTATCAAAGTGCTGCGGGGTTTGGATGCCGTTCGTAAGCGTCCGGGAATGTATATAGGCGATACCGAGGACGGAACGGGACTGCATCATATGGTGCAGGAACTCGTGGACAATTCCATCGATGAAGCCTTAGAGGGGTATTGCGACGAGATCCTGGTGGTTTTACACCCGGAAGAAGCGGTGACGGTGCGTGACAACGGACGAGGAATCCCCGTGGATATCCACGCCGAGGAAGGCGTTTCCGCAGCAGAAGTGATCATGACGACGCTTCATGCCGGTGGAAAATTTGATGCTAATAGTTATAAAGTTTCCGGTGGCCTGCATGGCGTAGGCGTTTCCGTGGTAAACGCCCTTTCCGAGGAATTTCGGCTGACCGTCCGCCGTGACGGACGGGTTTATGAGCAAATCTATCACGACGGCGTGCCCGCAGCCCCGCTAAAGGAGGTGGGCGCTACCGAAAACCGTGGTACGGAGTGTTACTTCAAGCCAGCTGCCACTACCTTCAACAATATTGAATTTCACTACGATATTCTGGCAAAACGCCTGCGCGAGTTAGCTTTCCTGAATTCCGGTGTGCGTATCCGGTTGGAGGAAGAACGCAGCGGAAAGGCGGAGACGTTCGTTTATCACGGCGGTTTAAAATCGTTTGTCGAATATCTCAACCACAACAAAAATCCGTTGAATGAGGTCTTCCACTTCTCAACCGTCCGCGACGACGGCATTGGAGTGGAGGTGGCAATGCAGTGGAACGATAGCTTCCAGGAACAGGTGTATCCGTACACCAATAACATTCCTCAGGGAGACGGGGGTGCACATCTAGCGGGTTTCCGAGCCGGGCTGACTCGTTCCTTGAACAACTACATCGAGCGAGAGGGATTACTGAAAAAAATCCAGGTCAACACCACCGGTGATGATGCCCGGGAAGGGCTGACCGCGGTGTTGTCTGTCAAGCTGCCTGATCCCAAATTCTCATCACAGACAAAAGACAAGCTGGTGTCCAGTGAAGTCAAACCGGCGGTGGAGCAAGAGCTGAGTCGATTTTTTACCGAATATCTCGATGAGCACCCCCAGGACGCCCGTTCGGTGGTGACGAAGATGATCGATGCGGCCCGGGCTCGGGAAGCCGCTCGCAAGGCCCGGGAAATGACCAGGCGCAAAGGGGCGCTGGATATTGCCGGGTTGCCGGGCAAATTAGCCGATTGCCAGGAAAAAGATCCCGCATCCTCTGAGCTATACCTGGTGGAGGGTGATTCTGCCGGAGGATCGGCCAAGCAGGGTAGGGATCGACGCACCCAGGCGATCTTGCCATTGCGGGGTAAAATCCTGAACGTGGAGAAGGCAAGGTTTGACAAGATGCTTTCTTCACAGGAAGTTGGCACGTTGGTGACGGCCCTGGGTTGCAGCATCGGCCGCGAGGAATTCGACCCTGACAAATTACGTTACCACCGCATCATCATCATGACGGACGCCGATGTGGATGGATCGCACATCCGAACTTTGTTGCTGACGTTTTTCTTCCGGCAGATGCCCGAACTGATCGAGCGTGGACACATCCTCATCGCCCAACCGCCGTTGTACAAGGTAAGCAAGAATCGTCAGGAAAAATATGTCAAGGATGATGACGAATTAAATGCCTACTTTCTGCAGTTGGCCCTGGAAAATGTCCAGTTGTTCGTTCGGCCTGAGGCGCCCGCTTATGACCGGGAAAAACTGCAGACACTCGCGAGTGATTACCGGGTTCTCCACGCAAGGCTCGAGAAGCTCGCCCGCGTATATCCGCCAGAATTGACTGAGTGCCTCGTCGATGTACCCGTTGTGGATGAGGTTATGTTGGCCGATGAAGCTCGCATGACTACCTGGTGTGAGCACTTACAAACCGCGCTGGCCGCGCGGGCAGCGACGTCTTCTCCGACGGTTAAGCCGGAACTGGATTCGGAACACCAGGTGTATTGCCCGCGCGTGGAATTGACCATCCGGGGTATGACTCGGAGAATATTGTTGAGCATGAGTTTTTTCGTCGGCGCCGAGTACCGGGTAATTGCGGAAATGGCCGCACGTCTCGAAGGCCTGCTCGAAGAGGGCGCTTACGTTCAACGGGGCGATAAAATTCACCCAGTCGCAACCTTTGGTGAAGCACTCGACTGGCTGCTCAGCGAAGCCCGCCGAGGTGTGGACATACAGCGTTATAAGGGACTGGGAGAAATGAACCCCGATCAGTTATGGAAGACGACGATGGACCCAGCGGTGCGACGGATGCTGCGCGTCACGGTGGACGACGCCATCGCGGCCGATCAGATGTTCACGACGCTCATGGGTGATCAGGTTGAGCCACGGCGACAATTTATCGAAGCCAACGCTTTGTCGGTCGTTAACCTTGATGTCTGAGGGGTAATTTGCGCACGCATCGGAGAGGGAGAGATGAGCTGGCACGAAGACGTCGAAGAACTCAAACGTCAGGAAGCCATGGCGCGCGCGATGGGAGGAAAAGAAGGCGTCGAGTTTCAGCATAACCGTGGCAAGCTGACGGTTCGTGAACGCATCGAGCTGTTGGCGGATGCAGGCAGCTTCCAGGAGATTGGCACATTGGCGGGCACGCCAACCTGGGATGGTGATCGACTCGTTCAGCTGAAACCTTCCAATACCGTCATCGGCACGTGCAGGATAGCCGGTCGAAAGGTGGCCTTTTCCGGCGGTGATTTTACTATCCGCGGTGGTGCTTCGGATGCCAATGTGGGTAACAAGCGAGGGCACGCTGAAGATTTTGCGCTGAGTGCACGTATACCGTTTGTCCATCTGTTGGATGCGACGGGAGGTAGCGTCAAGACCTTCGAACAAATCGGGCGCACCTACTTACCCGGAAACGCTGCCGGTGGGGGTCGGGTGGCGGAGATGCTCAATACCATCCCCGTCGTATCTGCAGTACTCGGTTCGGTGGCGGGGCTACCCGCGGTACAAGCGGCTCTCTGTCACTTCAATATAATGGTCAAGAAAACCAGCCAGGTTTTTGTAGCCGGTCCAAAAGTGGTCGAACAAGCCACCGGACACACGATTTCGAAAGAAGATCTGGGCGACGAACGCGTCCAGGTAAAAAACGGCGTGATCATGAATCTGGCGGATAATGAACGTGATGCCATCGATCAAGTGCGTCGGTTTCTGTCGTACCTGCCTTCGAGCGTTTATGAGGCTCCGCCCCGACAGTCTTGTGATGACGATAAAGAACGTCGCGACGAATCACTCATGTCTGTAATACCCAAAGACAGAAGGAAGATTTACGACCCTAAAAAAATTCTCAGCGCGGTGCTGGATAAGGGTAGCTTTTTTGAGATGAGTCCTTATTACGGACGGGCGCGTATGACGGGTCTGGCCCGAGTTTATGGCATACCTTGCGGGGTAATGATCAACAATCCCAAGTTCAATGGTGGTTCCATGGATGTCGCGGCGGGTGAAAAGACGCTGCGCCTGTTAGATCTGTGCGATACCTTCCACTTACCGCTAGTGTATTTTGCCGACGAGCCGGGTTTTTCCGTAGGGCAAGAGCAAGAGGAAATGGGGATCGTGCGGGCCGGTGCGCGCATTGTGACTGCCATGTCCGCCAGTCGTACGCCGTATATCTGCTTTATCGTGCGTCAACTGTATGGTGTAGCGGGCGGATTACACTCGCGCAGCGATGGTTTTTATCGGCGTTATGCCTGGCCCTCAACTCATGGGGGTTCAATGCACATCGAAGGTGGAACCGCCATCGCATACAAACGCGAGATCGAAGACGCAGCTGATCCAGACGCCAAGCGCGCAGAAATAGAGGCGCGCTTACAAGCCATCTCCTCACCGTTTCGCAACGCTCATGCTTTTGGCGTTGAAGACATCATTGATCCACGAGACACGAGACCGCTGTTGGTCGATTTCCTGGAAGACGCGTGGCCTGTTTTGTTAACGCAATTGGGGCCAAGAGCTGGACTAAGCTATCGACCGTGAGTCGTCTGCAATCTCCCGTGTCAGCTTGCGAGTATCGCTCGGCTGAATGCACCAAGATCGTCGAAAACCTCAGCGCCTAGCGCAACGGCGTGCGGCTCTGTATTTTTGCCACTGCCTGTTCTGACAAGTACCGCTGTACATCCGGCAGCAAGTGCCGCCTGGATGTCGGGCAACGAATCGCCGACAAATACGGTATCAGCGGCTGTTGCGTTCAGGTTGGCCATCATGTCGACCAACATGCCGGGTTCGGGTTTCCGGCAGCGGCAATTGTCGTTCGGATGGTGCGGGCAGAACGCAAGACCATCCAGATGGCCACCAAGGTTGTTAAGGGCACCTTTCAACTTGGCATGAATGGCTGCGAGATCCTCCAGGGTAAATAGGCCACGCCCGATACCCGCTTGATTGGTGCATAAGGCAACCTGGTAGCCACGGTTTTTGAGCGCAACGATCGCCTCGAGGGAACCGGGGATTGGCTCCCACTCAGCTGCGGACTTTATATAGTCCGGTGAGTCGAAGTTAACGACTCCGTCCCTGTCTAACAGAATCAATGTGGCCATTGTTGGAGAGGCGGGTACAATCGCCGGCGCAATCTACGGTATCTGGTAGCGATGGTCAAAACCCAGTCTTGTCCTATATGAGATGCACGTGGTGCGGGAACGACCCCTTGTACGTGGAATACCACGACAAAGAATGGGGGATACCAGAAAAAAACGAAACGGCTCTTTTTGAACGAATCGTTTTAGAAGGTATGCAGGCCGGGTTGTCCTGGATCACCGTATTGCGCAAACGCGAGCACATGCGTGCCTGTTTTTTTAATTTCGACCCTGCTCATCTGGCGAAAGATGGCCCGGGATGGGTGTCCGCCTGGCTGGAAGATTCCGGGCTCATTCGTCATCGAGGTAAATTGGATGCGATGGTCAGTAACGCCCGCATCTTCCTCGAGTTCGACGACTTTGCCGGTTATCTCTGGTCATTTGTCAATGGCGCGCCCAAGCAAAACTGTTGGGGCTCGCTGTCCGAAGTTCCGGTTCAGACCGTTGAGTCCATCGCAATGGCCAAAGGGCTGAAGAAACTGGGGTTTCGTTTTGTCGGCCCGACAACGTGTTATGCGTTCATGCAGAGCGCTGGGTTGGTGAACGACCACCTGGTAAATTGTGCGAGTCACGCGCAATGCCAAAAGCTGGGGGCTGATTGGATCGTTTAGCACTGCTCGCAATGGTCGTGCTGACCCGGTTGTTGAGCTGGCTGCCGCTCGGAGTTGTACGAATATTGGGAGGCTGGCTTGGCGCGGTAGTCTGGATGGTGAATGGGCGACCCGCGCGGATCACCAAGGTAAACCTTGCGCTGTGTTTTCCCGAGCTCAGTCAGCACGAAAGGGCGCGCCTCGGCAAGCGCAGCGTGCAGGAAACCGCGCGACTCATGGCCGAAACCGGACTGATCTGGCATTGGTCGAAAGAACGCCGGTTACCCACTCTCAAGGCGGTGACTGGCGAGGAACTCATCAAAGAATCGCTGGCAGAAAAACGGGGGGTGCTGTTGTTGATCCCTCACTTCGGCAACTGGGAATATCTCGGTCTACTGCTCGGTAAATACCCGTTCACCGCGCTGTACGATCCGCCCCGGATCAAGGGCCTCGAAGCGCCCATGCGGCGATCCCGTGATCGCGGAGGTGCTCGTCTTTTACGCATCGACCGGGTGGGGTTGCGTGCGGTTTACCGAGCGCTGCGCGAGGGCGAGATGGTCGCCATTCTGCCGGACCAGGTCCCAGACCGCCGCGCGGGAATTCATGTGCCGTTTTTCGGGATACCCGCGTTGACCATGACGTTTGCCTTTCGGTTGATAAAAAAAACCCATCCACTCGTGCTGATGGCCAGCGTTACTCGGGTAACTGGCGGCTTTGCGGTCTGTTTCTCTCCGGTGTCCGAAGACATTTATCTGGACGATGCCAGTCAATCGGTATGTGCAATGAACCAGGCGATCGAAGAATTGGTGCGCAGTGACCTTGCGCAATATCAGTGGGAGTACAAACGATTCAAGAAACAGCCGTTGGGGGTGGACAAGGTATACCCGAAGGGATTAACGGCGCCAGTAAGCCGGGGTGAGGAGGACGACTAGGGTAAAAATTTCCAGGCGACCGAGAAGCATCGTGAACATCAGCAGCCACTTGACGTCGTCTTGTAGCCCTTGGTAATTCAACGCCACATCGCCAAGGCCTGGCCCGAGGTTGTTGAGGCAGGCCGCGACCGCCGAGAAGGCGGAGACGAAATCTAAATCGGAGATCAACATCAGTGCGCAGACCATTGTCAGAAAGATGATGAGATACGCCGAGCAGAATCCCCATACGGCTTCGATCACACGATCGGGTACCCGCTGCGGACCCAGTTTGATTGGGAATACCCCGTTGGGGTGGATGAGGCGTTTGATTTCCCTGGACCCCTGCAGAAAGATCAACAGCACACGGATGATTTTGATGCCACCGGCAGTAGATCCCGCGCAGCCACCAGCACACGCCGCGAACATGAGCAAAATGGGCGCAGCGGAAGGCCACTGGCTGAAGTCGCTCGTGGTAAAGCCTGTTGTGGTGGCGATGGAGACAGCATGGAAAATGCCGTCTCTTAATGGGGAATCAGATGCTTCGGGATGCTGAATGAGCACCCAGCAGACGATGGCGGTCACACTGGATAACACGAAAATATAGAAGCGTACTTCTACATCGCGTAGATACTGCAGCGGATCGCGGCGATTCCAGACCAGGAAGTGCAGCCCGAAGTTGATCCCGGAGATAATCATGAAGACAATCGCGATCGCCTCGATGGTCGGGCTTGCAAAGAAACCAATGCTGGCATCGTGGGTGGAGAATCCACCGATTGCCACGGTTGAGAAGCTGTGACAGATCGCGTCGAACGGATCCATCCCGGCTGCCCAATAGGCAAGCCCGCAGCTGATGGTCAAGCCGAGATAGAGATACCAGAGGGCTTTGGCGGTTTGGGTTATTCTTGGTGTGAGTTTCGCATCTTTTACCGGTCCCGGGGACTCTGCACGATACAGTTGCATGCCACCGATGCCGAGCATCGGTAGGATCGCCACCGCCAGCACGATGATCCCCATACCACCCAGCCACTGCAGCAGTTGGCGGTAGAAAAGAATGGATTTCGGCAGTTCGTCCAGGCCGGTGATCACTGTGGCCCCGGTCGTGGTGAGCGCGGAAAGCGACTCGAAGGCGGCGTCGGTAATGCTGACTTCGATACTGTCGGCCAGGTAGAAAGGGATTGCACCGAAGAATCCAAGGCCGAGATAAAACAGCACAGTGATCAGAAAGCCATCGCCGCTGCGTAACTCTTTCTTGCCGCTACCGATGAGCGACATGACGATACCGCACGCCAGGGTAATACCGAACGCAATGGTGAAGGTTGGAATAGTATCTTCGTCGTAGAACAAGGCGACCGCAGCAGGGAGCAACAACGCGAGACTGAAGAGCGTAAGAAGGATACCGGTGACGCGCAGAATGATGGGCAGGTGCATGATTGCCGAGCTAGAAGAAGGTCAGCCCCACTTGAAACAGACGCTCGACGGCGGCGACCTTGCGTTTGTCGACCAGGAACAGGATCACGTGGTCTTCAGACTCGACCCTGACGTCGGCGTGAGCGATCAATACCGTTTCACCGCGAACTATCGCACCAATAGTCGTCCCGGACGGTAGCTCGATGTCGCGGATTGTTTTACCAACAACCTTGGAACTCTTCGAATCTCCGTGAGCAACCGCTTCGATGGCTTCTGCTGCTCCGCGGCGGAGGCTGTGAACCTTCACAACATCGGCACGGCGTACGTGGGTGAGCAGCGAGCTGGTGGTCGCTTGTTGTGGTGAGATTGCGATGTCGATATCGCCACCCTGCACGAGGTCGACGTACGCCGGTTTACTGATCAGACTCATCACCTGGCGAACGCCGAGCCGTTTAGCCAGCAACGACGACATAATGTTCACCTCGTCGTCGTTGGTAACCGCACAGAATGCGTCGCACTGCTCGATGTTCTCGTCCAGCAATGCCTCCCGGTCAGTTGCGTCGATATTCAGCACAACTGCCTTATTCAGTGTTTCCGCTAGCTCCTCGCAACGACGGGGATCGATTTCCAGCACTTTGACGGAAAAAAACGGCTCGATGGCTTTGGCGAGTTGTACACCGATGTTGCCGCCACCGGCGATCATTATCCTTTTGAAGGGGCGTTCGACTCGCCGCAATTCGCCCATGACCGCGTTGATGTGTTCTCTCGCGGCGATAAAAAAAACCTCGTCGTCAGCTTCGATGACCGTGTCCCCTCCGGGATGGATCGCGCGACCGCGACGAAAAATAGCAACCACACGTGTGTCGACGTTGGGCATGTGAGTGCGTAGGAAACGCAGTTGTTGACCGACCAGTGGACCGGCGTAATACGCCTTGACGGCGACAAGCTGTACCCGGCCTTCAGCGAAGTCTAATACCTGCAGCGCACCGGGATGTTCCAGCAACTGGCGAATGTTGTCCGTCACCACTTCCTCCGGATTGATCAGGACATCAATCGGCATGTGGTCCTGGGAAAAAAATCCTTCTCGGGTCAGATAGGAGGACGAACGGATGCAAGCAATCTTGGTTGGCGTGCGGAATAACGAGTAGCAGACTTGACAGGCAACCATGTTGACTTCGTCGCTGCCGGTAACCGCGATCAACATGTCGGCGTCGTCGGCTCCTGCGCGGCGCAGGACGTCGGGATGGGAACAGGAACCGTGGATAGTCTGTATGTCCAACTTATCGCGTAGTTCTTCGAGCACCTTGGCGTTTTTATCGACGACGGTAATGTCGAAAGCTTCGTTGGCGAGATTTTCGGCGATTGTGCCACCTATCTGCCCCGCACCGAGGATCAAGATCTTCATGCGATCTTCTTCATGGGATTTTCTTGATGCGGCCTTATTGATGCCGTCTTTTTCAGACAACAGAAGTAAAATCCGTCGGTATATTTTTCTGGATTTTCGTCAGTGGGAAGCAGTTGCCAGCCGAATTGCGTGGGCTCACCGACCGGCAGGGAAATCTCGAGGACTTCAGGAACTCCGCTAGACAACTGCAGAAATGAATTCACTACCTTGTCATTCTCTTCGGCAAACAGCGAGCAAGTACAATATAGAAGGGTACCGCCGGTGCGTATGGTACGCCATAGATTCTCGATGAGCTTGAGCTGCAACTCAGCGTACTTGCTGACATCCTCTTTGTGTCTTAACACCTTGATGTCGGGATGACGTCTTATTGTGCCGCTGCCTGAGCAGGGCGCATCGACCAATACGAAATCGAAGGGGTCACAGTCCCACCAGTCGAGATTGCTGGCATCACCTTCAAGAGTCGTGAAGGTCTCGTGGCCCAGTCTCTGGGCTTGCAGCTGAAGCTGCTCCAAACGGCTTGCACTGATGTCCAGAGCAGTCGCATCGATCCGCGGGTAACGTTCCAGGAGGTGAAAAAGTTTACCCCCGGGAGCCGCGCAAGCATCGAGCAGCCGGGCAGAGCTTTTAAGAGGGCACAGCTCGGGTACAAATTGCGCCCCCGCATCCTGAATTGATACCAGTCCAGCGACGAATCCGGTCAGTTTCTCCTGGGTGATCGGTGTTTCGAGCACCAAAGTCTCGGGTAGCCATCCACTGTTGCCGGGGATGCCTGCGTCCTTGAGTTTGTCCTGGTACGCTGCGGGGGATATCTGCACCGTGTTGACGCGCAGCGCCATGGGTGCCTGTTGGTTATTTGCCTCAAGAATGTCGGTCACCTGCTCGGGATAGTTCTCTGAGATCAAATCGATCATCCATTGGGGGTGATCGAACGTTCGTTCTGGTTTTTTTTCACGGGCGATCTTCCTCAAGACTGCATTGACCAAACCCTTGGCCCACGGCTTGCCGAGCGCCTCACAAGCGTTCACGGTTTCGTTGATCGCCGCGTGGGACGGAATACGCATATAGTGGAGTTGGTAAGCGCCCACAATCAATAATGCCCATATATCCTGGTCTTTTCGTCCCAACGGCTGGTGTAAAGCGGCATTCAACTGATCGCTTAGGGAGAAGAAGAAACGCAAGCTGCCGTACACCATTTCCCGGCACACGGGGGGGATTGGATCGGCTGCTTTGGCAAAAGCCTGATCTGTGGTAAGCCCTGTTCCGATCACTTGATGGAGCAGGCGAGCCGCCCGAACGCGGTCGTTAACCTTCATGGGGAAGCTTCATCTGCAAGACCTTGACGGCCTTCGTCGTGAAGCCGTCGACCGTTGGCAAATAGTCCAGGGTAGCCATGTATGGCATCAGCCGCGCTGAGCAGCCGACCCTTGCCTCGATTGAGCTGCACGCGCTTCATCAGCAGGCTGCCCCTGCCGCATCCAACCTGGATACCTGCTTTTGACACGGCTCCGATTTCACCTGGGACGGCGGGACCGGGGGCTTCGTCAAGATCAGCTTCGAGAATTCGCAACCGACTACCGTCGATGAGCGTAAAGGCCGGTAAGCGGCCGCATAACGCCCGAATCTGACGGTGAATCACAACCGCGGGAGCAAGCCAGTTAATACGAGCATCGGCGCTAGTGACTTTGTGGGCGTAACACATACCCGCATCACTCTGGGCGACGGGGCTGAGTGTTGGCAGCGATCTGAGACACTCCAGCAGCGCCTTGCCGCCCAGATCCGCGAGCGCGTGTTCGAGCTCGGGTGCGGTGGTATCGGACCCGATCGGGTAGGTTGCCGTAGAGAACACAGCACCGGTGTCGAGATCCTCGTTCATTTGCATGATGGATATGCCCGACAGCTTGTCCCCTGCCATAATTGCGCGTTCTATCGGCGCAGCTCCACGCCAGCGTGGTAACACGGAAGCATGGACATTGATGCAGCCGTGCTGCGGAATAGCCAACACCGAGGGCGGAAGCATGAGGCCATACGCCGCAACCACCAGTACATCGAGGTGAAAGGAGGCAAGTCCACGGGTGACATCGCTGTGCTTCCACGTTGGTGGTTGGCAGAGTTCGAGACCATTTGCCAATGCGACTGCTTTAACCACACTGGGTGACAACTTGCGCCCACGACCGGCACGTCGATCGGGCTGGGTATAAACAACCGCCGGTCTGAATTCACTAACAAGCAGTCGTTCGAGTATGCGCGCAGCAAAATCGGGAGTACCCGCGAAGCCTACTTGCATCGAAGTGGAGGGTATTTGGCTCATGGGTGTTCCCGGCTACGCCCGGATGCGATGTTCCTTTTCGAGCTTCCGGCGAATACGCGTACGCTTCAGGTTTGACAAGTAGTCGACAAACAGCTTGCCTTCGAGGTGGTCACACTCGTGTTGAATGCACACCGCCAACATGCCCGTCGCCTGCAACTCGAACGACTGCCCGTCGCGATCGAGTGCCTTGACCAGGACATGATCGGCACGAGTCACCGATTCGTAAAATCCCGGTACGGATAGGCAGCCTTCTTCCGATTCGATCTCACCCCCCAGGATCTCCAGTTCCGGATTGATGAAAGCGTGCGGTTCGTCGCGGTTTTCGGAGATATCGATAACGATGATGCGTCTGTGTATATCTACCTGGCTCGCGGCAAGCCCGATACCGGGTGCGGTGTACATGGTCTCGAACAAATCGTCGAGCAGGGTACGAACCTGATTGTCGACGGACACGACAAATTGCGCCTTGGTGCGCAATCGCGGATCTGGATATTCGAGTATTTCGAGGATTGCCATGAGGTGTTTTAACCGATGTGACCTGTCGCTAGTATTGGTCTAACTCGTACTGCTAAGATGGTGAAGATTATAACTTTTTCAACTCAGAAGACCCCTAAAAAGCCATTAGTTGAGGTCGGCGTCAGCCACTTGACCAACTTTTAGAAGGGTAATTTGTGGTCGTGAAACTGAGTGAGCGCACCAACTGACGCCAGGTGATCAAGAGCGGCGAACAAAGTAAAGGAGCCGCGCCATAAAAGGAACGGAAACATGAGGAAATTGCGCACCGTTTTCCATGCCGTCATCGGATTGAGCCTCAGCTTGGCGGCGTCCGCATGGAGCGAAAGCGGAGATCTTGCCCAGTATCTTAAGCCCGGTCACCCCGATGTCTACGTTGTCGTCAAAGGGGACACGTTATGGGACATCAGCGGGGTTTTTCTCGAGCGGCCGTGGCTGTGGCCGGAAATCTGGCGGATCAATCCACAGATTGAAAACCCTCATCTCATCTATCCAGGCGACAGGATCGCCCTCGTCTGGGTTGAGGGGCAACCCCGTCTCGTACTCGAACGCGGGGTTGCTGGGCGTACCTATAAGCTAACCCCTTCAGACACGGAGAGGCTGTCGCCGCAGATCCGCGCAACCCCTCTGGAATCTGCAATCCCCGCGATCCGCCTGGACGCTATTCAAGGATTTCTGGTGCAAAACCGCGTGGTTGATCCAGAAGTTCTGTCAGACGCTCCCTATGTCGTCCTAGGAGAGAGCGAGCGGCTCGTGCTCGGTGCTGGCGACCGGTTGTATGTGCGCGGCAACCTGCCTGACAGCGAAAGCTTCAGCATCATGCGCCGTGGACCACTGTACGTAGATCCGGAAACCAATGAGGTGCTCGGACAGGAGGCCACCTACATCGGTCTGGGTCGAACGGTCTCCCAGGATGACGATATTGCTACGATGTTTTTGTCGAGTACGCGTCAAGAAGTGCAGATTGGCGATCGTGTACTCCCAACAGAAGAACGCAAAGTTGCTTCCACCTTCTTTCCGAGCTCGCCGCAAGGTGATACCGATGGTCAGATCATCTCCGTGTTCGATGGAGTGACCCAGGTAGGTCCGTACGATGTAGTTGTTCTCAACCGAGGCGAGCGGGAAGGTCTGGAAGTTGGTAACGTATTGGCGATCTACAAACGTGGTGCGCTGGCACGTGACCGGATCGCCAACGAAACGATTCGTCTGCCGAGTGAACGCGCAGGGCTCTTGATGGTGTTCAGAACGTTCGAGAAGCTCTCGTACGGGCTGGTGCTTGCCGCGGAAAGGCCTTTGTCGATCAACGACCAAGTTCGAAACCCTTGACAGAGCATTAGCAACCGTCTCAAAAATGAGACCAGTAGGTTGATATCGCACAATCGTAGCCTGATAACACCACCGGCTTGAGCGTAACCATTCTTCTAAGATCGCCTCCCACGCATTGGGGGGCGATTTACTTTGCGGGACCAGAAAACGCCTACACGGGAGCACGGCGCGTTGATGTGCTTGTTGGGGTCGTGTAGCCGACGCACCGTGTTTGGGATGTTGACTCGCTTCGGGAATGCCGAACAAGCTATGCAGCACCTGTCGGACTCCCCCACCCCCAGCATCGAATCACTTGTCTTGGAATGTAAGGAGCAGCAGATCAATTCGGTTGGCTATTTCGATGACAGTTTTCCTCCATTACTCAGAGAAATACCGGACCCTCCTGTGCTGCTGTATTTCCGGGGTGATCTGAATGTTGCGAAAGCACGTGCCGTCGCGATTGTTGGTTCGCGCCGCAGTACTGCTGCCGGGGTGAACATCGCAGAACACCTGGCTGAGGAGCTTGCCGGAACTGGAATCGGGGTGGTTAGTGGTCTTGCCCGGGGAATCGACTCCGCAGCGCATCGCGGCGTCCTGCGTGGGTGCAAAAGGCTTGGTGGTCAAACCATTGCCGTGCTCGGTAGCGGTATCGGCCGCATCTACCCCAGACTAAACAGCGCGCTGGCGCATGAGATCGTGCTCAGTGGTGGGCTTTTACTAAGCGAATACGCGCCGTTTGCATCGCCACAGAGGCATCAATTTCCCGAGCGCAACCGGCTGATCAGTGGTCTATCGCTGGGCGTGGTGGTGGTTGAAGCGAGTGAGCGAAGTGGTTCGCTCATCACGGCACGCCTGGGTCTGGAGCAGGGTCGCGAGGTAATGGCGGTGCCTGGGCCGGTGGGGAGTGCCAACAGCCCAGGCTGTCACCGGCTATTGAAACAAGGTGCCGCGCTGATCGAAGGCACTGGCGACATTATCGAGGCACTGGGCCTCATGGCCGATAGCGATTCAAGTTCCAGTCACTCAGACTCTGTCAAACCAGCGATGCCTGTTGGAGAGCTCAGGCAAATTCTCGAATCGGTGCGGTTTGAGCCGACAACCTTCGATGAGATAGTCGACGGAAGTTGCGTCAGCACGGAACGCGTTACCGGCTATCTGGTTGAATTGGAGCTCGAGGGGTTTGTTCAGCGGCTGGCTGAGGGGTATATTCGGCGCCCTTTCGGTTAAGGACTCACCCGTGCTCGAAATACGGAGGAGGGTCTGTGAAACCTCATAGGCGAAGGAACCACAAATGAGCTGGATTGCAATTCTTATGGGATCTGCTTCGGATTGGCCCACCATGCAGGGCACGACCGAAGTACTCGAACGACTGGGCGTCGATTACGAAGTGAAAATCACCTCGGCCCACCGTACGCCGCAAGCCACGATGGACTATGTTGTGGATGCTCAAGGAAGAGGCGCTGCTGCGTTTATTTGTGCAGCGGGTATGGCTGCTCACCTTGCGGGTGCGGTAGCCGCGCGCACCATCAGACCCGTGATCGGTGTACCGATTGACAGTGGTCCCTTGAGTGGCTTCGATGCTTTGTTGTCGACGGTACAGATGCCAGGAGGAATACCTGTCGCTACGGTTGCGGTTGGTAAATCGGGGGCTAAAAATGCCGCTTATCTGGCCGCACAGATTCTAGCGGTTAGCGACGCTACCATTGCCGAGAAGCTCCGCGCAGATCGTCACGATAACGGAGCGAAAGTGCAGGCGCAAAACGAGCGGTTGCAGAACGAATTAGGCAGTTGAACTCGTCCGAGCGATGGCACCTGGCCCAGGCCACTCGGGTTCTTAGACGGGGCGGTGTCGTCCTTCATGCAACAGAAGGTGTGTGGGGACTTGCCTGCAACCCATATGATCCGTTGGCGGTTGCCACCATTCTGCATCTGAAAGGCCGCTCGATCGATAAAGGGCTGATTGTCATTGGTGCTGATGTGGAAACTTTCTCTCCGGAACTCTTGAGTTTGAGTGACGAGCAGGTGGGGGAGCTGCGGGCATCGTGGCCCGGTCCAGTAACCTGGGTCCTGCCATCGAAACGATTTCCTGCCTGGGTCACGGGAGGCCGATCTAGCGTTGCCGTGCGGGTACCCGCCCACGACCAGGCGCGGGCGCTGTGTGCGGCGTTCGCGGGCCCGTTGGTTTCAACGTCCGCCAATTTGTCAGGCCAACCACCGACGCGAAGTCGCATTGGAGCAATTGCAGTATTCAAAAGTCACGTGGACTACGTGCTCGCGGGGGAGACGTCCGGGTTTTCCGGCCCGAGCGAAATTCGCACTTTGTACGGTGAACTGATCAGGAGCGGAGCCTAGTTGGACAATTACGCTGTTGTTGGTAACCCAATTGAACATTCGCTGTCGCCGCGTATTCATGGGCTTTTTGCTCAACAAACCGGGGAAACATTTCGTTACGAACGACACCTTGCCCCCTTAGATGGATTTGTCGAATCCGTGGAATTGTTTGCAGCTGGTGGGGCCAGAGGGTTCAACGTGACGGTTCCTTTCAAAACCCAGGCACACGACTGGGTGGATGAGCTTGACGACGAAGCCCGTGCGGCGGGGGCGGTCAACACAGTGGTGCTCGAGGATGGCAAGTCCCTTGGCTGCAACACCGACGGTATCGGCCTCGTACGAGACCTCTTACACAACCAGGGGCTGCAGATCCAAGGCAAGCAAGTTCTGCTGCTTGGTGCCGGGGGTGCGGTATTGGGCGTTATACGGCGTTTACTCGCCGAAAATCCAGCGCGGCTGGTCATTGCCAACCGCACGGTTTCCAAGGCACTGACGCTGGCAGTTCGATTGGCGGAGGAATATGCAGAGGTGGGCTGCGAGATTACCGGGGTTGGTTTGGGTGAGGTGGCCGGCTTTTATGACCTGGTCATCAACGGTACCTCGGCAGGTCTGCAGGGAACGGGTGATCTCATTGACGCATCGGTTGTTCGCCAGGCGGTTTGTTACGACATGGTTTATGGAAGCAGTACGCCTTTCACCCGTTGGGCCGCTCAAGCGGGTGCGGTGCGCGCGCTGGATGGACTAGGTATGCTGGTAGAACAGGCAGCCGCTGCGTTTTATTTGTGGCGCGGAGTTCATCCCGAGACGGATCAGGTGTTGACTGAGCTGATGAGAGAGCGCGCTCGTTGAAGCGGGAAAAACCCAGGTTCATCGCGGGAGCCGTCTGTCCAAGGTGTCGAACCATGGACCGCATCGTTGTGGAGATGGTTGACGGCCTGCCCGGTAAGGAACGACGCCGCTGCGTCGAGTGTGGGTTCAGCGATGAGCAATCGTTGGGTGCAAGTCCAGAGCCCCGTACCCGACTTGGTTCTTCCACCATCGAAAAGGCCGATCACGAGAAAGCGGATAACAAGAAAACGCCCATTCGCATTCTCGACCCCGGCAAATCTGTCAATTCCGACTAAACTTAGCTAGCACATTTGCAGTGGTTTGGTTGCACGCGCTTTCTCGAGATAGACCTGAGTTGTTACAATGCGCCACGCCGTTGGGACTCGGCAAGTCAGACGGTCTTAATGGGGTCAAACGAAAGTCACTGTTGTTTGCTCGAAACCCGTGGTGTCAATCGCGGTCAGGTTGCGCGTTTACGGCGTAACCCCGATAGATGAAAGCTCGCCGGGCGCGGATCGCGGCCAAAACAGGTGTAAAGGTGAAGAAAAACTGGCTTGGACGATGTATCGGCCTTACAGCGGCCCTCCTCGCGGGCAATGCTTGGGCAGACAGCCTGAATATGACTTCCGGTGTCACCGGTATCAGCAACACCATCTACGAATTACACATGTTGATCTTCTGGATCTGCGTCGTAATCGGGGTCGTGGTTTTCGGCGCTATTTTCTGGTCGCTGCTTCGTCACCGTAAGTCGCGCGGTGTTGAACCCGCTCAATTTCATGAAAGCACCTCGGTTGAAATCGCCTGGACGATGATTCCGACGTTGATTCTTGTTGCGATGGCCTGGCCGGCCTCCCAGGCCTTAATTGAGATGTATGACACGGGCGGAGAAGACATGACCGTGGAAGTGCGGGGTTATCAATGGAAGTGGCAATACAAGTATCTCGACGCGGATTACAACGAAACCTTCGGCTTTTTCAGCAATCTGGCCACGCCGGCGGATGAGATCCACAATCGCTCGGTTAAAGGTGAAAACTATCTTCTGGAAGTGGATAACCCGTTGCGAATCCCCGCTAATCGAAAGGTCCGTTTCTTAATCACTGCCGAAGACGTCATCCATGCCTGGTGGGTGCCGGATTTCGGCATCAAACGCGATGCGGTGCCGGGGATGCTCAACGAGCTATGGACGATTGTCGACCAACCCGGCATCTATCGGGGTCAGTGCACAGAACTGTGTGGGAAAGACCACGGATTCATGCCGATTGTTGTCGAGGTGCTGCCCGAAAAAGAATACGACACCTGGTATGGCGAGCAGGTTCGACAAGCACAAGCGCGCAAAGAAGCATTGTCCAAAACCTTTACTGCCGATGAACTGATGGCCGAAGGGGAGCAGGTGTATAACACTTTCTGTGCGACCTGCCATATGCCGAACGGCAAAGGTGTACCACCGGTATTTCCCGCCTTGGATGGCAGCGCGATAACAATGGGAGACAGGTATGCGCACATCCGTTTGGTTTATGAAGGTGTACCCGGAACTTCCATGCAGGCCTTCGGCAACCAGCTCGATGCGGTAGCGCTTGCTGCGGTGGTGCATTACGAACGTCACGCCTGGGGGAACGACGCGGCTGACGTCGTGCAACCCCGCGATGTCATCAACCTGATTGCCGGTGAGGTTAAGTAATCCATGAGCGATATCATCTTAGCCGGGCAGGACTTGGACCATGATCACGACACTCATCACGAAGTGGTACCCGACCGAGGCATTGCCCGCTGGCTGTTGACGACCAACCACAAAGACATCGGAACTCTGTACCTGTGGTTCAGCTTCATCATGTTGCTGATCGGCGGCACTATGGCGCTGGTGATTCGTACCGAGCTTTTTGAGCCGGGTCTGCAGTTCATCGAGCCGGCGTTTTTCAATCAGATGACAACCAACCATGGGCTGATCATGGTTTTTGGTGCAATCATGCCGGCCTTCGTCGGCTTGGCGAACTGGTTGGTGCCGATGATGGTCGGAGCGCCCGACATGGCGCTGCCGCGGATGAACAACCTATCGTTCTGGATTCTGCCGCTGGCTTTTGGGCTCCTGATCTCTACGCTCTTCATGGAGGGTGGTGGGCCAAATTTCGGGTGGACTTTCTATGCCCCGCTGTCGACAACCTATGCACCGGACAGCGTGACTTACTTCATCCTGGGCATACACATGATGGGCGCCTCGTCGATCATGGGCAGCATCAACATCATCGCGACTATCTTGAACATGCGCGCACCCGGCATGACCTTGATGAAGATGCCGCTGTTCGTGTGGACCTGGCTGATCACGGCGTATCTGCTGTTGGCCGTCATGCCCGTACTCGCGGGGCTGGTGACGATGATGTTGTTCGACATTCACTTTGGGACCAGTTTCTTCAACGCTGCGGGTGGTGGCGATCCGGTCATGTTCCAGCACATCTTCTGGTTTTTTGGTCATCCGGAGGTGTACATCATGATCCTGCCGGCGTTCGGGATCGTCTCCCAGATCATCCCCACCTTCGCTCGTAAGCCATTGTTCGGCTA